>Ga0114949_10001311_pt1 | contig 15018 bp, 12 predicted proteins | sample N074metaG_FD_83505 | JGI IMG/M metagenome (GOLD analysis project Ga0114949, IMG submission 83505) | Deep subsurface microbial communities from Kermadec Trench to uncover new lineages of life (NeLLi) - N074 metaG | ecosystem: Environmental > Aquatic > Marine > Ocean trench > Sediment | place... | reverse complement strand
CGCGGCGGCGCTAGCGCTACCGCGGCCTCCAGGTAGGAGGCGATGACCATCGGAATATGCCCGCCAATGGCGGGCATATTTTATTCCGCATCCTGCTGACATCCGCCACCGGAAAGCGGACCAAGGGGTATAATCTGTCGCGCTCAGGCCACGGTGAATCATGATATTCGGGAGATTGTATGAATCATGGGGACAAGAAGCGTCTGGCCGCTCTGGCGGCGCTGCAATATATCCAGCCAGGCTCTGTTCTCGGAATTGGGACTGGCACCACGGTTAATTATTTCATCGACGCACTGCCTGACGTCCGCACCAAAATCGACGCAATCGTAGCCAGCTCAAAGGCGACAGAAGACCGCCTGCGGGGTCTGAATTTCGAGGTTGCCGAGCTTTCCGAGATCGGCAATATCGATTTGTATGTCGACGGCGCTGATGAGGCCAATAAGCATTTCCATCTGATGAAGGGGGGCGGCGGTGCGCTCACGCGCGAGAAGGTCCTGGCCAATGCAGCGCGCGAATTCATCTGTATTATCGATGATTCAAAGTGGGTTGGCGTGTTGGGCAAGTTTCCTTTGCCGGTGGAGGTCATCCCAATGGCCCGTTCTTTTGTCTCGCGGCAATTCGTCAAGGCACGTGGTCAGCCTGTTCTTCGCAAGGACTACCTGACCGACAATGGCAATCAAGTTCTGGATATCTACAATCTGAGCATTACCAATCCGGTGGAAATGGAGCAGCGCTTCAATCAAATTCCCGGCGTCGTAACGGTCGGTATATTTGCCAACCGGCCTGCCGACAAAATTCTGATGGCGGACGACAACCAGGTGAAGGAGCTGAATCGGGGGTGATTTTCGGGACAAAGTTGTCGGTCCAACTTAGCGCGAAATCAGTGGAGATTGGTGTCAGACACCGATAGTTGACCCGAAGTGTTTGATACGGGTCGCTGCGCGCGCCGATAGTCTTAGACCAGGATTGACTCGGCACATCTACCCCAAGGGCACTTCCTTCGGGGCGCCTGTGCCTCGCCCTCGCTTCGCTCGGGTCGCTGCGCGGTCCAAATCGGCAATCCTGCCGATTTGTCGAACGGAGGCTCTCATCCCCAATTTTTCATCAAATCGTCCCCCAGCCACAATCTATAAGGCCCGCTTGTAGCGGGCCTTATAGATTGTGGCTGGGGGACCAGGATTCGAACCTGGGTTGGCGGAGTCAGAGTCCGCAGTCCTACCGCTAGACGATCCCCCAACAAACCCCGTAAGACTATCGTTTCGAGTATTGTGTCGCGCGTCGTGCCTTGTGCAAACCGACCTTTTTACGTTCGACTTCACGAGCGTCGCGGGTCACAAACCCGGCTTTACGCAGACTCGGTCTAAGCGTTTCGTCGTAGGCGAGCAACGCCCGGGTCAGCCCATGGCGAATTGCGCCCGCCTGCCCCGTAGTGCCACCACCCGCAACACGGACTGTGATATCAAATTTGTCTTCGAGCTCGGTGAGCTCCAGTGGCTGGCGCACGATCATGCGAGCCGTTTTACGACCGAAAAAAGTATCCAGCGAACGGGCGTTTACCGTGATATTTCCGCTACCCGGGCGCAGGTAGACCCGAGCGGTTGAAGATTTCCTGCGGCCCGTCCCGTAGTACACGTCCTTACTCATAATTATTTAAATCTCTAAAGGTTGTGGCTGCTGAGCAGCATGATCATGCTCGGGACCACGAAATACACGAAGTTTCTTGATCATGGCGGCGCCAAGCTTGTTTTTCGGCAGCATGCCCTTTACCGCTTTGGTAATGACCTGCTCCGGCGATTTTTCGAGCAATTTTTCGAGGCTGATAGACTTCAGGTTACCGATATAACCCGTATGATGATAATAGATCTTGTCTTTCAGCTTGTTGCCGGTCACCCGTATTTTGGACGCATTGACCACGACGATGTAATCCCCGGTATCAACATGCGGCGTGAATTCCGGCTTGTGTTTACCACGCAGCCGAGTCGCAATTTCGCTCGCAAGGCGGCCCAGCGTCCGCCCGCTGGCATCGACCAGGTACCAGTCATGGATAACCTCTGCAGGTTTGGCAGAAAAAGTGCTCATACGATTAAATCCGATAGTCCCCCCGGAGAAACCGCCCGGGTGCGGAAAAGGCGGCGATTTTACTGGCCTTCGGCCCGCTTTACAAACGGCGACCCGGGAATCCTGTTATCGATGGGCTGCAGACCATCACCACAGGGTCGATCTGATACTGCTGCGCAACAATTAGCCCCTGCGGTGAGGCTCGAAGCCGCGCAGGAAATGTGAATCAGTCGACGCGGATGTCGCATTTTTGGCCCCGCTACACGTGCCACTCGAGAACCCGGTCACAAATTCAAACCTGATCATTGCATCTTATGTTGAACTGGGTATTAATCGGGCCTGGGTTATTGGGGAGCAAAAAACTTATGTCTTACACCGGAAAAGCGGCGAGTGATATTCCCGCTATTAACAGATTTTTGACCTACTGCCGGGTGCGCACTGTGCCAGCCAAGACGGTCATGATTCATGCAGGTGACCAACCGGATAGCTTGTACTACATCACCTCAGGATCGGTCGAAGTCATGATCGAGGATGAGGATGGCAACGAGATGGTGCTTGCCTATCTGAACAAGGGCCAGTTCTTCGGAGAAATGGGCCTGTTCCATGATGAGCCGGCGCGCAGCGCATGGGTTCGCACACGCGCGGCTTCGGAAATCGCAGAAATGACTTATGCCCGATTTCGTCAGATCGCGAGCGAAAGCCCCGGTCTTGTCTTTGAACTGGCAACGCAACTGGCGATTCGTCTCGACCGCACAAACCGTAAGCTCGGCGATCTCGCTTTTGTCGATGTGACCGGCCGCGTCGCACACGCCATTATGGATCTGTGTAACGAGCCGGACGCGATGACGCATCCTGATGGGATGCAAATCAAGGTCAGCAGGCAGGAATTGAGTCGCCTGGTGGGATGTTCCCGCGAAATGGCCGGCCGTGTACTCAAAATTCTCGAGGAGCAGGGCCTGGTTTCCGCAAGTGGCAAAACGATCGTGGTCTATAACGCCCGACCAAAACAAACTATCAGAGCTGTAGCCGCGAGCTAACGCCACAAGCTGACTCTATCAAGCAGCCGCGGTATTGTTATGCCGCGGCTGCGATCTCTTTCCGCATCGACGCAATCGTGGCTGCATAATCACCACTGCCGAAAATTGCCGAGCCCGCTACGAACATATCAGCACCCGCAGCGGCGACGGCACGAATGTTGTCGATCTTAATACCGCCATCGACCTCAAGACGAATCGCTCGATCCCGGGGTATCTCCAGGAGGTCGATACGCCGTCGAATTTCACGAATCTTGACCAGACTTTGAGGAATAAACGCCTGGCCGCCGAATCCCGGATTGACCGACATGACCAGTACGAGGTCCAGCTTATCGAGCGTGTAATCCAGGCTCTCCAGAGGCGAAGCCGGATTTAACGCCAACCCGGGTCGGCAACCCAATTCACGAATCAATTCGATCGTCCGGTCAACGTGTTCGCTGGCTTCGGGATGAAAGCTGATGTAAGACGCCCCTGCGGCGGCAAAATCCCTCACGAGACTGTCTACGGGGCGCACCATGAGATGAACGTCTATCGGCGCACCGATACCATGGTTTCGCAATGCCTCGCAAACCAGCGGCCCGACAGTCAGATTCGGCACGTAATGATTATCCATGACGTCGAAATGAATCATGTCCGCATCAGCACGGAGCACCGCACGAACCTCATCACCGAGTCGCGCGAAATCGGCGGACAGTATGGACGGCGCGATCAGAAAATCACTCACGGCAACCTGCTCTGGTCTGCGATGCGCGGCATGTTAGCACGTCATTTTATACCGCGATGCGCCTTGATCACCTCGTACGCAGAGCGAATTTCGCGAGTACGCTCCTTCGCGACCTCCATCATCGAGTCCGGCAACCCCCGGGCCACGAGTTTGTCGGGGTGATGTTGATTCATGAGCCGCCGATAGGCCTTCTTGATCTCCTGGTCTGAAGTGCCGGGCTCAACACCGAGAGCCTTGTAGGCCTGCTCCATCGCATTCGTCCGTTGCTGAGCTGACTGTTGCTGACCAAAGCTGCGCCGGGCACGCAATACGGCTTCAATCTGTGTCAACTCCACGCGACTAACGCCGAGGGTATCGGCGATTCGCCAGAGCACTTTTCTCTCAGCAGGGGAAATACTGCCCTTGCTCAGCGCAAGTTCCATCTGAATCTCGAGAAATGTGCGAATCAATTCCCGCTGCCCCGCGCATGCGTCACGCAGCGCCGACACCTGGGCCTCGATGTTCGTTTCCGGCTGTTTACCGATCGTAAACAAATCGATAGCGCGTTTGGCATCTTCCGGTCTGAGTCGCATTTGGTGCATGACGGTGCGGGCCGTCTGGATTTCTTCTTCGGAAACCCGTCCGTCCGCTTTCGCCAGGTGTCCCATGACGAGGAAGGTCGTCTCGAAAAACACCTTTTGCACAGCGGTACTGGTCGAGCCACGACCGAATGAACGCTGACCGCCGGATCCGAATCGTGCGTCCAGGTAACGATCCAGAAGGTGGCCCAGCACAGCGCCGATTATTGCGCCGGACAGGCCCCCGCGCATCAGCCCGATCCCGAACCCGGCGAGCTTGCCGATCCAGAATCCATTGCCCCAGCCGCCCCTGTTCAAACCACTATTCACGAACGATTTACCAGGACGGCGATGCAAAGAAAAATGTTTTCACGATCAGGCAAGCTCAGGCTAAAATGACCGGCTTTGCGATGGAACCGAAACGAATAATGTCGAGCAACGAAAAAATGCCGGAGGCCTTGTTTGAGTCGAGATTGACAGCGCTGACCCGGTTAAGTCAAGGCAAGGTCAGGGATATTTATGAGATCGATGCCGATCACCTGCTCATCATCACGTCGGACCGTATATCCGCGTTCGACGTCATCCTGCCGGATCCGATACCAGGGAAGGGTGAGGTGCTGACTGATTTGACGCGGTTCTGGTTGGAAAAAACCGCTGACATCGTCGACAACCACCTCGTCGATCTGCAACTCCAGGAGGTGATTGCGGACCCGGTGGAGCGCGCGACTGTTGCGTCCAGGGCCATGATTGTCCGGCGACTTAAACCGTTACCGATTGAGGCGGTGGTTCGCGGGTACCTGATTGGCTCGGGCTGGAAAGACTATCAGGCGACGGGCAAGGTTTGTGGCATCGATCTACCCACCGATTTGCCCCTTGCCGGACAACTGCCCGAACCCATTTTCACGCCCGCAACAAAGGCAGAGATCGGAGAACACGATGAAAATATCAGCTTCGGTGAAGTCGAGGAATTGATCGGTAAAACGCTGGCGGCACGGGTCAGGGATTTTTCTCTGGAGATCTATGCGCAAGGAGCAGCCTATGCGGCCGAACGCGGCATTATCGTAGCGGACACGAAGTTTGAGTTTGGCCTCGATGATGACGACAACCTGTATCTCATCGACGAGGTTCTGACACCTGATTCATCTCGATTCTGGGCTGCATCGGAGTATGCCACCGGCATCAGTCCGCCGAGTTTCGACAAGCAGTTTGTGCGCGACTACCTGGAAACGCTGGACTGGGACAAGAAACCGCCGGGACCGCGACTACCGGCTGAAATCATCGAGAAAACGTTACAAAAATACCGCCTCGCCCTGAATCGGTTGCAAGGCTGAGCGGTATCGTCGTAGGCTCAGCCGCAGATGAGTCAAGCCATCACTGAAAAACTGGAGAACCTGTTTTGGGACCCGCGGGTTGACAAACTTCCGTTTCCGCTACGACTGACCGTTAAATCGCTGCGTTTCATCTACGCCGTACTTCGTGACGTTGTCACCGGAAATATTACGTTGCGCGCCATGGGTCTCGTCTACATTACGATCCTGTCGATCGTGCCACTGATCGCGATCGTATTTTCGATACTCAAGGGCTTCGGTTTTCACCGCAAGCTCGAGCCAGTCATTGATAATTTCCTGCTACCGCTTGGCGATAAAGGTGCAGAACTGACCGACCAGATCATGCTGTTCGTCGAAAATGTACAGGGAAACGTCCTGGCCGGATTTGGCCTGATCATGCTATTTGCCACGACGATTTCGATGGCACAGAAAGTCGAAGACAGTATGAACTTCGTCTGGCGCGTCGACCGGCCACGCGGACTGGCCCAACGGTTGTCCGAATACCTGAGCCTGATCCTGATCGTGCCGGTCGTCATGATCACGGCTGCCGCGCTAATCGGGGCCGTCGAAAGCAATGCACTCGTGCAGCGGATCGCCGGCGTCCAGCCCTTCGGTGCGACTCTTTTGCTGGTCAGCAAAATGGCACCCTATTTGCTCGTCGTGCTCGCGTTTACGCTGCTGTATTGGTTCCTGCCCAATACCCGCGTCAAGCTATTCGCGGCGATAATGGGCGGCGTGACCGGCGGTGTCCTGTGGGCCACAACCGGTGTGCTATTTGCCACCTTTGTCGCCACATCGGCGCGCATGCTATCGATTTACGCGACTTTTGCTATCGTTATCCTCGCGTTGATCTGGCTCTACCTGTGCTGGGTGATTCTCCTGATCGGGGCACTCGTCTCCTTCTATACGCAAAATCCAGAACATCTGCGTCTCGGTTATCGTCCGGCGAGCCTGAGCGGTCGTCAGGCCGAGCGGATCGCATTGAGCCTGATGACGATGGCCGCGCAGGCATTTCGCGACAGCAGCGACCAGCCGACGATCAGTGAGGCGGCGGAAGCTCTTAATTTGCCGGGTTTCCTGCTGAGTCCCATCGCCGGTCGTCTCGTCGCCGCTGGACTGCTTGCGCGCACAGCCAAGGACCAGCTGTATCCACAACGCGACCCCGGCGGGATTCAATTGAAATCGGTTTTCGATGCAATCAGGACGCCACAAACGACCGATGTATTCCCGGGTGGCCGCTGGCCGAAGCTCGTGACCGATGTCAGTGACCGGATGGATACAGCGATGGATGAAGCGCTCGGCGGCCAGTCTCTCTACGATTTACTGGATAACCCGGCAAACGGGAGCTAAATGCCCGCGAGCGTCATCTCCTCGACGAGCACCGAACCGGTGCGAATACCACCGCGAAAATCGGTATCCGCGCCGATTGCCGCGATGTTGCGATACATGTCCAGCAGGTTGCCTGCCACGGTGATTTCGCTGACCGGGTATTGAATCTTTCCGTTCTCCACCCAGAATCCGGCCGCCCCGCGCGAGTAATCGCCGGTGATCCCGTTCACGCCCTGCCCCATGAGTTCGGACACGAAAAATCCGCGATCCATCTTCGTCAACAAGTCAGTCAGATTCTCACCTGTGCTGCTCACCTCCAGATTGTGAATACCACCTGCATTGCCCGTCGTCTGCATTCCCAGCTTGCGCGCATAGTAACTGCCGAGCACGTAACCTTTTAAAACGCCCGAATCGATGAGCCGGCGATCTACGGTTTCTACACCTTCATTGTCAAACGGTGCGCTCGCCAGCCCCTTCACGATGTGCGGCATTTCATCGATAGAAACGATATCCGCCAACACCTGGGAATCAATCTTGTCCAACAGAAAAGTCGATTTGCGATACTGACTGCCACCACTGATCGCACTGATCAGGTGGCCAAACAGGCCCCGCGCCAGTCGTGCCGGAAACAACACCGGCGTGCTGCGGGTATCGAGTTTAGTTGCACCCAGTTTTTCCACCGTGCGCCTGGCAGCTTCCCGGCCGACGTTGACCGGGGTATCCAGATCCGCCGCATCCCTGGCGACGGTGTATTCGTAATCACGCTCCATTCGCCCGTTTTCTTCCGCCAGGACCGCGCAAGAGAGACTGTGGTGAGAACCCGGGTACCCGTCAAGAAAGCCCCTCGTGTTGGCATACACACGGCAACCCGAAGACGTGCTAACAGATGCACCTTCCGAGTTATTAATCCGCGGATCGCTATCGAGTGCGGCTGCTTCACATTCACTTGCAATGTCGATGGCCTCCTGCGGACCGATCGACCATGGGTGATCAAGGTCCAGATCAGGAATGTCTTGCGCAATACGATCGATGTCCGCGAGTCCGCTGCAGTCATCCTCGGTCGTATACTGGGCCAGGCCGCAGGCGCGGCGCACGGATTCCCGCACAGCTGCCTCACTCAAATCCGAACTGCTGGCGCTGCCCTTACGCTGGCCAAAATAAACTGTCAATGCAATACCCTGATCACGATGGTATTCGAGTGTCTCGACTTCGCGCATGCGGACGGTAACGGTCAGTCCGGAACTGATGCTGGCGGAAACTTCCGCGTCTGACGCCCCCAACTCTCCGGCAAGCGTCAATATTCCTGCAACGCGCTCTTTCAGTTTCTCGATGTCGGGTTGTCGCGGTGGGTTCATGGCGTTTAAAGCAAATCAAGGATAACTCGGAATCTATAGTCTAACCCGTTAGAATCGGTCGATGGCAGCGCTCATTGGCATCATCATCGGTTCAAACTCCGACTGGGAAATCATGTCCAATGCGTCGGAGACGCTCGACACCCTGAACATCGAGCACGAGGTCCAGGTGATTTCGGCGCACCGCGCGCCGGACTTGTTAACGGAGTATTGCGGCAACGCACGGGAACGGGGACTCAAGGTTCTGATCACAGCGGCGGGCCTCGCCGCTGCACTGCCCGGTGTCGCGGCCGCCAATACGACGCTGCCGGTGCTCGGCGTCCCGATGGAGTCGCGCGCGCTCGGCGGCATGGATGCATTGCTTTCCATGGTCCAGATGCCGGCAGGCATACCCGTCGGCACACTGGCGATCGGCAAGGCGGGTGCGATTAACGCAGCCCTGCTGAGCGCGGCAATTTTGGCCCTGGAAGATGAATCGATCCGCGAAGCGCTCGATGCCTTTCGTGCCAAGCAGACGCAAGCTGTGGCCGATATCGGCGATCCGCGTAATTAAAAACGGTGTCAGACACCGTTTTTAATTCGTGCCACCGACGGTCAGTCCATCGATGCGCAGCGTAGGCTGGCCGACGCCGACTGGGATGCTCTGGCCTTCTTTGCTGCAGACACCGACACCGGTATCGAGTTCGAGATCGTCACCCACCATGGAAACCTTTTGCAACACTGACGGGCCGTCGCCGATCAGCGTCGCGCCCTTGACCGGCGCCCCTAGTTTGCCGCCTTCGATCAGATAGGTTTCGCTCGCCGAAAATACGAATTTCCCGGAGGTTATATCGACCTGTCCGCCGCCGAAATTCTTTGCATACAGGCCCTTGTCGACCGACGCGATGATTTCCTCGTGGCTGTGCTGGCCCGGTAACATATAGGTGTTGGTCATTCGCGGCAGGGGCAAGTGAGCGAAAGACTCCCGGCGCCCGTTCCCGGTCGATTCCGTACCCATGAGCCGGGCGTTGAGACGGTCCTGCAGGTAGCCACACAATTTTCCGCTTTCGATCAGCACAGTCTGGCGGGTAGGAACACCCTCATCGTCGACATTGAGAGAACCTCGCCGGCCTTCCATGTTTCCATGGTCGACGACCGTACATAACTCGGAGGCGACTTTTTCACCCATACGTCCAGCAAATGCCGAGGTCCCCTTGCGATTAAAGTCCCCCTCCAATCCGTGCCCGATGGCCTCGTGCAATAGAACGCCCGGCCATCCTGGTCCCAGCACAACAACCATTTCGCCAGCGGGCGCCGGGATCGCATCCAGATTCACCAGCGCCTGGCGCACCGCTTCCTGCGCATACTCCACCGGTAGGTCACCATCCAGAAAATATTCGTATCCAAAACGACCGCCACCACCGGCATAGCCCTGCTCGTGTTTTCCATTATCTTCAACGATTACGGAGATATTAAGGCGCACGAGAGGCCGCACATCGGCAGCCAGCACGCCGTCACTGGAACAGACGAGCATGACTTCATGAACCCCGGAAAGACTGGCCATGACCTGCTTGACACGTGGATCGATCCGGCGGGCTGTCCGGTCGAGATTCTGCAGCAGCTGTACTTTGTCGGCGTCTGATAATGTCGCAATTGGATCGATCGGTGGATAAAGCTGCTGTCCGGACTTTGGCGCGCGGATCCGGACCCTGCCCTGTTTACCGCTGCGCGCGATCGCGCTTGCAGCTTCCGAAGCTTGCATCAGGGCAGGCAATTGCAGTTCATCCGAGTAGGCAAATCCGGTTTTCTCGCCAGACATTGCACGCACGCCGACGCCCTGATCGAGACTGTAAGACCCTTCCTTGACGATACCGTCCTCGAGGGACCAGGACTCATGTCGGGTCACCTGGAAATAGAGATCGGCATGGTCTACACCATTTCGCATCAGCGCATTCAACGCGCGATCCAGATCGGCGTCCACCAGCCCGGTCGGTGTCAGCAGGCGCTGCTTCGCAACTTCGACAGGATTGTTGACCGAATCAGTTTCGCTCATTGCGCGCTCATCACTCGTCAGTCAGGCCGGCTGATGCGAAAACGCCGGTGCGACAATACCGGGAATTGTCTGCGCAGCGTCTGCACGCGATCCGGGTCAATTACTGCGCTGATACAGTCACTCACACCATTACCTTCCTGTACAAATTTTTCGGCCAGAATCTCACCCCAGGGATCAACGATCATCGAATGACCGTAGGTTCGACGGCCTCCACTGTGCTCACCGCCCTGGGCAGCCGCCACGACGTAGCAAAGATTTTCGATCGCCCTCGCCCGTATCATCGAATGCCAGTGCGCGTGTCCCGTCGTCTCGGTGAACGCAGCCGGTAAAACCAGAAAATCCATGCCTTCGATCGACAACAACCGAAACATCTCGGGGAAACGTAAATCGTAACATACGCCGCAACCCAGACCGCCCCATGGCGTCGAGATGACCACGGGCTTCCGGCCTGAACGGGTGTTCGCGGATTCACGGTAATTTTCATCGCGTTCCGGGATCGCGACATCGAACAAATGAATCTTGTCGTAGCGCCCGACACGGTGCCCCGAATCATCGAAAATCAGGCAGGATGCATAGGGCCGGCCGGGTTCGTCGGATGAAACCGGGATCGTACCGCCGACAATCCACATCCCGGTGCGCGACGCCGCAGCAGCGAGCCAATCCTGAATCGGACCACGGCCATCAGCTTCGGCTATGCCAACACGAAAAGACTCGTCGGATCCGATGCCGGCAAAATTTTCGGGCAACACTGCGAGCACTGCATCGTCGTCCGACGCTTTCTGCAACAACTCGATGGCTGTCGTGAGATTTTTCACCACATCGTCCGTCGAATTCATCTGGACCGCAGAAAATTTCACGCTCATTCAGGTGACAACCTCAGGTTTTCGTCCGCCAGGTACTGTTCACAGTTTTTAAATCGCGCCAGATTTAGCTGGTCGGTACGTTTTATTTTCTCCAGGATGGGTTCGTCCCAGGTACCGGTGACACGATAATAGGATTCACCTATGGCACTGAGCGGTTTCTTAAATAACTGGGTAAATAGCAACATCGCAGCGCCAAGGACGGGACCACCGACCACGGTCGCGGGCAGCGCCAACACACTCGACACATGCGGCCTGACCACCGCGATCTGATCGTAATCTTCGGCGGCAACGCCTGCGCGCCCGACGACACCCAGATCCGCAACCGAACCTTCCAGTTTCAGGTTACAGGTATAAGCGTTGCCCTGATTGAGAATGAAATCCCCCTTCAATGTATCGAAAGCCAGGCCCTCGTCGAATACGTCGCTGAAATCAAGCGCCAGACGCCGGGGTATCGCCGCAACGCTGAGCATGCCGAGAAACCGCCCACCGCCCGGCTCCACTTCCAGCAGCGCGCCATCTTTCATATAGACCGTCAGCGTGCCGTCCGCCAGGCTGAGAAAATCCTCGCTGGGGCCGTCCGGCCAGGTGATATCACCGCTAACCCGAACCACTTCTCCTTCCATGACGGGCTGATACCCCAGGCTGGTCAGCGTTGCCCTGATATCCGTGCCGTCCAGATCGAGTTTCAACTGGGTCTGCTGAATCGATTGATCATTCGGATGAACCAGCCACGCAGCATAGCCATCGATACTGAAAGTCTCCGCCGCGATTTCGATCGGATCGAGGATGATTCCGGAGGACACGCTGGTCAGCGTCGATTTCAGATGCCCAAAGTTCATCGAGCGCAGCGCGAAATCCTGAACGTCTATCGTGACCGGTTGAATCGTTCGCGGATCAATGGAACCGACATCGGCCGGATCGGTTTCCTGCAACCACAAGCGCTGCATTTGAACATCGATCGGTTGGCCCTGGGACTGCTCTATCGGCACGCTGACCCGGCCCACGATCTTGGGCCCATCAAAATCAATCTGCCAATAACCATCGTCAGGGCCAGCCTTCAGATCCACGTCCGAAAATGCCTGCCCGAAGAGATAGAGCTGACCAATCCTGAAGTCCGCTTTTCGGTATAACTCCAGCCACTCGGAATCCTCATCGCCGTCGGTCAGGGCAAGCCAGTCATCGAACCGAAGCGTTTCGAGACGCCCCGATAAATGAATCCCGGGTTCGACCGGCAACAACGCCATCGCCGATCCTCCATGCACCGCGCCACGCTCTATTTGCCAACCGTCATCGACAGCTTCGAGTCGCATCGCCCAGCTGATTTCCTTGCGCAACAGACCCGACACCTCAAGGACGTCGTCCTCCGGGAAGGCAATATCGATTTCCAGTGCTTCAGCGCTGTCCGCTGCCTTGCCTAAAGGCGCCGGAAGCTTACTTTCAACACCGGACATATCAGATCGCACGAGCAGGTGCAGCGGTGTTTGCGCATCCTCATCCCGAACGGGTATCAGTGCCATCGCACGCCAGTTGATCCGGCCGTCGAAATACTCGGGAAACGGCAGACTCAATGTCTCCATCCACCGTCTGACCGGAGTCGCACCGGTAACCCTCGCAAAATGTGTGTACAGACCTTCCTCTTCGGTCGCCGGTCGAATATCTATTGTGACGGGTTCATCGAGTAGCTGCGCCGTCAACGCATCGGCGTAGATTTTCGTGTTTTCGACCCTGAGCGTCCCGCTCACAGCGCTGAAACCGTAGTCCAACCCATCCAGGCCGATCTCGGCGTCTTCGACCTCAACATCCACGCGCAGCTCGTAGTCATCCATCTGCAAAATCGGCAACGAAAGCCGCAATTCAGCGTCCAGTTGCCCCTGACCGTTAATTTTGTACAGCGTTGAGCCTATGGCGTCGCTCACCGGACTGGCGCGCAAAAACCCCAGCATTTCATTAAATTCAACGGTCTCTTTTCCCGAAAGGCTTAACATGCCCGTGCGCATGTCCTCCATGCGCGCTTCCGCGTTTCCGAACGAGATATCGCCGATTCGCCCGCGATTCCGGGTGACGTAAAGCTTCACGCCATCGAAAACGATTTGTGCATCCAGATCCTCGACACGCGGCCAGTCATCCGCAAAATCGAAAATGCCGTCTTCGACGTCGACGGCGATGCGAAACACGCCTTCATCGTGATCATAGGGGAACTCACGTAACGCGCCGCGGAGCTCGATTTTGGCACTGGGCACTCGTCCACCAACGATCGCACGCTCAAGCCATCCTGCCAACGCCGGACCGAAGACCTTCATCGGCAAGTATCTCAGGCTGTTCACTCCATCTGGCATCGCCGCAGACGCCGTCAGGTCAATCGTCGGCGATTCTCCGTTACCCGGCAGATTGAGTTCAAATCGCGTATTACCGGACGCGTATGGCGTCCGCACCCGGATATTGTCGCTAAGCACACGAATGTTATTTTCACTCACCCGCCAGACCAGCAATCCGTCGATACTTTCTGCCTCGAGTGGTGTGGCAAAAATTTTCGGCAATGCGATCTCAATGTCCTCGCTTTCGATCTGCAATCGCCCACCATGCTGATCCGCCAACAGCGCCCCACTGATGCCGGAAATTGACTCCTGTCCGGATGAGACAGTAAAACCCAAATCGTCAAAATTTATCTGGAGATCAAAGATAGCTGGGGCGTCAGCACCGAGTCTAAGATTCAAGTCAAAATTTCTGATGTTGCCGCGAATATCACTCGGCAACAGGTTAGTGCGTACGTCCTCGGAGGCAATGGCCAGGGCGATGGGATACAAATCATGCAGACGCAAAAAATTCGCACTCGCGTTGATCTGCAAATCGCTGCCATCATCTTCCGCTTGAAAAACGATGGAAAAATCGCCTTCCGGCCAAGTCTGATTCGCGCGCTCGATCTGCAGATCGCTGCCCGCGAATATCCAGCCTCCGTCACTGAGTTGCCACTCCAGCTGTCCGCTGATCGACCCATAGGTTTCTGATTCTCCGGCCGGGCCGGCCAGTTCGACGGAATCCAGGTCCAGTTCAACTGTTGTGTTCTGCGGTATCAGACCCAAAAAATTGGCCCATATGACCAAATCACCACGCGTATTGCCGAGCGGCACATCCATCCCGAGCAAAAACTCGAGGATGCGATCGACTCTGAGATTCTCACCGTCGAGGTACACATTCCACTCCGGTTCTTCGCGTTCCAAACCCTCCTCCACTGCGCTTTCGGGCTGTTGTATCGATTGCAGTAATGCCACGGGTAAATCCAACGATACTCGCACGCGCTCACCAAATTCTTCCGCAATTTCAACCGACCCGTCGAGTGCAACACTTATTTCAGACAGGCTCACATTCAGCTCAGTAACGAAAAAATCGAGCACCTCCTCCTTTCCAGCGTTCGAATAAGAAATCGCGATATCATTCAATTTAATTTCGAGCGCGGGAAGTTCGAAGTTTTGCCCAGCGACCGGATTGATTCTGATCAGGTCGGCGATAGGACGACCCTGGACAAGGACCGATCCCTCTGTATCCATTTCTATTTCCAGCCGCGTCGTCTCAACACCGATCCGGTTTAACGTGACTTCACGATCCAGCAACAGACGCATGAGACTGATACCAACAGTCAGGATTTCCGCATCCAGAATCGGCGACTGATCGTCGCGAGACGATATCGTGACATCAACGAAACGCAGTTCGGGGCCGGCGAATGGCCAGCTGGCGCTGATATAT
>Ga0114949_10001310_pt1 | contig 15020 bp, 10 predicted proteins | sample N074metaG_FD_83505 | JGI IMG/M metagenome (GOLD analysis project Ga0114949, IMG submission 83505) | Deep subsurface microbial communities from Kermadec Trench to uncover new lineages of life (NeLLi) - N074 metaG | ecosystem: Environmental > Aquatic > Marine > Ocean trench > Sediment | place... | reverse complement strand
GGCTATCATTGATATTTCTACATTAACGTACTTCGGAAGATTTGCTACTTGAACGGTTTCTCGAGCCGGTGCCGTTTCTTCATCAAAATAGGTTGTATAAACTTCGTTGATTTTAGAAAAGCTAGCCATATCACTGATAAAGATCGATGCCTTCAGAACATGACTGAAATCCATACCTGCTTCGGTAAGTACCGCCTTTAAATTCTCCATTACTTGCTTTGTTTCCAATGCAATGTCGTCTATGACCAAATTGCCGGTGATGGGATCAATGGCGATCTGACCGGATGTAAAAAGCATATTTCCGCTTAACACAGCTTGGTTATAAGGCCCTATAGGAGCAGGGGCGTTTGGGGTGTTAATTATCTTTTTCATTTTATTTAGAGGTATAGTATGTATCAGTTATTAATTAAGGTTTTCCGTAAATATATTTTTGAACTTCTATTTTACCGAGCAGTCTCCTAGCACTCAATTTCAAGCCACATAACTCACCAAGAAACAGCCTACTGAACCCCAGGCTTAAAGCCCTCTGTCAGGCTCACGTCGTTTATCATATTTAATATCCCTAAGTATTGAACTTGTAATACCAATATAGAAGTTCCAGGACGTATTTATAGCACCAATTGGTGTCCAGTTAAAACGCATCGTCCAACTTTCGAGATCCCTTACGAATCTAAATTGGGTTAGTGTAACCCCTTTGTTCTTAAAGTCATAGCCCGAAGAAAATCCAACGCTCCATCTTGGGGAGAGCTCCACATTGGAGCTAAACATCAACGATTGTGAAGAAATTTCATTTTGCCGGGCTATATTATTATAGGTGATCGTATATGCCATTCTTACATCCCAGGGGATATCATATTGATACCACGAACGATCCTTATTACTTTTTTTCCTTTTATCGGCTTCTTTTTTTAGATTTCTATCGCCTATCTCCATCACAGATCCAAATAAATCGTCAGGTCGGCCGCCATTTCGAAATGTATCATTATCAAAATTTTCCTCATCGTCCTCATCACGTTCAAAATCACGACTGGAAAAAGAATAATTGAAACTGAGATTCGCGCGTGTAAGCCTAAATAGGCTTCCTCCATTATTAATATTGAATTCATCAATCTTCCGGTTGTTATTATCAAGGGCATAGGGGTCCAACTCACCATTTATATTCAAATCTAACTTTTTAACTATAGGTATTCCTGTCGAAAACGAAACAGGCCTTATTTTAAGTGAATCTGCCGAAAAACTATACCCACTGTTGAAATTAAGGTTGTTAATGAGAGTTATCTTTTTCAGTTCGGTTGCAGTTGTATCCTTATCTCGCACCTTGGCTTCAAGGGTATTGCTCAAGCCAAAACTCAAGCTACTTGAATAGGTCCTTCCGGGAGCACCGAATAATGTATTTTCGAATCGTGAGTATTCGATTACCTCCTCATTGACCAGCGGATCTGAAGTGGCCGGAATAGTATATTCATCATAAAATTGCTCAAACCCGGGGTTCAAACTGTATCCAATACTGGGACGCATCGTATGTCTGATAGTTTGTATTTTTTTATCATCTCCAAAATCAAATATTCCATATACAGTTGTGCCTAAACCGGCCGAAAATCCATAAGTTCTGTAGGAATCAAAGCCTGAAATTGTGTCCTCCACCACCCCTCCCTGTCCATTATTTATGGTTGGATCAAATTCTCTTCGAATGGTTTTACCTACCCAAGTCTCTTGATAATTGGTTCCGGTAGTAATACTTAAATAATCAAAGACTTTAATGTTGGTGCTTATGGGAACAGTATGGCGGACGCCTACTCGACCATTATCGAACATCTCACTCTTAAAAAATAGAGAGCCTGTTGTTAGAATGCGGTTTTCACCGGTGATATCGTACTGCAGGTTAATATTTTGAATAAATCCCTTTTTACCGCCACTCTTGGGTTCGAATGGGAAAATACGGGAAACACTTCCATTAAAATTTGGTAGTGCCATGGTGATCGCCTCCGTCTGAGTGTTCTGAGTATGGGTTGCGGCTACTGTGAAATTAATTTGAGGCTCTGTATCGAAAGATTTTGAGTAGGAAATAGAGGAACTCAACGTGTTCACCAATTGGCTGGCATTATTAGTTTGATTGATCGATCTTTGAAAGTACTGGCTACTCCCAAAATTTACAGATGCTGAAAATCGAGCACTGGGATTAGCTTTCTGATCCTGGGTATGGGTCCATCGTATATTGTATATAGTACTTTGACTAAAATCCGGGAAGCCTCTTTCGCTATTGATCAAACTTTCAAATCGCATACTCAGGTTGCCTTTGAATTTATACCGAACCGCATAATCACTGTCAGAACGCAGTGCATAACTACCGTTCGTGTAATAATCGCCGAGGATGGTAAGATCCAGAAAATCATTAACGGCAAAATAGTAGCCGCCATTCTGAAAAAAGAATCCCCGGTCACTATTTTCGCCTATACTGGGAAGTAAGACCCCCGAGGATCTATCTTCCGTCAACGGAAAAAAAGCAAAAGGAAGGCCTATAGGTATGGGGACATCGGCTATGTACATATTGGTGAGCCCGGTCACAACTTTTTTGCCGGGAACTAATTTTGCTTTTCGCGTATAGAAATAGTATTCAGGGTCGTCGATATTTTCTGAAGTGGTAAACCTGACATTCCGAAGAAAATACACCGAATCATTTACTTTTTTCGTAACAACAGCCTTGGTCCTGAAGCCGCCTTGTTCAGTGACAGCATTGTAAATAATCGCTTTTTTTGTATCGAAATTAAACTTGATGGAATCCGGTTCCACCTTATTGGCAGCCTGTACAAAAATGGGTGCCTGATTATAAACTCCGGCACTATCAATGCCTTTGGCATATATCTCATTTTTATTATAATCAAGGATGATGAGCCCCGCATCGATACGATAATCTTCATAAATTATAAAAGCCTTATTATACATATATATCTTACCCTCTTTTCGGTCTACATATACATAGTCTTCTCCATAGTATTCGACTACATCGCTCAGTAATTCTTCTTTCTGCGGAAGGACAGTATCATTCTTGATCGTATCGGTTACTTTTTGTGAGAAAGAAATTTCTTTGACCACTAAGGTGTCTGCTGCCTGAGTAACCGTAGTATCTTTCTTCGCCTTGATCGAAACAATACCCTTTTTCGGTGGATCCTGCGAATAAACGGTAGTGCCGCAGATTAGCAGAAACAGGAGTTTAATAATAGAAAAATGCCTTTTGGTATGCAATACTAGGATTCTATGTGTTTGTCGATATCTTTTGTGATAAATATAATTCCAAGTTGTAAAACCAGCCTAACCAAACTTTATATTGGCTTAGTTTTTGAATATTCAAAATTAAGCATATTTTTTGGGCTGTGTTTTGTTATAACAAAATTTTAAAATAACCAATTTTATACCACGTTACTAGTATATGCGAACGAAATTTTCTCTTCTTTGTTTGTTGTTGACAGGAATTACCATCTCATATTCCTTCATAAACCACAACAACAATACCATAAAACCCTTCCTGGTAGTATTGGATGCAGGACATGGCGGGCATGATAGTGGAAACAGGGGTTTGGGTTATATAGAGAAGGATATCGCTCTGGATGTTACACTGCAAGTGGGTAAAATACTTGAAAATAACCCATATTTTGAGGTGATATATACTCGAAAAAAAGACGTTTTTCTAGAGTTGCACGAACGAGCTGCCATTGCCAACGAGAGGGATGCGAATGTATTTGTTTCAATACATTGCAATTCATTCTATACTCAGGTTTATGGAGCCGAAACCTACGTAATGGGTTTGAATAAGAGCACCCAAAATCTAAACACGGCAAAAAAGGAGAATGAAGTAATATTTCTTGAAGAAAACTATGAAGAGACTTATGCAGGATTCGATCCAAATTCTCCCGAATCCCTTATAGGTCTTACCTTGATGCAAGAAGAATACCTCGATCAAAGCATTATGCTTGCCGGCTTGATCCAAAATAATATGGTAAACAACCTCAAAAGAAAGGACAGGAGTGTTAAACAAGATGTTTTCTGGGTGTTACACAATACGTATATGCCAAGTGTTTTGGTTGAATTGGGATTTCTTACCCACAAAAAAGAAGGGCCCTACATAAATTCAAAGAAAGGCAGAAAGGAATTGGCCAGAGAAATTGCTAATGGAATTATCACCTACAGAAAAAATCTGGCATTAGCCACCAGTGATGCACGAAATCCAACAATTACTGAGACCGAGATCGAAGAGGCCATCAAAACTACCGAAACAAGGATCTATGATGGTATTATATTTAAGGTACAGTTGGCAGCCAGTAGCAAAAGGCTGGCAACGAAGTCGTATAACTTTAAAGGCTTAAAAGGAATAACCCGAAATAACGAAAACGGTCTTTATAAATATTATTATGGGGAAACTTCCGATTATAATGAGATACGTCTAATGAAAGCCTTTGCAAGAGAGAAAGGATTTTCGTCGAGTTATGTGGTAGCCTTCGAAAATGGTAAAAAAGTAAAGCTTTCAGAATTACTGAAATCGGAAGACAGGTAAGAGATGGTAAAACTTCCGGCGAAAAGCGTAAATTTAAAGTATAATTATAAACGCTATGATTATATCCCAATCACAAAACAACGAATATTGAGAGTTTTCCGGTCATATTTAGTACTTCAATTCCTGCCTTTACAATCTTTTTGAATAAATTATTTTGTGTACCGGAATTATTTATAAATTTGTTTAGTTATTAAAACCATGCCTTTGAAACTTTCCAGAGAAGTAAAAACAGCTATTTTAGTCATTTCAGGAATCGGGTTATTTATCTTTGGATACAACTTCTTGAAGAACTCCGACCTTCTGAATCGTGACAGGATCTTTTATGTTAAATATGAAAACGTAGCCGGACTGACGATATCTACCCCCGTAACCATAAACGGACTGATAGTAGGCAAAGTGACAGATATCGATTTTGCCGATAAAAACGGGAGTCTTATTGTACGATTTTCAGTTGAGAATGACTTTGATTTTTCGAAAAACAGTGAAGTGCAAATTTACAGCAGTGGGATCATTAGTGGTAATAATCTGGGTATTATTCCTAAAAATGATTCAGCCAAAAAAGCGGTTTCGGGGGATACATTAAAAGGGGTAATTCAAGCCGGATTGATCGATGGGCTAATGGATAAATTCAAGCCGCTGGAAACTAGTCTTCTGCATACATTGGCAAGTCTCGATACCGTTTTAGTCGGTATAAGCGATGTGATGGATGAGGAGACAAAAAATAACTTGAGGTCCAGTATTGCTAATCTCAATCAGACCATGGCCTCGTTCAAAGGAGTTTCACAAAATATGAATTCGTTATTGAACTCTAATAAGGATAAGCTCAATAATACGTTTGCCAATCTGGATACCACCGTGGCGAATTTTGCAAAACTATCCGATTCGTTGGCACAGATCAATATGGGTGAATTGGTAAAGAATATGGAAGCTACCATGGGCAAACTCAATAGTATAGCCGATGGAATTGATAGAGGAGAAGGCAGCATAGGCAAATTACTTAAGGACGAAGAGTTGTATGACAATTTAACCGGTGCTTCCAAACAACTCGAGTTATTGTTGCAAGACCTGAAGTTGAATCCTAAGCGTTATATGCATTTTTCTCTCTTCGGAAAAAAACCAAAACAATACGAGGCATCCCAAGATACTGTTCGATAATGCAATACCTTCCCAACATTATTTTTCTGATCGTTCTGGTTTTAGGCATTGGTTATTTCACCAGAAATATTCGTAAAATCATTCGCAATATCAGGCTGGGGCAGAAGGTAGATGCATCGGATAACAAGAAAGAGCGATGGAAGAATGTATTCCGTATTGCCTTAGGACAATCTAAAATGACGGTACGCCCCATTTCCGGCCTCATGCATATTATAGTCTATCTTGGTTTCGTTATTATCAACATAGAGGTACTGGAAATTATGATTGACGGACTGTTGGGCACTCACCGGATATTTTCATTTTTTGGAGTGGCATACGATTATTTGATCGCCTCTTTTGAGATGTTAGCCATATTAGTGCTGGTAGCTGTGATAGTTTTTTGGCTACGCCGAAATGTTCAAAGACTCAAACGCTTCTTTAACCCCGAAATGAAGGGCTGGCCCAGAAATGATGCAAATATCATTCTCTATTTTGAAGTCGCCATAATGACACTTTTCCTAACCATGAATGCGTTTGACTTGCAGTTACAGACTCTTGGTACGGAGCATTACGTGTCTGCCGGACTGTTTCCTGTGAGTCGGTATTTATTACCACTCATCGACAATTATTCGGAAGCAACCTTGATCATCATTGAAAGAACTGCCTGGTGGATGCATATTATCGGGATATTAATATTCCTTAATTATTTATATTTCAGCAAACATCTTCATATACTATTGGCATTTCCCAATGTGTACTACGGAAAATTGACCCCAAACGGGAAGTTTAAGAACCTGGAGGCGGTTACCAGAGAGGTAAAATTGATGATGGATCCAACGGCCGACCCCTATGCAGCACCCACCGAAGGAATGGAAACACCTGCCAAGTTTGGAGCGAGTGATGTTATGGATTTGACCACTACCCAACTGTTGAATGCATACACCTGTACAGAATGTGGTCGCTGCACCAATGAATGTCCGGCAAATCAAACCGGCAAGAAATTATCACCACGAAAGATCATGATGGACACTCGCGACCGATTGGAAGAAGTGGCCGCTAATATTGATAAAAATGGTACATTCGAACCCGATGGAAAACAATTATTAGACGATTATATCACTCGCGAGGAACTATGGGCGTGTACGACATGTAACGCTTGCGTGGAAGCCTGTCCGGTTAGTATTGATCCGCTCGCCATTATTATGGAAATGCGGCAATATTTGGTGATGGAGCAATCTGCGGCACCTACTGAATTGAATGTAACAATGACCAATATCGAGAACAATGCAGCTCCCTGGCCATTTAACCAAATGGATAGGGCGAATTGGATAAATGAATGATCAAGAGAAATATTTAGCTAATAACCAAAAATAAAGTTTTAAATGAAAAAGGAAGAAGTTGAAAAGATACTCCATGAAAAAGTAGAGCAGGGAGAAACGGTAAGCCCTGTTTTACCAGAAGGAATTACAAACTATTTAATAGATATTGACGGAACGGTTTGCAAAGACATTCCCAATGAAGAACCTGAACGAATGGCAACAGCTGCTGTCTATACGGACGCTTTAAAAACACTCAATAAATGGTACGACGAAGGACATATCATCTGTTTTTTTACTTCCCGAACGGAAGGACATAGAGAAATTACCGAAGCATGGCTCAAAAAACATGGTTTTAAGTACCATACCATGTTGATGGGAAAACCCCGCGGAGGGAACTACCATTGGGTGGACAACCACTTGGTGAAGGCAACCCGTTATAAAGGCAAGTTCACCGATCTGGTGGATAAGAATGTGACAATTCAGGTATTCAAGGATTAGAATATAAAAGATGAGTGAAAAGATAAAAGTTCCTACAATGGCCGAGTATTTGGCGCAAGGTAAAACCCCCGAAGTTTTATTTTGGGTAGGTTGTGCCGGGAGCTTTGACGACAGAGCTAAAAAAATTTCCAAGGCCTTCGCTAAACTATTGAATAAGGCCGGAATAGATTTCGCGGTGCTAGGCACCGAAGAAAGTTGTACCGGAGATCCTGCTAAAAGAGCCGGAAACGAATTTTTGTTCCAAATGCAGGCAATGGCAAATATCCAGGTGCTGGATGGATATGCCATTAAGAAAATTGTAACCACCTGTCCGCACTGCTTCAATACCTTTAAAAATGAATATCCTGAATTAGGCGGAAACTATGAAGTGATGCATCATACCCAATTCCTCAGGGCGTTAATAAATGAGGGAAGGCTTAAGGTGGAAGGAGGAAAGTATAAGGGAAAACGCATCACTTTCCATGATCCCTGTTATCTGGGAAGAGCGAATAATGAATACGAAGCACCCCGTGAATTACTTCAGAAATTGGAAGTGGAATTGATAGAGATGAAACGCAATAAATCCCGCGGATTGTGCTGTGGCGCCGGGGGAGCTCAAATGTTCAAAGAACCCGAAAAAGGAACCAAGGAGATTAATATTGAAAGAACCGAAGAAGCTATAGAAACTAATCCCGAAATTATTGCCACGGGTTGTCCTTTTTGCAATACCATGATGACCGACGGTATTAAAGCGAAAGAAAAAGAAGACAGTATTGCCGTGATGGACATCACCGAATTAATCGCGAATGCTGCAGATCTTTAGCAAAATATCTTCAGCTGTTTTGTGAAATACTTTACGTACATTGTGGGTAATAAAACCCTAATTCGGATAGATAGAAAACATGCTGGTAGAATTTAACACCCTCCCAAACAATTCAAGGATTTGGATATACCAATCCAATAGAAAATTTTCTGAGGATGAAGTGAGTTCGATTTCTGACAAAACCGATGAATTCTTGAAACAGTGGACCGCTCACGGTGACGATCTTGAAGCGGGTTTTGAAATTAAGTACAACCGTTTTATAGTGATCGGCCTTAATCAAGCTAACGCATCGGCTTCGGGTTGCAGTATCGATGCTTCGGTGAATTTTATTCAGTCATTGGAACAAGATATGAATGTAGACTTGCTTGATAAGATGAATGTGACCTTTTACAATGGTGAATTTATCGCTCACAAGTCTCTTTCCGATTTTAAAAAAATGGCTAAAAATCGCTCAGTCTCCCGAAACACGGTGGTTTTCAATAATTTGGTAAATACAAAAGCTGAATACCTCGAACATTGGGAAGTGCCGGCTAAAGATAGTTGGCACAGCCGCTTTTTAGCATAGTTTTTGTTACTTTAGTTCTATGAAGCGATTAGTAGCGACCTCACTTTTTATTTTTACCTTTTTCTTTAGTTTTTCTCAACAAATTAATCCGTTGATCGTCTTCGATGACTTCGAAGATCAAAAAAAATGGGTAGATAGTATCTATGGAAATATGAGCCTGCAGGAAAAAGTAGGCCAGCTCTTTATGGCCGATGTATTTTCCAGCGACCCAAAACTCAAAACAAACAAAGTAAAAGACCTGATAAAGGATTATTATATAGGAGGGGTGATCTTTTCCAAAGGAGGCCCCAAACGTCAAGCGAAACTCAATAATGAGTTTCAAGCCCTGGCAAAAACCAAATTACTGGTAGGAATGGATGCCGAATGGGGGCTGGCAATGCGGCTGGATTCTACTTTTGCCTACCCCTGGAACATGACCTTAGGGGCTGTTAAAGACAATGACCTAATTGAACAAGTTGGAAAACGAATAGGAGATCATTCTAAAAGGCTAGGGGTACATTTCAATTTCGCACCTGTGGTCGATATTAATACCAATCCCAATAACCCAATTATTGGCAATCGCTCTTTTGGTGAAGATAAAGAGAACGTAACGGAAAAAGCCATCGCATTTATGAGAGGGATGCAAAACGCCGGAGTATTGGCCAGCGCCAAACATTTTCCGGGACATGGTGATACCGATATGGACTCCCATAAAACATTACCAACGCTATTTTTTGATAAAGAAAGGCTGGATTCATTAGAATTATACCCATATAAAAGGATCATCGAGGAAGGATTGAGCAGTGTCATGGTGGCCCACCTAAATATTCCGTCCATCATACCGGAATCCGGCTACCCATCTTCCTTGTCAACAAATGTAGTGACCAATTTACTGAAGGGTGAAATGGGCTTTAACGGGCTTATTTTTACAGACGCCTTGAATATGAAAGGAGTTTCGAACTTCAAAGAACCCGGTGAGATAGATCTGGCAGCTTTTCTTGCCGGGAATGATATATTATTGATTTCTGAAGACATTCCAAAAGCTCATAAATTGTTGGTTTTGGCATATCGGGAAGGGACTATTACCGAAGAACGGCTGGAGCACTCAGTAAAAAAAATACTGCAGGCAAAATATAAAGTAGGTCTTCATGACTATGAACCGGTGAATCTAGAAAATCTTGTCGAAGATCTAAATACTTCGATGGATAACGTATTGTTGGAGGAAGTCATGGAGAAGGCCCTAACGATTATCAAGAATGATTCGGCGATATTGCCCATCCGGGATCTTCGGAAAAAGAAAATTGCTTATGTCAATTTTGGGGATGATAGTGGTAGAGAATTCCTTAAATATCTTCGGAAGTACAGTCGTATCGATTGGATAAGATCGAATAATCTTGATGGCTATATAAGGCGATTGAAGAAGTATGATTATGTTATCATTGGATTCCATAAATCGAATGACAATCCCTGGGAAGACTATAAATTAAAGGATAAAGAACTGGTCTGGCTGTACGAAATGGCCCGCACCAATAAGGTCATACTCGATGTCTTTGCCCGGCCATATGCACTGCTGGATATAAAAACTACAGCCAATTTTGAAGGGATAATAGTCTCCTATCAAAACAGTAAAGTGGCACAGCAACTTTCGGCACAGCTGATTTTTGGAGCGCGAGCCGGAAAAGGGATGCTTCCGGTTTCCATCGGAGAAGATTTTCCGGTTCATACTTCACTGGAAACCATGGCAATTGGTAGGTTGCAATATGGCGTTGCAGAGAGTGTAGGTGTTGATAGTGAGAAATTAAAGAAAATCGACAAATTAGCGCAGGCAGGGGTTTGGGCCGGTATGATGCCGGGAGCCCAAATCCTGGTGGCTCGAAAAGGCAAGGTGATCTATCAAAAGAATTTTGGATATCATACTCCGGAGAAAAAAAACAGGGTGAAGAGCAATGACATTTATGATTTAGCTTCATTGACAAAGATACTGGCGACATTGCCGATGATCATGGAGCTGTTTGATCGTGATGTCATAAATATGGATACGAAAATTTCAGAAATGCTCCCGGAATACAAAAACTCCAACAAAGCCAATATCACATTAAAACAAATGCTCACCCATACGGCGCGTTTAAGAGCCTGGATCCCTTTTTATGGTAATACCATGGACACTGTAACCAGTTTACCTGCAACAAAATACTATGCTAGTGAAAAGAATAAGGCTTTCCCTGTTAAAGTAGCCGATGAATTATACATGCGTAAGGATTACAGGGACAGTATATTCGAGATGATCAAGGACAGTGATCTTCGGAAAAGGGCCGGCTATAAATACAGTGATCTACCTTATTATTTATTGATGAAGTACCTGGAAGAATTTTATGGAATTTCTCTTGATGAATTGGTTCAACGCAATATATATGGATATCTGGGTGCGAATTACACAACCTATAACCCACTCTCAAAATTTGATAAAGATGACATCCCACCCACGGAATATGATGATTATTTCAGAATGCAGAAAGTTCATGGTTATGTTCACGACCAAGGTGCTGCAATGTTGGGCGGAGTTTGTGGCCATGCGGGATTGTTCAGTAATGCGAACGATGTGGCCAAAATGATGCAAATGTATCTTTGGAAAGGCTATTACGGAGGGAAACGATATTTTAAACCCGAGGTATTAGACGCATTCAATACATGCTATTATTGTGAAAATGACGTACGTAGGGGAGTCGGTTTTGACAAACCTCAATTAGGGGATCAGGGTCCAACTTGTGGTTGTGTATCTATGACAAGTTTTGGACATAGTGGTTTCACCGGGACTTTTACCTGGGCAGATCCTGAGGAAGAGGTGGTATATGTTTTCCTTTCCAATCGAACTTATCCAACCGCAGATAACCGTATGATAATTAGTAGTAATTTACGTTCTAATATTCAGGCCGCGATATATGATGCAATTATTAGAGAAGATAGGGTAGAAGTAGTAAAGGTGATGATAGAAGATTAACAATTGATAATAAGGTGTTCTTCGGAATTTGCAGTAGCAGGTGAAGCGGAAGGAGAGAAGAAAAAATAATGAAAATAGCTATAGTTTGTTACCCAACCTGGGGAGGAAGTGGCGTAGTGGCCACGGAGTTAGGAATTGAGCTTGCCGAGCGTGGTCATGAAATACATTTTATTACCTACAAGCAACCTGTGCGTCTGGAATTACTCTCCATAAATATTCATTTTCACGAAGTTTCTGTTCCCGATTATCCACTGTTTCAATATCAGCCTTACGAATTGGCACTTTCCAGTAAGTTGGTTGATATGGTAAAACTATACAAAATTGACCTTTTACACGTACATTATGCGATCCCTCATGCCTATGCAGGATATATGGCTAAGAAAATGCTTCAGGCAGAAGGAATTTATATTCCCATGGTAACCACCTTGCATGGTACAGACATAACCTTGGTTGGGAACCATCCTTTTTATAAAACAGCAGTGACCTTCAGTATCAACGAAAGTGATGTAGTGACTTCGGTATCTCAAAGTCTAAAAGATGACACCATGCGTTTATTCGATATTAAAAATGAAATAGACGTAGTCCCCAATTTCATCAACCTTGACAAATACGATCACAGTTTTAAAGACTGCCAGCGTGAAATGATGGCAGATGAGAATGAACGTATCATCACTCATATCAGTAATCTACGCCCTGTAAAGCGCATTACGGATGTCATCGAAATATTCGCGAAGATTAATCAAGCCATGCCTTCAAAACTCGTTGTGGTTGGGGAAGGCCCTGAAAAGAGAAATGCAAAAGAATTATGTAAGACCCTGGGAATTAACGACAAGGTGATCTTTCTTGGCAATAGCAGTGAGATCGTTAAGATCCTCTGTTTTAGCGACTTATTTTTATTGCCATCCGAAAAAGAGAGCTTCGGCCTGGCAGCTTTGGAGGCTATGGCAAGCGGAGTTCCTGTTATATCTACAAATACCGGTGGACTGCCCGAGGTAAATGAACATGGGCTAAGCGGTTATTTAAGCGAAGTAGGTGATGTGGAAGACATGGCTGCAAAAGCTATTTCTATTCTGAAAAGTGATGAGGTCTTATCCAAATTCAAAATACAAGCCCGTGAGGTTGCGTCAAAGTTTGCGACTCAAAATATAGTCCCGCTCTACGAGGCAACCTATGAAAAAGCCATGCATAAAGTGCTTTAACAGCCTATCAATAATACCGTTTGATAAAATCCATGGTGTTGAGGCGCAATACTCTTTCTACTATAGATTGAGGTGTTATTCGGTTGAATGAATTAAAATTTTGCCGGTTGCTTTCCATATAAGAAACAGCATGTTTCAACAATTCCTCACCCAGGTCTTTGATATTTTCTGCAGTCCATATTCCTTTGAGCGGATTCACGATACCATCGAAATCGCTCCCTATACACTGTATTCCCCAACAAAACGTTCCTTCCGCATCTAACACTTCTGCTACGTGCTCTATTTGTCGCCATACCAGTAATGATTTTTTACGAAGTTGTTTGCGCTTATATACAAATAGGACCTTTGATTTTCTAATTGCCTTTTTACTACCAATACGCCGTTCGTCAAGCTGAATCCCAAACAATCCGTTGCTTTTCGCAATACGGATCAATTCATCATCATAAAAATTGATATCGATATTATTGAAGTATTTAACTCTGTCCGGATAATCAGTAGCTTCCGATTGAGACAAAGAGCGTCGGCCATTCGCGCAACCATGACTTGCAATGATAGGTATGCCTTCAGCGCGGTATTCAGTATCCAATAATTGATAATATGTTTTTCGAGACATTGTGCTCATGTGCTTTACATCAATTGGGATACGTTTACCATCTGTATTGTCCAGCAACAATTTTAAAACTTCCTCCCCCAGATCGGTAAAACCGGTATCAAGCCCGCGGTCTTGATTTTTCCGTATAGCTCTTATACTTATACTACGAGCGTGTCCGCATAGTTCGTTATAAAAATGATGTGCAAACGTGATAAATAGAGGCGAGTGAACCCATGATTTTATCTTTTTAACATTAGCTATCACTTCTTCACGATCACCGGAGTTTTTATCCATATCGAGTCCTGTATTGAACGAATGTCCACCTTCGATGGTTACTACGATGTTTATTATTTTCTTGTTTTCGGTTTCATGCTGGGCGTTGCTTTCAATTTCAGAAAAACTTTTGATCAATCGATACGTATACGCTATCCCATCGATACGATGTACCTGATTGTGAAGTTGCTTGTAAAAATCATATTCTGCAACCAGATCTTCATAATAATCACGGTGCCTTATCACATGGTCTATTCTCTTTTGACTGATACTAGTGGCCAGATTAACCATAGCATCCGTCAATCCCTTCCAGCCCAAAACACGTTTAGATAGAAAGTGTTTTTCAAATGGGTAGAGGCTAATCACTACTACTTTAGAACCTGAACGCGCCAAGGCAGACATATCCGTTTGAGTAAACTTAGTGACTGTAATCAGTCTATTCATAAATTTTTCCAATACCGTTGGCGGGCTGTAATGCCAAATGGAATTTTTACGATTACCGTCTAGTTCATTTATCTTGGTAGGAGGGTATTTAAAGCTTTTGCTGTAGGGTTTTAGAGACGGGTGACAATGTAGATCGACATAATGAGTTTCCATGAATAGCTAGATAATTGGCGCCCATAAAGTTGCAACAAAAAGATGAGAATTAATACAGGGTTTTACCTATTTTTTAGAATAAAAAAACCCCTCAATTCTGAGGGGTGTGTTATTGAACTTCCATATAGATTAGAACTGGTATCTCAACGCTAGCGCTATGTTGAAGTCCAGGTCGTCTATAACATCTACACCAAAACCTAACTCTGGCCTAAAATCGAGTGAGATGAGCAAGGGAATATCAAAATCATATTCGATACCTATATCCCCTGCGGCAAAAAAGAAAGTTTCATTATCTGGATTACCAGGAAAATTATTACTATAAACGACCTGGCCCAGTCCGCCACCTACACCTGCATACCAGTTGAAATTACCATCAAGGTAGAAAACCCATTCGTAAAGTGCCGTCATTTTGTAGGCTGCAAATTTATCGCCGTCATTCCAGCCTAAACCGAATTCTATTCGGTTGCTGTCACTTAAACCCAGCTGATAATTGATTTCCGTGCCTATACCATTGC
>Ga0114949_10001309_pt1 | contig 15026 bp, 12 predicted proteins | sample N074metaG_FD_83505 | JGI IMG/M metagenome (GOLD analysis project Ga0114949, IMG submission 83505) | Deep subsurface microbial communities from Kermadec Trench to uncover new lineages of life (NeLLi) - N074 metaG | ecosystem: Environmental > Aquatic > Marine > Ocean trench > Sediment | place... | reverse complement strand
CCGGAGAGGCATGCGTAGCGAGCGGTATTAGTATTGGGGGTTTAGTGAGGGTCGCAGGACTATTATTTATCTGGCTGTTAGGCAGTTTGTCAGCAGCACAATCTTTGGCTGAGAGTCGTGGCGCGGCTGCAGCAGCAAGTTTCCAGAATTTAGAAAATGCCGAGGTGGTCAAGCATCGCATAGAAACGCTGTTCAGTGATGGCAATGCAGAAATCCTGGTGTTATCGGCACAGGTTAATGGTTCTGATTGGTATCGCGTGGTCGCCGTGCCCACTGCAGGTCAAGGTGGTCGTGAGTTGGTAGCGAGACTGCGCCAGTCGGGATTTCCCGATGCCTGGTTCCTGAGTGACTACTTGCCACCCACACCTGCTGAACCGGTAAGCACGGTAGTCCGCACTGCAGATCCCGCGATTGCGGAGGTTGTGCCCTTTTTACCAACAGAAGTACCAACAGAAGTCGTGCCGGCAGAAATTTCGCCAGCGCAAGTTGCACCAGCAGCAAAACCGGCTGGCAATGGTGAGATTACGCTAATAGATACGCTTGGCGGGATTCCACGCCACCGGTTTGCGGTACAGACATTCCGCGAAGCGGATATCGATGTGAATTTAGACGGCAAGGTCGATGAAAGTCTGTGGCAACGCATCAAGTTTTACGACGAATTTATGGTGGCAGTACCCGCGAAAGGAACCCGCGGAGAATACCCCACAGAAATGCGGGTGTTTGCTACCGAAAAAGGTTTGTATGTCAGTGCCATTCTTTATCAGCCTGTGGACACACTGGTGCAGCGCCTGTCGGTGCGAGATGATTTTATCGATCGCGATACCTTTGGTTTTACCATCGATGCCACCGGCGAAGGCCTGGTGGGTTATTGGTGCATCATCGCGCTGGGTGGCAGCGTGCAAGATGGCAAGTTGTTGCCCGAACGGAACTATCAGCGCGACTGGGATGGTCCGTGGATAGGTAAGTCCGCCCGTCGTGATGATGGCTGGAGTGCGGAAATGTTCTTCCCCTGGTCGATGATGAATATGCCCAACGTCGAAGGTACGCGTAATGTCGGCTTTGTCGCCACACGTCAGGTGTCGCATAAAAATGAACGGTATCAATGGCCCGGGCATCCCTATTCGTCGGCTCGGTTCCTCTCGGCGTTCAATCACATAGAGGTTGACGGTGTACAACCGGTGCCACAACTCGCGATGATCCCGTTTGCATCAGCCACCATTGATGAGGCAAACGATGAAGATGAGGTGCAGGTGGGCATAGACATCACCTGGAAACCATCGCCGAAACTTGAACTGAGCGCAACGCTTAACCCGGACTTTGGCGCGGTTGAAGCAGATGACGTGGTGCTGAATCTGACCGCATTCGAAACCTTTTTTCCTGAAAAGCGCCTGTTTTTTCTGGAGGGCAATGAAGTATTTTCTGCGATGCCGCGCAATAGTGTCGGCAATATACAGAGAATCATTACTAACAATGATTTCGCCTCCACCTCGCGGCGCGTGTTCGCCAGAGACTTCCTGCCGCCACCGATATCGTTGGTCAATACCCGGCGTATCGGCGGTACCGCGAACCAGGTAACGCCACCTGCAGGTGTGGTGCCGGACCGAGGACAACGCGATATACCGACGGATTTGCTCGGTGCGATGAAGCTCACCGGGTCTATTGGTAAGACCCGTTACGGTATCCTCGGCGCCTTTGAAGACGATGTTGAATGGCGGGGTACTGCACTCGATGGTTCATCTGTCGATTTTACCGATGATGGCCGGAATTTTTCTGTGGCTAGATTTTTGTACGAAGACAATGCCGCGTCCCGCCGTTCAGCAGGTTATATGGGCACGCTGGTCAGCGGACCGTTGTACGACAGCTATATCCATAGCCTCGATAGCCATTTTACCAGCCCCACCGGTCGCCTCAAAGCAGATGCTCAGATCATCATGTCTGATGTCGACAGCATTGAGGGATATGGTGGTGTTTTCGATCTGATGTATGCCGCTAGTGGCAATTTACGCCACAAAATCGAATTCGAATACATGGATGAAGAAATCGATTTCAACGATCTTGGCTTCTTGCGGCGTAACAACTATGCCAACGCTCGATATATTCTGCTGTACAACAAACAACGTCTAACAGAAAACATCAGCAATTACCGTACAACCATTGTGGCGGAGCAGCAATACAACATTACTCCCGGTCAGGTTACCAACTCTGGCTTGATATGGCGTTCTTCAATGGTGCTGCCGGGGCGTAACACTCTGTACACTGCCGTTGGTTATCTACCTGAGAGTTGGGAAGATATCGACAGCCGGGGTAATGGTGCCTATCGCGTTGATGCGCGTGGTTATGCAGACATTCTGCTCGCCACCAATGCCGCTAGCGTTTTCAGCTTTTCTACATCGGTTGGTGCAGAACAAGAAGATCTGGGCGACTGGACACTCAGTGCAACCGCTGGTGTGACGATACGACCATCCGACAACATTGAGATCAAAATGGACGTGCGTTACAAGCATCGCCAGGGCTGGCTGGTCTATCAGGGTGGGCGTAATTTTGGCCGTTACAATGGTACCGAGTGGCAGCCCAGCATCGATCTCAACTGGTTCCTTGCCTACAACCATCAATTCAGATTGTCCGTGCAATGGGTAGGTGTCAGGGCTAATGAAGATGGTTTCTTTGCTATTCCTGATGGCGACGGTGACCTCGTGCCGACCGCACGAACCCTTCCTGATCACGATTTCACAGTGAGCATGGTTACCGCGCAGTTACGTTACCGTTGGGAAATAGCGCCGTTGACCGACTTCTTTTTAGTTTACAACCGGGGGAACTCGTTAACCAACCAGATTGATTCGACGTTTGACGACTTGTTCAGTGATGTGTTCGATGAACCGATTATAAATTCGTTCGTGGCGAAGATTCGTTGGCGATTTGGCAATTAGTGGCTGGCGCTGGCGACCTTTGCTGTACGTCCAGCGTTATGCGGAAAACTTGATACTGTCAGAATAAGAATGGGCTGAGTTACTAACTGCTCTGTGAGGGTTTCGCCGTCATCTTTTTTATAATGAACGGCCTTAGTTTGGTGGCGATCCAATGCGTCATGGCGCTGACTTTTGGCGTCAGATTTGCGGAGCCGAATTTGTTAAATCCCAGTTTCTTGCGTAGACCTGCGCTTAGTATTGCCACCGGCTTATCCAAGGGAATGCCGGTGCCATCGGCGATGCGCACCATGCGTTGGAAGTTGCCGATGATGGCGCTGGCATCGACTAATGCTTCGGCGCTCATGGCATCGACGATCTGGTTTCGAACGGTTGCGATTGAGTCGTCGCTGTTATCGGTGTTGTCCAATGTCAGCTCAACCAGGCGCGATAACAGCTGGCCATGGGCGACGCCGCTGTCGACATCGGAGCCCTCGGTGATTGCTTGCAGATTGATGTCTTTGCCGTTCATCTCGCTGTTCAAACTGAGCAGCATGGTGTGTGCGGAGATTCAGTAGAAACAGTCGTTGATGGCGGACACCCGGGCGGCGATGAATTCGATCTGGGCCCGAGAAATCGCGCGTCCACCACTTGCCTCAGGATTAGGAACATCCTCCATGGCGACATACTGGGCATCCGAGAGTGTTTTCAACAGGCGTACGGCATCTGGCACCAGACTCATGGCGCGTATGACGTTGCCGGTACGACCTTGGCTCCACAGGTCAGCTTCGTCTTCGCCCAGCTTCTCAATCATCGGCACCCAGGCGGTGTCGGCATCAAGACCAGAAGGTGTGAGTCGAGAAGGGTCACCGTCGACCGGAGCGGGCAGAGGTTCCAGGTCAAAACCCAAGGCCTGGTGAAATGAGTCGATGCACAAAGTGGTCACCACAATACTGATAATCTCGACGTATTGGCCGGTGCTTAGATCGTTCGAGGTAACTTCCTCCAGCCAGGTCTTGGTGAGCCGGGCCGGGTCGGTCGTGAGGCGATGTACCACGTCGATGACGTTGGCTGCCAGGCCCGTCGAAGAGGTGTGGGCGCCTTCAAGCGGTGCAAACGGAGACAGCGCGGCCTTGCGTTGGCTGCAGAAGTCACAAGTAGTGGCGTTACGCACTTCCTCGGCGATGGCCACGCGAGCGCCACCGGTCCACCAATTACCGGCATTAGCCAGCTTGTTCCATGCATGTCGGTAAGCTTCGGGCAGATCCTGCCGTATCGGGTAAGGTGAATTGGAATAAGCGAATGCGGTCATATGGCTGCCCTCTGTGGATGCGTGGGGTTAGTCAATCTAAGCATTGGGCGGTTGTGGGTGCAACAAAGGCCAAGGCGATTGTTCGCTGCCTGTGGGCACCGGCACTTCGATGATGACTGGTCGAGCCGCCGCAAAGCCTTGTCGTAATGCACTTTGTAATTGTGCTGGATTGTCAGCTCGCAAACCCAACGCGCCAAAGCTTTCAGCTAAAGAGACAAAATCCGGGTTGGTTAGTTCCGAGCCCAACAAACGTCCGTCGTATCGTGTGTGCTGATCGCGGCGCACATTTCCATACGAGTTATTGTTAAAAACCACGGTAACCAGATTGATACCGTATTTAACGGCGGTGGCGAGTTCTTGCACCCCGAACATAAATCCACCATCACCGCAGATGGAGACCACGGCTTTGTTTGGGTGGGCGACTTTGACGCCTAACGCAGTATTGAAGCCGAAGCCCAAGGTTTCCTGATAGCCGCACGTGATGTAGTGACGGGGCTCATACACTTTGAAACACATGCGGGCGGTAAAACCTGCTTGACATATTTCTTCGACAAAATAGCCATCGTCGGGTAATTCGCTGCGGATCGCCTGCAGATAGTCGTATTGTGGTTGAACGGCCTGCAATGCTTTATCGCCGTCATCTTGCAGACGCCTGAACTCATCGGTTCGGTCCGGTCTTGGTGATATGTTGATGGCCTGTAACAAGGCGGCGGTGCCCACGACTGCATCGCAGACTAGACCCACATCGGGTACCACGCGCTGCATCTCAGCCGAGTCGATATCGATGCGGATGGTTTTCATGCCCTCAGGCTGCCATCGCCAGCGCAGGTGAGGTAATTCCAGGCGACTGCCAATACCAATGACCAGGTCCACCTCAGACCACATCCGGTTGGCGGCAACCGGTGAAATACTGTAATCGCTGTGATCGCTGACGATGCCCTTGCCGCTGCGATGGCTTGTTACAGGTGCTTGCAATGCTTGCGCGAGGGCAAGGATTTCCGTGCCTGCGGCCACCGCACCGGCACCGACCATGATGAGTGGGTTTTGTGCTGCTTCGATCAGTGCAACGGCAGCTTGCAGGTCTTGCGGGTCAAACTCCGGCGGTAAATCCGGCGACGCTGCCGGTAACAGCTCTACTTCTCCGCTCAGCCCGAAAACATCCCAGGGTGCTTCAATCGCCACAGGTTGCTGGCGTCCGCTTAACAACTGACGAAATGCTTCATTTACAATTGCCGGTGCAGCGTCGGGTGTGTTGATGCGTTCAGCCCATTTTATGAAGCTGCGCAGTGTCGCCAACTGATCGGGTAACTCGTGTAGCTGACCACGTCCCTTGCCGATCAGGTGACTCATTATGTTTCCGGTTATACATAACAGTGGCGTGGTTGCACCGTAGGCGGTACACAGGGCGGCGCCAGAATTCAATACGCCGGGCCCTGGCACCACGGTATAGGCACCGACTTTGCCGGTAGATTTGGCATACCCGAAGGCCATATAAGCGGCACCTTGTTCATGGCGTGTCACATAAAAAGCGATGTCGTCGGCATGTTGAGCGACCGCGTCGATAAAGTCGTACATGTGTGCGCCGGGAATGCCAAACAGGGTATCGATGCCGTTGGCGATCAATGCTTTGGTAATGGCTTGGCCGGTGGTCAGTTCAGGCATGGTCGTTGCTTGTCATTGGTGCTGGCACCTGAGCTTATCAGATGGAACAATACCGCAAGCATAGTTGAGGGAACCAACAGGGTTAAAAAATGGCAAAAACCACGGAAATTTCGGAATCCTATTGGATGCCGTTTACTGCTCGTAATGGTTTTCGTAAAGACCCTCGGATTATTGTCGGTGCCGATGGCTGTTACCTCATCAGCGAAGACGGCCGTCGCGTGTTCGACAGCTTGTCTGGTCTGTGGTGTTGTGGCTTTGGTCACAATCGTCCTGAGATCGCAGATGCTGTGGCTAAGCAACTGAGAACTTTAGACTTCAGCCCGCCGTTTCAATTCGCTCACCCACTTGTTTTCGAGCTTGCGGAGCGTCTCACCGGACTGGCGCCGGAACCGCTGAAACATGTGTTCTTCACTGACTCAGGTTCTGAGAGCGCCGACACTTCCTTGAAGATTGCCCGGGCTTATTGGCGCATGGCGGGGCAACCAGCTAAAACTAAATTCATCGGGCGCATCAAGGGCTATCACGGCGTTAATTTTGCCGGTACCAGCTTGGGCGGAATTGGTGGTAATCGTAAGCTTTTCGGTCAGCTTGTCGATGCAGACCATTTGCCGCACACACTGCGCGTGGAAGATGCATTCACCCGCGGGCAGCCTCAGGGTGGAGAGGAGCTGGCAGACTACCTGGAACAGCTGGTGTCGTTGCACGACGCGTCTAATATCGCCGCGGTCATCGTCGAGCCCATGGCAGGTTCGGGCGGGGTCATAGTGCCGCCTTCTGCATACCTGGCGCGCCTGCGAGCGCTATGTGACAAACACAATATTCTGCTGATTTTTGATGAGGTCATTACCGGGTTTGCGCGCACCGGCGAAGGATTTGGCGCAGACACCTTTGGCGTGGTACCTGACATTATGAATCTTGCCAAGGCGTTGACCAATGGTGCGATTCCCATGGGCGCTGTGCTTACCACCGAGGAAATCTATGCCGCCTTCGTGGATGACAAAATGCCGGATCACGCCATTGCCCTGCCGCATGGATATACCTATTCCGGTCACCCGGTTGCCTGCGCTGCGGCCCTGGCCGCCCTGGATGTGTTTGTTGATGATGACATGGTCGGCAGATCAAAAGCCTTGTCGCCGGTTTTTGAAGAAGCTCTGCACAGCTTGCGAGGCATAAAACATGTGACAGACATCCGCAATATCGGCATGGCGGGTGCGTTGCAGTTTGAGCCCCGCGATGGCGACCCGCTGGTGCGACCTTATGAGATTGGCATACGTTGTTGGGAACAGGGTCTGTACGTACGCTGGGGTGGCGATACTCTGCAGTTTGCGCCGCCTTTCACCGCCACCACCCAGGACCTGGAACAGATGAGTGATATTTTGCGAGATGTGATTCCTTCCGTGCACTAACCAAGAGGCATTCATGGCTGATTTTACCCGTCGCGATATTTTATATGGCTCAGTCGCGCTACCGGGATTACTTGCAGGGCAGGCAAGTGTTGCCGTTACGCAGGCAAACTATCCGCCAGCAGAAACGGGCCTGCGTGGCAGCCACAAGGGCTCCTTTGAAGTTGCACACGCTCTGGCACGTGACGGCAAAACAGACTTCGGTAGCAGCACCGATGACGCGCAACGATATGATCTGGTCGTGGTCGGTGGTGGCATCAGCGGTCTGGCGGCAGCTTACTTCTATCGCCAATCCAAGGCTGATGCACAAATTCTGATTCTCGATAACCACGATGACTTTGGTGGTCATGCCAAACGCAACGAATTCTTAGTTGATGGCAAAACAATAATTGGCTATGGCGGGTCTCAGACCATGGAGAGCCCTTCTGCCTACAGTGACGTTGCTCAAAGTCTGTTGCATGACTTGAGCATTGATCTTGATAGTTTTGCCAGCGCCTATGACGATAGTTTCTATGTGCGGCATGGACTGCGGGGTGGTCTTTTCTTTGACCGTGAAACATATGGAACCAGTGCGTTTGTCGACGCCAACCTGATCGGCGTGTCAGATTTTCTTGGCTTGGCACCGGCGCGCCATGAATTGCCCGAGGCGATCGCGCAGATGCCCATCGACGCGACGGACAAAGCGATCTTGCTCGCGCTGGTGCAGAACTCCGACGATGCGGTAGAAGATATCGGGCTGTTTGATCTGCCGGACTATCTGAGCAGCGTTAGTTACTTACAGTTCATAACCGATCGGTTGGGGGTTAGCTCCAGTGTGGTGACGAATCTGTTGCACGGGCTACCGTCGTCCTATTTCGGCATTGGCATTGATGCCATCAGTGCTATGAATGCGTTAACTATGGGTATGCCCGGCGCGCAGCAACTGGGTGTGCTGGGTGTCGATTGGTTGCGGGGTATGCTGGGCGGGCTTGCTGAGCCATATATCCATCATTTTCCAGATGGCAATTCATCAGTTGCGCGTCTGTTGGTGCGTTCGCTTATCCCGGAAATTGCCTCGAGTACGCGTCCGCCTGCGTTGGTCACGGACCGCTTCGACTACAGTCAACTGGACCGCTCGGAACACAATGTGAAAATTCGTCTGAGTAGCACTGCCGTGCTTGTCGGCAGGCAAAGTCAAGGCGCGGTTGTTAACTATGTTGTCAACGGGCAGCAACACAAAGTGGTTGCCAAGCATTGTGTGCTGGCCTGTTACAACATGATGATTCCATACATCTGTCCGGGTCTGCCGGCGGCGCAAAAATCAGCACTTGCCGAGTCGGTGAAGATTCCGCTGGTGTACACCAATGTTGCATTGCGTAATTGGCGAGCGCTGAAAGAGCTGGGCATTGGCCAGTGCTATTCAGCGAATATGTTTCACCAACTTATGATGGTGGACTTCCCTGTGTCCATGGGTGCTTACAGCTATTCCCAATCTCCGGACGAACCCATCGTGTTGCATATGTCCAGTGCATTTGGCGCCAGGGGCCTGCCTCCCAAAGACCAATTTCGCATCGGTCGTGCGCGCCTGTTGAGTACGCCCTACGCCACCATCGAAGCTGATCTCAAAAATCATTTGAACCAGCTACTGGGCCCCGGTGGTTTTGTTGCAGAGCGAGATATCGCGGCCATTACGGTGAACCGTTGGCCCCATGGCTATGCCTACGGTGGCTTTCCATTGTTTGACCCGGAATATCCGCCCGGTGAAGCACCACATGAGCTCGGCCGAAAGACCTGGGGTCCGATTGCCATTGCCAATTCTGATGCGGGCGCACGGGCTTATCTGGACGAGGCGATCGATCAAGCCTATCGAGCCGTGGGAGAACTTGTTTAACTAATCTGTATGTAAATTGTCATTACCTGGAGTAAAGCGATGGATCTAAGCGTTGTTGAATACAAAAAGAAAGGGGGCATTGCCTACGTCACCCTGAATCGACCGGACAAGCTCAATGCCATGAACAATGAGATGCACGAAGAGCTGGGTCGTGTGTGGGCAGACTTCCAAGGTGATCCCGATCTGCGCGTGGCCATACTATCGGGCAATGGTCGATGCTTCAGTGCCGGAGCGGATTTATCTGGTGGAGCGCCTTCTGGCGGCTACGAGTACACCGGTGAGTTTGTCGATATCACTCAGACCCAAGGCGTGTACAAGCCCATCATTGCCGCTTTGCATAGTCATGTGGTCGGCTACGGTATGTGGATAGCGTTGGATTCGGATATTCGTATTGCTGCAGAAGGCACCTCATTCTGGCTGCCTGAGCCACAGTGGGGCATCGCGACGATTCCCTGCGCATGGTTCCCGCGCATCATGCCCTGGGCAATCGCTTCAGAACTGTTGCTGCAAGCGGGCAGGGTGGACGCAGAGCGCGCTTATCAAGTGGGCATGATCAACAAGATAGTGCCCCTGGATCAACTGATGATTGAGGCTGAAAAGGTTGCTAACAGGATTTGTGAGTTAAGTCCGGTGGCAGTGCAAGGCATGAAAGAGTCCATGGTGCGCGCCAGCGCTCTGGATTATGCGGCGGTAGATGATATTACCGGGGACGTGCAGACCCGAGTCATGACCTCCGAGGACCGCCGGGAAGGCGGCAAAGCGTTCGCTGAGCGCCGGGTTGTGGATTGGCCGGGACGTTAGTCTCGAAGCCCGGTTTTAGATTAGTATTTGGCCAACGATGGCTGTACATTTGGTGGCTGAACTCAATTATTTAATCTCGGGGGAGAATTATCATGGCAGACTAAAGGTGCCTGTTTTTGTGGGGCGGTAGAATTTGAGATAACGGGTGAGGCCCAGGTGATGGGGTATTGCCATTGCACAGATTGTGCAAGCTGGGCAGGTGCCCCGGTGAATGCCTTCAGCTTATGGCCGGCGGATAACGTTACCGTCACTAAGGGTGCGGATAACATCGGCACCTTCGCGAAAACCGAAAACAGCCATCGTAAGTTTTGCAAAACTTGTGGCGGACATGTCTTTACCGACCACCCAGGCATGGGCATGTTCGACGTCTATTTAAATACGGTGCCCAGCGTTACACATGCGCCCGCGATGCATATTTTTTATGGCGAGAAAACCGTGTCGATAAAGGACGGCCTGCCCAAGTATAAGGACATGCCAGCCGATTTCGGTGGTTCTGGCGACACTTTGCCTGAATAACGCCGGAGGAATATTGTGGCGCAACTGAGTAGCCTGGACGCGGTCAAGATACAAGCCCGTGCAGTCATTCCGATCGCGAAAAAACTGGAGGAGACGCTAGGGGTTGAAGCGGCCCATCGGTTGATCGGCGACGCCATTGCCAATTCCTGGGCAGACTTCATGGCAACACGTCAGGAACCTGACTCCCATCCCAGTGCCGCTGGTGGGGTCGGGTTTCCGGTTAAAGACGTCATCATAAAAGACACCGACGATGAATACGCCGTGAATATGGTTCAGTGTGACTTTGCTGAGTATTTTCGCAGTATCGGTGAACCTGAGATCGGCGCGCTGATGACCTGTGGCGTGGACTTCGCTGTGGAAACTCGATTGCGCCCGGCATGGAATTTCAGCCGCAGCCAAACACTGATGCAGGGTGCTGATCATTGCGATTTCTGTTGGCAGCGCAAAGACAGCAATTCAGACTAAACCACACAGATTATTTATATGTGGCATGCAAACAATCCGGGTGTGAGCGAGTAGGTAGGGCGCTTTCTCAATTCTATGGGCTCGAGCAACGATCAAGCAAATGGGGCAAGTACGCAGACCAATACTCCGATACATTGCGCAAGACAGTTTCCGAACTGGAGACGAAAACGAAGGTTAGCAGGGTAATGCAGCGTTTTGTTCTGATGTTTCTCATGATCAGCATTGCGACTGGATGCCAAACGCCATTTCTGACTTTCAGCGGTGGTCTTCTCTCGGGTCCGGTGACTGATACAGAGTCATTTTCCTTTGCATCGCAGTACAAATTACTAAAACTTGAAGTAAGACCGGAACAGCCCTATTCGGTGATTCTTCGGGTGGTCATGCGGGACGAACAGTTGTATATCGATTCCGCAGAAAGCCGTCGTTGGCATACGTATCTCAAGCAGAATACCGACGTTCGGATCATGTTGGGCGATTCAATCTATCTGGCCGAAGCAGTTCGTGTTGATGACCCTGAAATCACCAAACAGTTTATTACCAATAGAACGATTTACCGCATAGTGCCTCGCAAGTCGAGTTGATATGGAATAAGGTGTTTTCAGGTGTCCTGTTCACGCCTCCGCCCTTCAATTCGGAAAGCACTAGAGTGCAGAATATCTTAAATTGATTGATTACATCTAACCACTAATAAAGGTTCAGACAGAAGAAGGGAATGTTGCCAACCTGTATTGGAGGTTTCAGATGAAACTATCAGCACCTGTTTACGTACTAAAAAGCCAAGCGAAAGCACTGAAGAAAGCCCAAGGTTTTTCTTTTTCACAAGCCCTGAATGAAGTTGCCAGACAAGAAGGTTTTGCTACCTGGTCCCTGCTCATGTCAAAAAGTGAGCGTATCGTTCCGACAAACTACAGCGAAGTTCTAGATTTCTTGAACGAAGGAGACTTGATGCTCGTTGCTGCGCGACCCCGCGTTGGTAAAACTGTTTTTGCTTATGGCTTACTTGCCCAGGCAGAAGAGAAGAAACGACCAAAAGGCCACTTGTTCACGCTGGTAGAAAGTGAACATGATGCGCGTAAGAGATTCGACTCAAAAGATCTGTGCTGGATGGATTGCTCGGACGATATCAATGCTGATTACATTATTGCCGCGACCCGGAGTAGAGTGAAACCGGGATCGCTTATCGTCGTTGACTATTTACAGATGTTGGATGAAAAGCGCACTAACGCGCCGCTGCAAGCACAAATCTCAAGCCTGCAGGCGTTTGCGAAATCTAGCGGCTGCATCATCGTGTTTCTGTGTCAGCTTGATCGACAGGTTGGTGAACGGCTGGATCAGAGACCAACCATTGCAGATGTACGATTACCAAATCCCCTTGACCTCAAAATATTCAACAAAATTCTTTTTCTCTACCGGGAAAGTCCAGAAGCCGAGCTAGCGGAAGTGAGTTTTTCGGGTCATGAGACTAATAGCTTCAAGGTGACTCTTGCATAGCCTCTGCAAAATTTGCCAGCAGTGCGTACAACTGGGTTAGATTGTCTGCGCCGAATCGCTCTTCAATACTTGAGTAGAGTCGTTCCGAGTCAGGCCCGACAGCATCAAACTTCGCTCGACCTGCGGCTGTCAGCGCAAAGGTCGCGCGTCGTTGATCTTGTGGGTCCTGTATTCGCTGCACCAGAGATACGCTTTGCAGATGTTGCAGAATCCGCGTCAGGCTCGGCGAAAGCAACATGGTGCGCCGCGCCAGGGTGGTGGCGTCTATATTCTCGTATGCCGCCAGAACTCTTATTGTTCGCCATTGTTGCTCGGTGAGACCGTGGCTGCGGAGCATCGGCCGAAAATTTGCCATCGCTGCCTCACGGGCCTTGAGCAGTTGCAGAGGCAGACTATGGTCGAGGTCGCGCAGCCTGGGCATTTATAGAGTTTCGTTGACGACACTGTTTTGCAGAATGCCGATGCCGGGCACTTCAACGCTCACCGTATCCTGGGGCTTGAGGAACTTAGGCGGGTCAAACCGCGCGCCTGCGCCGTTTGGTGTACCGGTAGCGATGATGTCGCCGGGCTGCAGGCGGAAGAACGTGGACAAGTAGCTGATGAGGTAGCGGAAGTCGAACATCAAATTCGCGGTCACGTCATTTTGCCGTTCTTCGCCATTGACGCGAGTAATAATCTGCAGTTCCCCCATCGGATCAAGTTCGTCCGAGGTCACCATCCATGGTCCCAGCGCGCCGGACTTCTCGAAATTCTTGCCCTGGGTAACGTTGAACTTGGCGTGTCGCAGGTAGTCCCGTACTGATCCTTCATTCATGATCGTCAGACCCGCAACGTGTTCATGCGCCTGAGCTTGCTCTATGCGGCGGCCGGCCTTACCGATGACGAGCACTATTTCGCCTTCGTAGTCCAGTTGATCTGATTCAGGTGGGTCCATGATGTCCTGCTGGTGGCCAACCAACGACTCACGACTGCGCATGAACACGCTTGGATATTCCGCCGCAGTGCTGCCATCTTTGTATTCGGCGTTGCGATCCGTGTAGTTCACGCCAATGCAGATGATTTTTTCCGGGTTGACGATGGTGGGCAGGTAGTCGATATCTTCCAAGCCGATGTCTGCAGGGGTGTTTAACGTTTCTTCGGACAATGCGGCCAACTGGTCTTGCCTGAGTGCTTCACGCAGATCGGTGAGGTCGGGATGACGAGCGCCAAGGTCGACCACGCCGTCGTCGTTGATGGCGCCGAAGCTTGTGCCCGTGGTAGTTTGAAAACTCAAAAATCTCACTTTACCAATTCCATTGCGGAGCCCTTTGCTAATTGACCTGCGGATCTGGACAGGCATACTTAACATGTTAAATGAAAACGAGGTGAGAGTTAAGTGAGCGACGCATTCGAACAAAATCTGGCAGACACTCACGATCTGCTTCTGCGATTCCGCGGCAAGACTTTGAGCCACTTCGTCGATGGCGCGCCTTATGTCGGTAGCTCGACACAAACCTTCGAGAACTTGACACCCATAGACAATACTGTGATCGGCAAGGTTGCCGCCGGTACCGCCGAGGACATAGATCATGCTTGTTGTGCTGCACAACGGGCATTTCCTGGCTGGCGCGACATGCCGGGTGATGAACGGCGTGCTCTGCTGCATAAGATTGCCGATGCGATCGAGGCGAACGCGCGCGAGATTGCTTTGGTTGAAAGTTACGACACGGGTCAGGCTCTGCGCTTCATGGGCAAGGCAGCGGTACGTGGTGCAGAAAATTTTCGTTTCTTTGCAGATCGGGCGCCTGCAGCCAGAGATGGGCTGGCGTTGCCGGCGGACCAGCATATTAACTACACCATGCGTCAACCTATCGGGCCGGTTGGCGTCATCACACCGTGGAATACGCCTTTCATGTTGTCCACCTGGAAAATCGCGCCGGCGCTGGCGGCTGGCTGCACGGTTGTGCACAAGCCGGCAGAGTGGTCGCCATACACCGCAGCACTGCTGGTAGAGATTCTGCACGAAGCGGGCTTACCTGCCGGGGTGTTGAATACCGTGCATGGTCTGGGAGAAGAGGCGGGCAAAGCTTTAACGGAACACCCAGCCATAAAGGCCATCGCATTCGTCGGCGAGTCCATCACCGGCAGTCACATCATGCGCCAGGGTGCAGACACGCTGAAGCGTGTGCATTTTGAGCTCGGCGGTAAGAATCCCGTCGTTGTGTTTGCTGATGCAGATCTGCAGCGTGCGTTAGACGCGGTAGTGTTCATGATATACAGCCTCAACGGTGAGCGTTGCACTTCGTCGAGCCGTTTGTTGATACAAGAGAGCATAAAGGATGAGTTTCTCAGCGAGTTGACGAAGCGGGTTAACAATTTGCGCGTTGGTCATCCTTTAGACCCGGCAACCGAGGTCGGTCCTTTAATCCACCCGAATCACTATGAAAAGGTTTGCAGCTACTTCGATGTGGCCAGACAAGAGGGGGCCACTATCGCCGCGGGCGGAGTTCCGGCAGTGGTAGGTGACGGTGGTAACTTTGTTTCACCAACACTATTTACCGACGCCAGCCCCGACATGCGCATTGCCCAGGAAGAAATTTTTGGTCCGGTACTGACGGCGGTTG
>Ga0114949_10001308_pt1 | contig 15036 bp, 14 predicted proteins | sample N074metaG_FD_83505 | JGI IMG/M metagenome (GOLD analysis project Ga0114949, IMG submission 83505) | Deep subsurface microbial communities from Kermadec Trench to uncover new lineages of life (NeLLi) - N074 metaG | ecosystem: Environmental > Aquatic > Marine > Ocean trench > Sediment | place... | reverse complement strand
TGTCCGGGGTAGAGGGGGCTTTAGCGATGGTCAGCCCCCCGGTCGCGTCAATCAGCACGCAATCGGTGAAAGTTCCTCCGATATCGAGGCCGCACAAATAAGTGGGCATGAGGCACGATTCCTTTTAGCGCTAGTGGTCGATCAATATTAAGTTGTTGGACGGCTAGTCGAAAACACGCGGCCAAATATGATCACTTGTGCAAATTTATACGATCGTTTAAACCGTCTCAAGTAACATCATCGGATAATGGTAAGAACCATACCGCCACTGTCCGCCCAACAACGGATCCTCAAAATTCCAGAACATTAAACACTCGAAGGGAATAGCGCTAATATTCTCAGTCTAATTCGTGGTTAGTTTTGCGCAAGTCATTTACTCTGTCGCCGGGGCCCTGACTAATAAGCGCATACTGTGATTAAACCTGTCCCCTAGGCGGGTTGAGGAGTCCGTATTGTGAGTGAGTTCTTTAAGCCGTCCGGCGTGGTTACGATCACCACCGATTTTGGTCATCGCGGTCCCTTCGTCGGCACGATGAAAGGCGTCATCGTGAATCGTTTTCCCGACGCCAAGATCATCGATCTGACCCACGAGGCGTACGTGCACTGGCCGGCTGAAGCCGGGTTCTGGTTGGAACGGTCGTTTCGCTATTTTCCGTCGGGCACCGTCCATCTTGCGGTCGTCGATCCCGGTGTTGGGACAGACCGCTCTGTACTGTTGGTGGTGCGGGAAGGACACGCGTTTTTGGCCCCGGACAATGGACTCCTTGCCGGCGTTATCGATGGGCCGGAGGCGGTTGTATTCAAAGTTGAAGAAGAGAAAATTACACAATTTGCACTGCAACCCGTTAGTGCGACGTTCCACGGGCGGGATATTTTTGCGCCGCTCACCGCCGCTCTTGCTGCCGGTGATATCTCACCGCAGAAACTGGGACGCCCGACGCAAGACTATATCCCATCTCTGATCGATCCACCTGAAATGCGCGGCGACGAACTCCACGGCATTGTCATTACATCAGATAATTTTGGTAACCTGATCACTAATATTGACCAGCGAGACTTAGCGCCATTCAAGCAACCGGTGGTCCATGCCGGTGGTCACGACATTACCCTCAAGCGAACCTACGCCGACGTATCGCCGGGCGATCTGTTGGCGTTGGTTAACTCCTACGGCGTGGTCGAGATCGCGCGCGCGGAGCAGAGCGCCGCCGAACTTCTCGGCCTTGGGCGGAGTGCCCCGGTAGTCATCGTCGAGGGTGATTGATCAACGCAACGAAGATTAACTGCGATCCAAAAAAGATGACGTCTTGCACTGCCACATGACAACGTGGCAATACCAGACCTTGCCCCAAAGTTAACGATGGAAATTTAATGAGCGTTCTCGGTTGGATCATTGCGTTTAGCGTTGTCGGTAGCGTACTGAGTATCAGCGCCGCAGGCGCATATCTGCTGTTGCCCCAAATGGTCCGTGATCGCAGCCTGTCCATGCTGGTAAGTTTCGCTACCGGCGTGTTGCTCGGGGTGGCGTTCATTCATCTATTACCGCACGCCCTCGACATAGAGCCGAATCGAGATTCGAGCGCCGTGATGACGACCGTCTTAGTCGGTATATTCGTCTTTTTTATTCTCGAAAAGGCCTTGATTTGGCGTCATGCACACCACCACGGCCACGATGTGGCGCATGAGCATCGCGGCGCAACAGCGGCCGGCTCTCTCATCATTGTCGGTGACACGTTTCACAATTTCCTCGATGGCATTCTGCTAACCGCGGCGTTTGTCACCGATGTCCATCTTGGGTTCGCGACCGGTTTCGCTATCATCGCCCATGAGATCCCGCAAGAACTTGGAGATTTCGCGATTCTAATCAATAGTGGGTTGTCGCGAACGAAGGCATTCGTCTTAAATGGCATCTCAAGTCTCGCGATGGTTATCGGTGCACTCCTGGCCTGGTGGGGGACCGAATACGTACAACCGGTGTTGCCCTATATCCTCGCGTTCACCGCCGCAGGTTTCATTTACATCGCGGTCGCCGATTTGATCCCCACGTTGCACCGCGGTGTCCGCCTGAGGGATAGCGTCACGCAATTGACGCTCATCAGCGCGGGGATCCTGTTAATTGTCGCCTTCGGACACACCGAGGTCCGATGACCGTAAACCGAGAAACGGCAGTTGGATCGGCTAACAAGGCACAAGGCCTTGACGAGCCTTGCGAATTTGAAATAGCTGTCATCACTAAGGAACCGCGGATTAATTCTGGGGCACTCGGATGGCCGCGTGAATGCGTCCAGACGGAGACGCGGATCGCCGCCAATAGCGGACTGGCCGGATCCGCAACGTCGAGCTGGGCATATTCAAGCGCCAGGCGACGCGCCACGAATTGATCAGAGGTTCCCTAATATGGCGGCCATGAGATTTTCAAATGCCCTATGTACATCAAACCCTTGCACATCTTGTTCGCGCCCAAGCGCGGTTTCTAGATTAATCGAATCGATTTCGCCGCAGGAGCCAGGATTAATCAGATGACTCAGATAAATCTAGGCGATCTCGACATAGATGCCTTGCGGCGTCGGAGCGGGGAGAAATGGACGCGCTTTCCCGCCGATGTGCTACCGGCGTGGGTCGCAGACATGGATTTCGAAATCGCCGAGCCAATCCGCTTGGCGGTCGAAAGTCGGGTAGCGAACTCGGACTGTGGCTACCCCGTGTCCGTCGCAGCCACCGGACTGCCCGAATTATTGACCGAGCGGGTAGCGCAACGTTTTGCTTGGGAGATTTCCCCCAATCAGGTCGAACTTTTCACCGATGTCGTTCAGGCGATCTATTTCGGCTTGCTGGCGTTAGCCCAAGAGGGGGAAGGGGTGGTCATTCAAACACCGATATATCCCCCGTTTATTGACGCAACGAACGCGACCCGGCGACGAGCGGTGCTCTGTCCGCTGGTTGGGCATAGCGATGGGTTTGAGATCGATTTCGATCAGCTGCGCGCAAGCGTCGATCGCACTACGCGGATCCTCCTACTGTGCAATCCACATAATCCGAGCGGTCGATGTTTCTCAGGCACCGAACTCGAAGGTCTTGCGGAACTCGCTAATGCCAACAATCTGGTGATCATTTCGGACGAAATTCACGCCGATCTGGTGTTTGAACCGCACCGCCACATCCCGATCGCCAGCCTGTCACCCGACATCGCCAAGCGCACAGTGACCTTAATGTCGGCGAGCAAGGCCTTCAATATTGCCGGGATCTGCATGGCGTTTGCGGTGTTTGGAAGCGAGGTGCTGGCGAAGAAATTCGCAACGATCCCGCGACATGCACGCGGTGCGATCTCGGCGCTCAGCATCGCCGCCGTCACCGCTGCGTGGACCGAAGGGCAACAGTGGCTGGATGAAGTCATGATCTACCTACGTGGCAACCGCGACTTTCTTGCCCGCCATGCGCGTGCCCAGTGGCCGCAGGCACACCACGTTCCGCCGCAGGCGACATATCTCGGGTGGTTCGATTTTCGCCAATATGAGTTATCACCTAACCCGCAGGCTTATTTTCTGGAGCACGCAAAGGTAGGATTAAGTAACGGCGCTCTATTTGGTGATCCCGGTCGCGGATTCGTGCGCCTGAACTTCGCGACTTCACGGCGCATTTTGGAGCAGATAACCGATCGAATGGATGTAGCGCTGGCGGCGGCGAAATAATGGATTGCTTCGGGCAGCGCAAATTGGCCCGTCGGTCGGGTTCGCCGAGCATCATAGGTTAGTTCTTAAGGCACGATATCCCCAGCACCGTCAGAATTAACCACGGCGAACACTAACAACACGGAGATAAGAAAACATGTTCTTTTTATAGGTTAAATTCCTTAGTGTTCTCCGTGGTTATATCTTGATGCGTGGGTAACTATTTTGATGCTTAAGATTCCAATTATAAGCGCAGCGAAACCCGGCGAAAAATCAATTTCGGCGTAGCTCGCGCGAATTAGTTATTGGCGATAAACCCATTTCAATAACGCATTTTGTATTTCAATCCCGGGTCCCTTATGTACGTTGTTGTGGTTGATCAGCAGCACGATGGAGTAGGTCTTCCCGCTGGTGGCGACGACGTAACCGACGATTGCGCTGACGCCATCTAAGCGGCCCGTCTTGAGATGCATGTGACCGGCCTCTGGACGCCCGCGAAATCGTCGCCGCGTGGGTCCATCGAGGCCATTGATCGACATTGAGGCGATGAATTCTGGCATATAAGGGCTGCGGTAAGCGTGGCGTAGCAAACCAGTCATCAGTTCGGCGGTGGTTCGGGTATCGCGCGATAAGCCCGCGCCGTTGTCGATATGCAAGTCGGTGTCGTCGAGGCCGTTTTGTCGCAAGTAATCGCGCAACACCGCGATTCCCTGGTCTTTAGTGACGGGCGGGTCGAATTTGGCAGTGGCGAGTGAATACAGGAGCAATCGGGTCATCACGTTGTTGCTCCACTTATTAACCGCACGGATAATTTCGCCCAACGGGCGGGATTGCCACACGACGAGTGGGCGCCCATTTTCCGGCGCCAGGCCTTCGCGAAATCCGCCAGATATCGTTCCACCCCAATGGCCCCAGAGGCGTTGAAAAGTTCCGAACGCATAAGACGCGGGCTGTAGCACGCTGCGATGCATCGTGTGCGAACGGCAAGCGGACGGGAACTGACCCGAAAAGACCACCCGATCGGCAACGGCTGGATCCGGAATGTCCATGGTGATGCCTAGCTCGTATCCCCGGCAAGGTCCCTTGATGATCGATAGGCGGTTGGTAATTGTTAGATTCGGTAGTTCGGGGCGGGCACGGATGCGCACGTGTATGCCGTCGCCGGCCGGGGTAAAGCCGAATTCGACGGCCTTAAAATTTACCAGCGCCGCGCTTGGGATCACGTTGTACAATCGGTGCGGCTGTCGATCGAACGCGCCGGGGTCAAGCATGGGTACCGCGAAGTGGGAATCATCGATCACCAGATCGCCGTTTATCGTTGCTACCCCCTGATCGCGTAACGCGCCCAGCATTTTCCAGAACTCTTCCACGACGAGATACGGGTCGCCGTACCCCTTTAAGACGAGATCGCCATCGAGTACGCCATTATTTATTGGACCGAGCGCATAGAGTTCTGTGGCCCAGGTATAGGTTGGTCCGAGCACGTCCAATGCAACAAACGTCGTCAGCAGCTTTATCGCCGAGGCCGGGTTGCGCGGCACCGTCGGGTTCAAGCTCACTACCGGCGACTCGGCGGCTACGTCGTGCACAATCATAGAGATTGAGCCGTGGGGAATTTTGAAAGTCCTGATGATCCTTTGTACCGGTTCGGGAATTTGCTCCAGCGCCGCGGCATCGCGGAGCCACAGCGATGCGAACACAAACACCGCCAAAGCTAGCGTTTTGAACATATGCGTCAACGGTGCAATCAAGGTCTAACGAAACAACTTGTGATACTCGGGATTCGGCTGCATATCGACGGCGTTGGCGACGCGGTTGGTCATGTTATAAAAACCGGCGATGTTCGCGATATCCCATATATCCTTTTCGCCAAAGCCGTTATCCCTTAGCGCTTGGCGGTCCGATTCGCCAATAGCATGGCTTGCTGTCGTCATTTTATCGGCAAAGTCGAGCATCGCACGGTGGCGTGCAGTGAGATCGGCGGCACGGTAATTCATCACCATTAATTCGCCGAGTACCGGGTTTTGAGAATACTCACGAACATTGCAACCGTGGGCTGTCAGGCAGTAAAAGCAATGATTAGCCGACGACACGACGACCGCAATCATTTCCTTTTCGAGCTTGCTGAGTCCGGATTCTCCAAACATGAGCGCGTTGTAAAAGCGAGAAAAGGTGCGTAGCTGTTCCGCATCGTGACTGTAGGCGGTGAGCACGTTCGGAACCAGGCCGAGTTTTTCACGGCACACAGCGAAAAACTTTTGTAAATCTTCGGGCAAATCAGATTCCGCTGGGAGCGGGATATCCAACGCGATAATGTGGTCTGGCTGATGCATTATTAACTCTCGGCTAAATGACGCCGTTGTCGGCTAGCTGCGATTGTTCGTCATCGGACAAGCCCAGCACGGTGGAAAAAATCTCCTTATTGTGCGCGCCAATACTGGGTCCGGGCCAATCAGTGCGGCCGGGCGTATCTGACAAACGCGGGACAATAGCCGGTATGGTCAACGGTTCGCCGTTGACCGTGACCTCTTGGAGCAGGCCGCGCGCTTTATATTGTGGGTCACGGAAGATATCTGCCACGCTATAGATTGGCCCGGCGGCGACCCCGGCGTCGTCGAGCAACTCCAGCGCGGATGCGGCGGACAGCGCACCGACCCACGTTGCAATCGTTCCGTCGATTTCATCTTGATGCTCAACCCGCTTGTTATTGTCCGCAAAGCGGGGATCAACACCCATTTCCGGCTGGCCCATCACCTGTGTGAGGCGTTTGAACATCGACTCAGTATTGGCGCCGATCACGATCAATTTCCCATCCGAGCAACGATACGTATTTGACGGCACGATGCCAGTCAGCGTCGATCCAGAGGGTTCGCGGATGATCCCCGCGCCGCTATATTCCGGTACGACGGCCTCTAACAAGTTAAAAACCGACTCGAATATCGCGACGTCAACGACTTGGCCTTTGCCATTGGACTCGCGCGTTCGGTTGATGTAGGCGAGTAGGATCCCCAACGCGGCATGGATGCCAGCGAGGCTGTCGCCGATGCTTAGATTGGGCCGTACCGGCGGTTCGCCGGGAAAGCCGTTGACGTAGCGAAAGCCGCCGAATCCTTCGCAAACTGACGCAAAGCCCGGTTTAGCAGCGGATGGACCGGTTTGTCCATAGCCCGAAATGCGCGCGTAAATCAGACCCGGATTGGTTGGTTTAAATTCGTCCGGGCCGAGGCCCCATTTTTCCATCGTACCGGGCTTGAAGTTCTCGATAAGGACATCTGCCTTAGCGACGAGTTCGCGCATTAATTCTCTACCGCGATCGCTTTTGAGATCGAGGGTCACACATTTTTTGTTGCGAGCCAGGCTTGACCACCACAAGGACTGTCCATTGCGAAGCGTCCGCCAGCGGCGGATCGGATCACCGGTCTCGGGTGGTTCGACCTTGATCACTTCCGCGCCGAAATATCCAAGAATTGTCCCCGCGAATGGACCGGCCAAAAGTTGACCAACTTCGATGACCCGAAGGCCGTCGAGGGGGCGTGGTGCTGGTTTTTGCTCTGTCATGATCGTAACTATGCTCTTTTGTTTTGGCTGCGACTCGAACGGGGCGCCGCTGGTTCGGCGCTGCTGGGTCATCCCGCAAGGGCGCTATTTTGCGCGGCCCGCGCGCGGGGATCCAGGGTTAAGGATAAGCGCAATGACGCTGCCGAGCACAAGGCCCAATGTATTGGCAACGATGTCGGCAAATGATGCTGTGCGGTAGGGTAGTAATGCCTGGCAGCATTCGAGCCCGGCACCGAGTGCGGACAGCGCTATGGCGACGTCCCGCCAGGCCGGACGCGCGACAATGACCGCGAACCAAGCCATCAGCACGCTGTAAATAAAACCATGGGCGAGTTTGTCGTCATAGCCGCCAGCAAGCTCCGGTAGGGGCCCGATCGGTACCAATGAGAGCACGATGACGGCCGCGATCATCAGCCAGCCGACCCTTTTGTGAACTCGCAACGATATCAAGTAAGGCATGGAAGCGGCTGGATCGATGAACGTCGACGCCGATAACGCAGCCGGCGCTTTCCTTGGTCAACAGCCGCCGAACGGAGGGGTTCGATCGCGACTAAAAAATGCGTCTTTATCCCCACCGGGACCAATATTGGCATTTTTGTAATAGGCTAGGAGCCTGTCGGACTGAGGACGTCGTGCTGCGGAAAAGCCGAAACGGGCCCTTATTTTTTGCTCTTTCTCGTTAACCATAGAACAACTATTCGTCTCGAACGAGAAAAAAGAAGACTCAAAACGGTCTTTCGCCTGCGACAAATGCCTACGTCCGACATCCTCCTACGCAGCTTTGGTGTTTTCACCTAATATCAGACCAGACGTTTCAGCAACATTTTGATCCGCCTCGAGCATTAGTAATTCAATGTCAGTGTCATCGAGGTCAATCATGTCTTTTGCCACTGGATCGATTCGACCTAACCAATAATCAATGTAGCTCTGCCGGTCATTGGCAATGGTGATCAGATTGGCAACATGGACAATAGAGGCTTCTAAGATAAAGTCTTGGGCCATAGATGGTTGCGTATGATAACGGACAGAGGCTTGTAAACTGAGTGGCAATCCCCAATGTTGCATTAATATCGACCCGACCTCGGCATAATCATAACCGAAGAGTCGGCGTTCGGTATGGAACACCTCAACGTTTTCATCCAGCGCCATTTGTTGCGCTTTGCCAGCTAGCTTTGGCAGCTTCACGTACATGATCTGATGGCCAATATCGCGTAATAGCCCTTCGACAAATAATCGTTCGCAATCAAGAATATTGCATTGTTTGGCGAGCAATCTTGCTACCACGCCCGAATATATACTGCTTTTCCAATAACGTTTCATGGCTACAACAGGGTTCGAAAAGCCGGAAAATTTAGCCAATACAATTGTTGCGAGCGCCAGGTCATGCAGCTGTTGCGTGCCGAGCAAATTAATTGCCCTGGACACCGTATCTACTTTGCCGGAAAAACCAAAAAACGCGCTATTGGCCATATTCAGGAGTTTTCCCGTTAACGCCGGATCGTTTGAGATGATATTGGCCAAATCGGTGATTGATGAATTGGGATCATCAATGACATGCCTGATGCGCAAATAAATATCAGGCAGACTGATTAGTTCGCTTACATCGACGACCAGTTGACTCGCTTTTTCCATTAACGTTTCTTTGTCTATTGCAACACCCGTTAGCTTGGTTATCGGCATAAATCTAGTTTATTTTATGGTTATTTGCGTTATACGAAATAACGGCAACATATTGATATTTAGTTGATAAATTTTTGAATTCGGCCGGGTATTTCAATCACCTGTCGATGATTTCAGCGGCTAGGTCGAGCTTTCCGTATGTCTTGAGCGGCCTGACTATGTGTCGGCGATTCGTAAGGGAGCCATGTTTGGCGTGATCTTTACAATTTAGGCTGCGGGAAGTTCTGAGGAGTTGATCGGCTAAACGGAAACGGTCTTGTACTTATCGAATAATCGGAATCGCGATCTTACGCTTCCGTCAGGACACAAACTTCGGCGAGTTGCGTACCGAATCGACGATATCCAGCGGAACTTTGGTCTGCGGTAAGCGGTGTTGGTGGTCGATGTTCTAATCGGACATTTTTACGACGAAGCGAAAAAGATCGGACGCCGAAAGCATTCCGCATAGTGTGCCGTTCTCGTCGACAACGGGTAGCCCGCTGACCTTAAGGTGCAGCATCGTCTGCGCGGCGAGGCCGAGTGTTGCTGTTTTCGGCACGGTGACTGGGTCTGGCGTCATCAGTGTGCCAACGAGGGGTTGCGCCGAGAAATCGGCACTGCCAGCGGATGCCGCCGCCTTGGCTGCGCGGACGTCACCGAGGCTCAAAATCCCCGTCAGTGTGCCATTGTCGACGACTGTTAACCGTCTGATGCCGTGCTCTTCGAGCAAATCGTCGGCCTCGTCCAACGTCATATCCGAGGTGACCGTGACGAGCGTGTTCGTCATCCAATCTTGGACTAGTGGTGCCATTTCTTGATGTGCCTCTGCATGTACCCCACGCACGAATTCAAACATAAACAACTGGCTGACAGCAAAACGGAACACGAAAAGTCGACGGCCGTGGTCAACGTTGGTGCGCGGCCACAGGTAAATAAAACCGCTATTCATCTCGACCTGTGCTTCAACCTAGACTTTCCTGCCCGCAATCCGCTTATCCCTGAGCGATCCAGGCGCTCGGTAGACTAAACCAATAACGATTTGCCGTCCCGCATTTCGCTAGCTGCAACCACGATAGCGGCCAGCTAATTGGAGAATTTAGCCCATCGCGCCGATAGTTTGAATCATGCGAACGGTAAAAAATGCGTTTTTATCGAATTTTGCCCGTTTTATCTTGCTCGGCTGGTGTTGGGGCGGTGGATTGTCGAATGTCGCCGCGGCAGAATTCAGCGCCGGGGTTGCGGCATATAAACGGGGTGACTTCGTTGGCGCGATCGAGGTTTTTTCCGGGCTTGCAGCGAAAGATGACGCGCGCGCGCAGTTCGCCTTAGGGTTGGTGTATGACAATGGCGAAGGGGTCAAGGTGGATCGTGTTTTAGCGTTGCACTGGTATACAAAAAGCGCGAGTCAAGGATACGCTAAGGCGCAATATAATCTGGCATTACTGTATCAAGATCGCGGATCGTCGACCGTCGATGCAGACCTGGCGCGCACGTGGTTTGTGCGCGCGGCCGAAGCGGGCAACCCAGACGGCGTCGCACGCCTGCGCGGCTATGCTGAAGGGGGCGACGCTGCCGCGCAATTTCGCCTAGGACGCATGTATTTTCGGGCGCTCGGTGTGCCCCGTAATGAGGCCGAGGGATTTCAATGGATAACACGCGCTGCCGAGGCCGGCCACCTGGAAGCGTGCTACGCGCTTGGAGTGATGTATGAGAATGGCCGCGGCGCAAAACGGTCATATCTCGACGCGGCGCATTGGTATCAGGTGGCCTCAGAGCGACGGTTTGCGGCCGCGGATTACAATCTTGCTCGCCTCTATCGTTTGGGGCGCGGGGTCATGCGCGATTTGGAACGGTCGCAACGATTGTACGAACGGTCGGCCGAGGCAGGACTTATTGAAGCGCAGTTATCCCTGGCAATGCTGTATGAGGCGGGGCAGGGACTCCCGCGGGACTCCGGCAAGGCGTTACATTGGTATCGCCTCGCCGCCGCGGCCGGCAATCCCGATGCCCAGATTAACTTGGCGTTCCTTTATGCCGAAGGGATCGGCGTGGCAAAAGACCGGATCGAATCTTATGCGTGGTACACGCTCGCGGCCGCGGCTGGACATCCCTTGGCCGCGGGTAATCTCACCTTAGTCCAAGAGGGTCTATCGAGCGATCAAATTGCAGCTGCTCGCAATCGAGCCACCAATTTGGTACAGCCCTCTACGATGGCGAGGGTCGCTCAATCCTCCGCCGGGCGGTCCAGTTTAATTGCCGGGCCTTAGCCTGTATTAATCACCCGATGGGCGCGTGCTGAGTTGGTTATCGCGCCAAGGCGTGAGATAGGTGGGTTAGCAGTCTGTCGGGTTCACGGCAAAGCTTGCCGCAACGCCAAAAAACACGACGGCTCCGTACCAGTTGTTATTCATGAATGCCTTGAAGCAGTCTTCCGGTTTGCGGTCACGGATCAATCGCTGCTGGTACACAGCCAGGCCGGCACAAACGACTAGGGCCACAACATAAGGCCATCCAAGCCGGGCTTCGCGTCCAATCAAAGCAAGGCCGCACAGCATTATGATCTGAAATACCCCGAGAAACGCGCGGTCGGCATCGTCAAACAGTATCGCAGTTGATTTCAATCCCAATTTCAAATCATCTTCGCGATCAACCATCGCATATTGGGTATCGTAGATCATCGCCCAAAGCACCGCCGACGCCATAATCGCCCATGCGATATGCGGTACCGAGTCGGTAACTGCGGCGAAGGCCATCGGTACTCCCCAGCCGAATGCGGCGCCAAGGAATACCTGTGGTAAATACGTGTAGCGTTTCATAAACGGGTAGATGATGGCGAGTGCGACGCCAACGAATGCCAGCCGGATAGTCAATTGATTCAACGTCGCGACCAGACACGCGGAAATTATGATGAGTATGGCGAATAATGTCAGCGCTTCGCCTACTGAGGCGTGGCCGCTGGCAAGCGGCCGATCCTTTGTTCTTTTAACGTGTCCGTCAATGTTGCGATCGGCGATATCGTTAATGACGCACCCCGCCGAGCGCATAGTCAACGTACCGAACAGGAACACTACCAGTACCCAAGCATCCGGGGCTCCGGCGGCGGCGGTCCACAATGCCCACATTACCGGCCATAGTAATAGTAAGGTACCGATCGGCCGGTGCAGGCGCATCAAACGCGCGTAGGCGAGGGCGCGATCGAGCAGGCGGGTCCGATTCATAGTAGCGGCGAAGCGCGATTGGATGAATCGTGACACACACAGAACGAAGGCAAGAAAATGATTACTTTCAAATAACTATTGAACATTAAGATCACATAGATAAAAGACTTTCATCTTAGGGAACCTCTGATTAATTCATAACAATGCTGCTTTGCGCCTGAAATTGTCCGGGTCCGCGTTGCGGATCCGGCAAATATTCCCGCTATGCGCTGCGATCCGCGCCTTGACCTAGAAATATTTCGTACCGCAAATCAACTATCCCAGAATTAATCAGCGGTTCCTTAGTATTTTAATTTGTTCTTCGCGTGTTATTAGTGTTCTGGACAACTGATTCCAGACGTCGTTCTCGGCTCTCGCTTCCCCGGCAATTGCTTGTGTATTGCTCTGCGCTCTGGCTTCCTCGACGCTGTCTCCTGATCCGTTCTCGGCTCTGGCTTCCTCGACTCTGTCTCCCGATTCGTTCTACCTCCTGCGTCCATGCAGTCGTGCTTCGCTCTACCTACCCCATCGATGGGGTCGTACCACCTGCGTCTACTGTGCACGGATGTACAAATGCCGCGGTAGCACGACGCCATAGAGCGGCCATGTAGGTTGCCGTGGTTAAGTTGATCATTTCGCGGCCGGTGTAAATTAATGGTCAATAATTGCGCTTTGCTGTCTAAACGTTGCCGTATTCTATCCGATCCATCAACCATCGCTCGATGATGCGATCAACGACAGCCGGATCGGATCGCAGCAGTTCATCCGCGGTGCGCTGCACCAGCGGTAGTAGCGCATGGTCCCTCGACAAATCCGCGATGCGGTACTCGGACGAGCCGGTCTGTTTGGTGCCGAGAACTTCACCCGGGCCACGTAGCGATAGATCGCGTTCGGCGATAATAAATCCGTCGTTGGTTTCGCGTATCGCTTGGAGTCGAAGCTTGGCGGTATCGCTCAGCGGTGTTTTGTATAACAGTATACAGTCCGCGGTGGTCCCGCCGCGCCCGACGCGGCCGCGAAGTTGATGCAATTGCGATAAACCCAGGCGTTCGGCGTTCTCAATCACCATGAGGCTCGCGTTGGGCACGTCGACCCCGACTTCGATCACCGTTGTGGCGACCAAAAGATCTAGTTGGTGCTCGGCAAATGCTTGCATCACCGCGGTTTTGTCCTTATCGGGAAGGCGCCCGTGGACAAGCCCTATTCTCAATTCGGGAAGTGCTTCGCTCAAGTATGTAAGCGTATCGGTTGCGGCCTGCGCCTCGAACAGATCAGATTCGTCGATTAATGGACATACCCAGTACGTTTGACGGTCGCTGGCACGTGCCTGGGCGATGCGCTGAACGACTTCATCACGGCGCGAATCCGGAATAACCACCGTACGCGTCGGCTTTCGATCGGGCGGCAATTCGTCCAGTACTGATACGTCGAGGTCAGCGTACGCGGTCATCGCAAGCGTTCTCGGTATTGGCGTGGCGGTCATGATTAATTGGTGGGCCCGCAACGCCCCGTCAACGCCTTTATCCCACAGCGCCAAGCGCTGATGGACGCCGAAGCGATGTTGCTCATCCACCACGACGAGGCCGAGCTTGGGATAGGCGACATCGTTCTGAAACAGTGCGTGCGTGCCTACAACGAGACAGGGTTGACCCTCAGCGATTTGCGCGATGACTATTTTGCGCTGTTTTTGCGTTAGCCGGCCGGTGAGCAAAAGCACTGGGATACCGAGTGCGCCATACCAACGCTCGAAATTGCGCCGGTGCTGGTCCGCCAGCAACTCCGTGGGTGTCATGATCGCGACCTGAAATTCGTTCGCTAGGGCATTTAAAGCGGCGGCGGCGGCGACCGCGGTTTTTCCCGATCCGACATCACCTTGCAGTAACCGGAGCATCGGGTTCGGTTTACTCAGATCCGCATCGATTTCGGCGACGACGCGTGCTTGTGCGCCAGTGAGCGAAAAACCGAGCCCGTCGAGAAATCGCCGGCGCAATGCCGCCGGCGGCGGCAGGCGTGGGGCCGCGTATGTTCGAGTTTGCTTGCGAAGCTGCTTGAGGCTCAATTGATGCGCGAGTAGCTCCTCGAATGCGAGCCGGCGTTGCGCCGGATGCGTACCATCGAGCAGCTCATTCACTGGCGCATCTTGTGGTGGACGATGGAGATAGCTCAGCGCGTATTCGAGCGACGGTAGCGTAAGTTGATCACGGATCCGTCGCGGGATGAAATCTGGGATCGTATCGGTGGTCCGTTCCAGCAGCGCTACGCATTGGTCGATGAGCTTGCGCAGCCGCGCTTGATGCAGTCCATCGGTGGTAGGGTAAATCGGCGTCAAGCGTTCTTCCATGGCAACAGGTGCATCGGCATTTAAGACCTGCGTTTCCGGGTGGATCATTTCCAGCGAATGTGGGCCGCGCCGCACTTCGCCGAAGCACCGGATGTTGCGACCGCGGGAGAATCGATTTTGTTGCGCGCGATTAAAGTGAAAAAAACGTAAAACCATCGCCCCAGTCCCGTCGCTTAAACGAACAACAAGTGTCCGGCGGCGGCCGTACAGTACCTGCGATACATCGACCATCCCTTCAATGACGACCTCCGTACGTGGCACCAGTGCGCCGATGGACGTTCTTCGCGTCCGGTCCTGGTAGCGGATCGGTAAATGAAACAGCAGGTCGCGGATCGAATTTATATGGAGACGCGCGAGTTTTTCCGACACTGCGGGGCCGACGCCTTTGAGTACGGTAACCTCATCGGTGAGTTTAATCGGCATTACTCACCTTCCGCGTCCTTGATAACATAGTGAGAGCCAAAGATGACGGGAGTAATGATCGAGCGGATAGTCTAGTCTCGCGTAAGCTAGCTATGGCGTCAGCGATTATATCTACATTGGTTGACAGTTGCTGGAGCGGGGGAAGGCGGTAGCGAGACCCTTGCCGGAGCCGAGTGAAACGCGCGGATTGATT
>Ga0114949_10001299_pt1 | contig 15085 bp, 14 predicted proteins | sample N074metaG_FD_83505 | JGI IMG/M metagenome (GOLD analysis project Ga0114949, IMG submission 83505) | Deep subsurface microbial communities from Kermadec Trench to uncover new lineages of life (NeLLi) - N074 metaG | ecosystem: Environmental > Aquatic > Marine > Ocean trench > Sediment | place... | reverse complement strand
GTGTTCGGTACCGCTTCAGCGACTGAACGCCCACTGCGCCCGGTGGTAACCCGGCCGATGATTTTGGTGTTAGCATTTCGCGGCCGATGATGTCGATCCGTTGAGGCGTTAGATGAATAAAATTGCCAATTGGTTGGTCCATGATCACCGCAAATATGACCAGGCACTGAAGAACTGCGAGTTTGCTGCAGAGGTGTCGGAGTGGAAGACAGCGGTCAAGTTGTTCAATACATTTGTGGAAGATCTCAAGCTGCATATGCGGATGGAGGATAAAGTACTCTACCCGCTTCTGCAGAAGGAATCCGGGGACCCAAATGGAGACCTCGACCTGCTCAGTGATGAGCACCATGATCTCGTTCGGCTGCTGGGTGACCTGACCCACGTCATCAGGGTCAGGGACTTTGATCACTTCGAGGAATCCCTGCGACCCCTGCACAGGGTCATGGTCCGGCATAACGACCATGAAGAGGCTGTTTTTAAGTCCCTTGGAACGCAATCGCTGCTCCTTCGCCGCGAGGAGGTCCTGTCGCAGCTGGATGCAATAAGTCCACGCTCAGCACAGCAAGACTGGAACGCCTGAGCGCCGGCACCCATGCTTGCAGCGACACTTGGATTCAGCCTGTTCAATATCGTCGGCCTGCTGTGGGCGGAGGTGAGCGGCAACTACCCATGGCGCTGGCTGTTCAAACCCCTGGCCGCCGCCTGTTTTATCGCCCTGGCCCTGCAATCAGGGGCACTGGATAGCGACTACGGGCGCTGGTTATTGGCGGGACTGGTATTGTGCTGGTTCGGCGATGTATTGCTGATTCCCGCTAGCAACAAGTTTTTCCTGGCGGGGCTGGGCAGTTTCCTCAGCGGCCACCTGCTCTACTGCGTCAGTTTTCTGCACCTCGCGACAAACCACTGGGCACTGCTCATCAGTGTGCTACCCGCGGGCCTGCTCCTCAGCCTGAGCCTGCGCTGGTTGTGGCCGCATGTCGGCGCTGATATGCGGCTGCCGGTTAGCGCCTATATCCTGGTGATCAGCGCGATGCTGCTGACTGCAGGTGCCAGTTGGGGAACGGTGGCGGCACCCTGGATCATCGTCGGTGCCTGGGGTTTCGCGGTCTCCGATCTGGCGGTGGCCCGCAATCAGTTTGTAGCGCCGGGCTACCGCAACCGACTGTGGGGATTGCCCCTGTATTTCGGTTCGCAGATGTTGCTGGCCTACACCCCCGCCCTCACCTGAACAGTTTCTCCACGCTCTGATTCACTCCCTCCTCCCACAGTTCCTCCGCAGCACCGGGCAGCAGTGCCTGATAGTCTGAATGGGAGCCGGTATTACCTGTGCGCGTCAATAGCAAACCGCAGACATGCGGGTTGCACTGCACCAGCATACTCAGCACGATCTGCACCGGCTCGGCTCTCACTCGCAGCCGCGGGTGTTGCTCGATGGCAGTGCGCAAATAGTGCATCAACTGCTCGGACTGCGGGGTCATGGCGGTGCCTTCGCTCACCCGCATTACCGGTGGTCGCAAACCAACCCCCACATTGTTGGCCTGCCACCACTCGTTAAGACCATAGGCTACACCGGTCAACACAATCGTCGCCACCACCACCAACCCGGAACGCACCAGGGCTGATCGCATATTGACCGCCCACGGCCCCCAGTCACGGGTGGGTAGCAGGTGGCTGCGAGCCCCCCGGGAGACACCGGCTGGCAGCTTGATCCTGGTAGCGATGGGCTCTTCCAGACGGGCCATTTCTGCCAGTAAACTGGACAAGGGCGTGCCCCGGGTCACCGGCATACCGCGCAGAATAAACATAATTTTTTGACGCACAGCCTGCGCCGATGAAGGGCGCGCCTGGGGATTTTTCTGCAGCAGTTGGTCCACCAATTCACTCAACAGCACAGGCACGTCAGCAGCTGACTCCAACAGGGATTGATGCTCTGCGTCCTTGAGCCGCTGCAAGGTCGGCAACTCATCGCCTGCCGCGGCGAAGGGATGTCGGTCAGCCAGCAAGCGATACAACAATATTCCGACCGCAAACAGATCCGAGCGCTGGTCCACGGGCAGGCCACCGGCGTGCTCGGGAGACATGCAGGAGTAACTGCCAGCTACTGGATGTTTGTGCTCAGTACCCGCATCAGGCACCGGCAACATGGCGCTGGCAATACCGAAATCCGTTAACTTGGTGCGACCATTGGGCTGCAGCAGGATATTGGCCGGCTTCAGATCCCGATGCACCAGGCCAGCCTCGTGAGCCGCCGCCAATGCGGCACAAATATCAAGACCCAGATAGAGTACGGAGACCAGGTCAACTTGCCGGCGCCCGAGCAGCTCCTCGAGATCCAGCCCCGGCACATACTCCATCACCAGGACAATATGGGACTTCACCTCGACAACATCAAAGATCTGTACAATCGAGCGATGATTCACCGCTGCCAGTGAACGAGCTTCCGCGATGACCCTGTCACGCGCATCACGGTCTCGCGGTACGCTGATAAACTTGAGTGCCACACGGCGGTTCAGGCGCAGGTCGGTAGCCGCGTAGACTGTGCCGCCGCCCCCCTCCTTGACCAGCCGCAAAAGCCGGTAGGGTCCTATTTCAGTGCGACTCATAGTGCTCAGTATTCATCGGGGATCAAGTCCAGGGCGCGCCACCGCCTGACCAGGCCGGCCCGGGATACCTGCAGGCGGGCCGCTGCCAGCTCCGACCCAGCCTTGCATTCATGATAAACCGCTTCGATCTCCGCACTGGGAATATCGGAAACCACTCGCAGGTCCTCAATCGCCTCAATCCGCCGGTACAGTGTCTGTCGGGAAATATCGAGATTGCGGGCGGCACGGCTAATTTCAAACTGCGCAGAAGCCATGGCATCGCGAACCTCCCCGTCACTGAGACTCACCGCCGGACGGTAGGCAACCCTGTTGTCAGAGCTTGTGGCGATGGACCCCGCTCGAACCGCCAGCTCAACATTCTCGGGAATCGACAGGCCGCCGGTGCCCGCGCTGGCCATCGAGATCTGCTCACAAAAATTGCGCAACTCCCGCACATTGCCCGGCCAATCGTAACTGGCAAAGTCCTGAAACAGGCAGGCCCACTGAGCTATTACAAGTGGGTCCTGATCCTGCTCGGAAGTCAGTAATTCCGGCAGCAAATGCAACATCAGGCGCCCCAGGTCCTCAGTTCGTTCCCGCAGTGGGGGCAGGTGAATTTCAAATCCCGCAAGACGGTGTCGCAGAGCCAGGCTAAAACCCGACGCTGGCGCGTCGAGGGTAGCGTCAGTTGCCGCAATAATGCGCACCTCAACCTTCTCAACCCGGCCACCCGGGGTTTGTATCTCCCCTTCCTGAAGGGCGCGCAGCAGTTGTGGCTGTACACCGACTGAACAGGCACCGATCTCATCCAGGAACAGGGTGCCGCCCGCGGCCCGCTGAAAATATCCCTGCCTGTCACTATCCGCACCGGTGTACGCCCCACGACTGACACCAAACAATTCACTGGCTGCCAATTCCTCGGGGATTGCGGCCATATTCACCGCCACCAGGGGCGCCTCCGAGCGATCACTTTGACGGTGCAAGGCGCGTGCTAGCAGCTCCTTACCGGTACCGGATTCACCGAACAATAATACCGGTGTGTCGGAGACAGACACACGGCCAACCTGCGCCCTGATACGTTGCAGCGACTCACACTCTCCGACCAGCCCACAGCTGTTTTCGGCGATCTCGACGCCCTGGAAATAGTGCAGAAACAACAGCACCCGGCGCGCCAGTAACAGTGATACACCGCGCTTCAATTGCGCTTCGGAAAGCTGGCAGGTCTGTGCCGCGATTTCCCCGTCTACACTCAGTGAACTACCCGGCGCAGGCACGCCAAATTCCAGGCCAGCGCTATTACGCTGCAACACCAGCGGACTGCGACTGAGATAGGGATCCAGCAGAGGGCGAGCTACACGCTCGCCGCGCAGGGGAACAAACTCGGGTTCCAGGCGGGATAGCGAGGCAGTTTCACCCGGCCCCAGGCAAGGCAGGTCCGACACTTCGCCAATACGCTCGCTATGCGGGTGATAGAGGATGGTGAACCGCAAACCGACTGCCGTTTGTCCAGCGCCGCCAGCTTCGATCTCGGGAATGGTAATGTCCTGATTTTTTGCAGCTGACATTCGCACTTCCTGGCGCAGTCATAATTAACTACTTTGTAGTGTAGCAGCTGGCAAGAGCTGCAATTTCCCCTTGCAACGGGCCCCGCTTCGGGTTCCCATATCACCATGGGACACAGACTTTCAAAAATATACACAAAAACCGGTGACGACGGCACTACCGGTCTTGGGGATGGTTCCCGCATCAGTAAAGACCATCCCCGGGCCGAGGCCATGGGCGACGTCGACGAGCTCAACTGCCATATCGGCCTGTTGATCGCACTACTCCCCGGCGATGAAGCGCTGCGATCAATACTGGAGCGCGTACAGCACGACCTGTTCGATCTCGGCGGAGAGCTGGCAGTTCCCGGCTACGAGTTGGTCAAGCCCGAGCGCGTCACGGCGCTGGAACAGCACCTGGATCACTACAACGAGGAGCTGCCGCCGCTGAAGAACTTTATCTTGCCGGGCGGCTCAGCCAGTGCCGGCCAGTGCCATCTGGCGCGGGTCGTATGCCGACGCGCCGAACGCCGCCTGATCAGCTTGCACAGGGCAGAGCCGGTCAACCAGGCACCGCGCCAATACCTGAATCGCCTGTCGGATATGTTGTTTGTATTCGCCCGCATACTGTCTCGCCGCGACGGTGGCAGCGAGGTGCTCTGGCAGCAACAGCAAGACTAATATGGCAGGGTGGCGCCGCCATCCAGCAACAAATGCTCGCCGGTAACGTTCGGCGCACTGTCGGCAAAGTACCAGATATTTTCTGCCACGGTTGCGGCGTTCATGATGTTACCTGTTGGTGCCTGGGCCTCGAAGTGCTGCCTGACCGTCGAGTACAACTCCTCACCCAGCCCCTCTTGTAACCACTCCCCGGCGACCATGCCGGGACAGACCGCGTTAACGCGGATCTCCGGTCCCAGGTTGCGCGCCATGGACAGGTTCAAAGCCAGCATGGCGGCCTTTGAACAGGCATAGGCGAGGCTGCTGCCAACCCCGATCAGGCCCGCCACCGAGGCGACATTGACGATCGCGCCGCCGGTTTTTTTCATAACCGGTACCACCGCTCGAATCATCTGGAAGGCGCCGATGGTATTGACGGCGTAGAGGTCGTGAAAGTCTTTGGCATCCAGGCCTTCGAGATCGGCGTGGGCACAGAACTTGGTGGTGCCGGCATTGTTCACCAGCACGTCAACACGCCCCCAGGCGTCGACAGCTGCCGCCACCATTTTCCGGCAGGCCCCGTCATCTGCGATATTCGCACCCACGGCGAGCGCCTCGACACCCTGCTCCAGGCAGTAGGCGACGACCGCATCGGCACCGCCGCGGTTACTATTGTAGTTAACCAGTACATTGTAAGCATTGCGCGCCGCCAGCCGCGCGACCTCCGCGCCAATACCCGAAGACGAACCGGTGACAAGAATCACCTTGTTAGCAGCAACAGGCATTTTCGACTCCAACTTAATCAGACAAATAGAACAAGCAGCGACAACACTACTACCCAGGCCACTGCGCTGCGCCGTAGCAGACTCTGCAGTTGATTGATCTCCCAGTCGCCCACCTCGGCAAAGGCCCCGGTGTCGCCATTGCTGTCTGAAAACACCGTGGCTTTCAAACCCAGGGCGGCGTGGGCCGCATCGGCGATCACCGCCGGACTCGCGGTCGTCGTATCCTGCAGGCTGGTCATGACCTGCTCCCGACTGCCCACCCAGTCCCCGGTCAGGGCAAAGGCGAATACCAGCAGGCGTACCGGTACCCAATCTACCAGGAAGCGCACACGCGACACCGTCGCTGCCGGGGCCGCGTCTTCGTCCAGTTCACCGTAAAGGTGTAACAGGCGATAAGCCAGGGCACCGGCGGGGCCCAGAATAGCAAAGTAGAAAATGACCCCGAACCAGCGCTCAAAGCCCATATAGCAGATCCGCTCCTTCATCCAGCGATGCAGCTGCTCCGGACCACTGGGACGCTCCTCCCCGGCTGCCCCGGGGATCTCCTCGCGCGCAAACAGGTAAGCCGCCTCAAAATCGCCCCTCTGGCAGTACTCACGGTACTGGCCAACCAGCGCTTCGAAATCTCCCCGGCCAAAGCCATACAACAGGACAAACACCATCAGTACCAGCGATATGGCGCCGAACAGCATGCCCGCCACCAGCGTTTGCACCCACAATACCAGCAGGGCCGGCAACAGCACCGCCAGAGCAAACTGCAAGCTCACCGAGAGGCCTGAGCCCGACAGTTTCCTGACCAGTTCGTGAAACCAGTGATCCATATGCACGGGGCTGCCTGAACCCCAGTACTGTAACAAGCTCAGGGCGATAATGAGGGCGAGAAAAGTCACGTGCCTGGTTCCACTCCACGAATAAGTTTGCGGTACTGAGCCCAATCAAAAGCGGCACCTGGGTCTGTCTTGCGCCCCGGCGATAACTCCGAATGCCCGACGATACGCTGGCGACTGATTGCAGGATATTCCATCATGAGAATCCGCGTCACCTGTGCCAGTCTATGGTATTGGGCGTCAGTATAAGCCTCATCATCTGTTCCCTCCAGCTCGATACCGATACTGTAGTCATTGCAGTCGTCGCGCCCGTCAAAGCAAGACTGCCCGGCGTGCCAGGCCCGGTCAGCAAAGCTGACAAACTGGGTCGGCTGGCCGTGCCTGTCAATTAGCAGGTGAGCCGATACCCGCATGTCGCGCAGCTGGTCAAAGTAGGGGTGGGCATCGCAATCCAGGCTATTGCAGAAGAAGTCTCGCACGTTCGCCCCGCCAAACTCACCCGGCGGCAGGCTGATGTTGTGGATCACCAGGAGGCTGATCTGCTCTCCCTCCGGTCGATCATTGCAGTTGGGAGAAGGGCATTGTTGCGCCCCTTCCAGCCAGCCCTGCGCCAGTCCCATGCCACGGCCCCATAACTGTTGAAAGTCCCATGATAACGGAAAAGCCATGCTCAGTTTGCGCTCTTCTTCGCCACTGCAAAACCCTCCAGGTCACGCCGCGGACGGCCTGCCCCGGTGGCAACAATGTCCCAGCCGGGCCCCACATAAGTGGGCAAGTTTTGCCGACGGGAGGATGACAACCAGGGCTCGCGATACCAGCGCAACACCGCCCGGGCGAGGCCGTGTCGACGGAAATCGACCAGGTGGGAAAATACAACCCGGCTATGCGCCCCGGTGCTGATATCAACTTCGCGGAACAAGGCCAGCACCGCATCCGCGGACAGGTAGAGCAGCAGACCCTCCGCCACCACGACCGATTGCGCATCCGGGTCCCAGTCCTGGCAGTCGGCCAGAGCCGACGAAAGTGACGCCTCGCCCAGGTCCACCGCTATCATGGTCATATTGCCGGGTTGCCCTTCCTGCTCCACACCTTTTCTCTTGGCAGCCGCTGTCGCCGGATGATCGACCTCGACAAACCGTACCCCGGGGAACGGCGGCGCCAGGCGCAGGCACAGGGTGTCGAAGCCCGCACCCACCACCAACACCTGTGTTGCACCCCTATGGATTGCCTTCAGCACCTGCTCATTCATGAACAACTTGCGCTCGCCCAGGCCAGCGAAAGTACCCGGCTGCATCATTTCACCAAACTCTGACATCCGCACTGCCCAGGGCCGCTTCGCCAAACGCAAGGTGGATGGATTGTAAGGGGCAACATTGGCAGCGAGGATGAGACGTTCGGTGAGCGCCGCGAGGCTCTCGGGCAGGCGCTCTTGCCACCCCCTCTTCTGGTTCAGCGTGATCATGCTGGCAGCGACTTTCAAAGCCGTCTGGCTAACCTGTCCTGATTTCATGCGGAAAGTGTAGCAAACGCCTCCCCGGCAGGGAAAAAACGCGCAGCGGGCAGAGAAATACCGTAGTCTGTCGGCTTCATCCTGAACCGCCCCGACATGCAATTACCCGCCCCTACAGACATCGAACAACAGGTCGCCGCCGCCCTGGCGGAAGATATCGGTGACGGTGATATCACCGCGGCACTGATTCCGCAGGATGCAGCGGCCGCTGCACGGGTTATCTGTCGCGAAGCCGGCGTCATCTGCGGCACGGCATGGGTAGATCAAGTCTTCCGCCAGATCGATGAGAAGGTGAAGCTGCGCTGGCATGTCGCTGACGGGGACCAGGTGGCCGCGGATACACTGCTGTTCGAACTGGCGGGCAAAGCCCGCAGCCTGCTGACGGGTGAGCGCGCAGCACTCAATTTCCTGCAATTGTTGTCCGGCACCGCCACCCGCTGTCGCAAATATGCCGACCTGGTAGCGGGCACGGGTGTGCGCCTGCTGGACACTCGCAAGACTATCCCGGGGCTTCGCACTGCCCAGAAATACGCCGTGACCTGTGGCGGCTGCCACAATCATCGCATCGGCCTGTTCGACGCTTTCCTGATCAAGGAGAACCATATACAGGCCTGCGGATCTATTGCCGCCGCGGTCGCAACTGCCCGCCAGCAGGTGCCGGGGAAGCCGGTGGAAGTGGAGGTGGAATCCCTGGCGGAACTGGAACAGGCGTTAATAGCCGAAGCCGACCGGGTAATGCTGGACAACTTCAGCACCGAAGATTTGCGCGCGGCGGTGCAACGCAACCGCGGCAAGTCTGAACTGGAAGCCTCGGGTGGAATTACCGGGGAGAGCCTGAGAGCGGTGGCGGAGACCGGTGTCGACTATATTTCCATTGGCGCCCTGACCAAGGATGCGATCGCCCTCGATCTCTCCATGAGATTGCTATAGCAGCCGGCGACGTGACACCAATACACCGTTATTGTCGGCGTAGATAAAGTCGCCAGGGTGAATAGTGGCACCACCAATACTCAGTGGTATATCGCGCCGCCCCACCCCCAGTTTTTCCGTCTTCAGCGGTATCGTACCCAGCGCCTGTACACCGAGCCTGATTGCTGCGAGCTGATCCACGTCGCGGATCACACCGTGGATCACCAGCCCGGCCCAGCCATTGGCTGCGGCTTTTTCAGCCAGCATATCGCCTAGCAGGGCACGGCGCCGGGAACCGCCACCGTCGACCACGATCACCCTGCCCTCCCCCGGTGTCGCCACCAGCTCTCTGAGCAGGGAATTGTCCTCATGACACTTGATGGTAACGGCTGCGCCGCTGAACCGAGTGAGCCCACCGAAACTGCGCAAGTCCAGTTCCAGCGCCCGCACCTCAGCCGGGAATTCATCCGCAATATCCGCGGTCGACGGCAAATCACTCACAGCCAGTCCTCGGCGTAATCCAGCAGCGCGGCGCTGCCATTGCGAATCACCTGGGCACAACCGCGGGCCCGGGGCAGCAGGTTCTCCACGTAAAAGCGGGCGCTGACGAGTTTGCGTGGGTAGAAGGGATTATCTGCGCCGGCGCGCTGGCGTGCATCCGCCACCAGCGCCGAGCGCGCAAGATGCCAGCCGCCCATCACATAGCCTACCTGCATCATGTAATCAAAAGCACCGGCCAGAGCCGCTTCCCGGTTACCCGCGAGCTGCTCCAGCAGCAGCGCAGTGGTCTCGCGCAATTCAATGAGCGCACTTTGCAGCGCCTCTGCTATCACCGTCAATTCAGCCCCGCTGCGCTCGGCACAGGCCGCGACCGTCACATCTACCTCAGCCAGCAATGCCTCCATGGCTGCACCGCCGTCCCGCCCCAGTTTGCGCACCACCAGATCCTGAGCCTGGATACCATTGGTGCCCTCGTAGATACCGGAGATACGCACATCGCGCAAATACTGGGCGGCGCCGGTTTCCTCGATATAGCCCATGCCACCGTGCACTTGCACACCCAGGGATGCCAATTCCTCACCCATTTCCGTCAACCAGCCCTTGATAACCGGTATCATCAAATCGACGCGCGCCTGCTGAGCGGCGTCCTTGAGGTGATGGGCGCGGTCCAGGGTAACGGTCTCTGTATAGACAAACGCCCGCATGGCCTCGTTACAGCAGCGCATTGTCAGTAGCATTCGTTTCACGTCGGCGTGTTGAATAATGGCCACACCACCCTGCACGCGCTCCCTGGCATAGGCCACGGCTTGCTGGTACGCGGCTTCGCCAATGCTCAGCCCCTGCAGGCCAATTTTCAGACGCGCCTCGTTCATCATGGTGAACATACAGCGCAGACCTTCGTTCTCTTTCCCCAGCAGGTAGCCAATCGCGCCCTCATTATCGCCAAAGGCCATTACGCAAGTCGGGCTGCCATGGATACCCAGCTTGTGCTCAGTTGAAACCGGGTAGGCATCATTGCGCTCACCCGGGCTGCCATCTTCATTGAGAAGAAACTTGGGTACGATAAACAGGGATATGCCCTTGCTGCCGGCGGGAGCATCCGGCAACTTGGCCAGCACCAGGTGCACGATATTGTCGGTGGCATCATGGTCGCCCCAGGTGATAAAAATCTTCTGCCCCGAGATGCGGTAGTGGTCGCCCTCAGGCACCGCCCTGGATTTCATCGCTCCCAGGTCGGAGCCGGCACTGGATTCGGTCAGGTTCATGGTGCCCATCCACTCACCGCTGTACATCTTCTCCAGGTACTGGTGCTTCTGTTGTTCGCTGCCGTGAGTGGCGATAGCCAGCGCCGCCCCCAGCGACAGGATCGGCGCCAGGGCCAGGGCCATGTCGGCACTGTTCCACATCTCACAGGCAGCGGTGGTATAGATCTCAGGCAGACCCTGACCGCCGAATTCCACCGGCGCCGAAATGCCGAACCAGCCTCCGGCACCCAGTTGTCGCAGCCCGTCGGCGTAGCCCGGCGCCAACTCTACACGCCGGTCCTTGCAGACCGAGTGATGTTCATCTCCCACCCGCCGTAGCGGAGCGATAACTTCGTTGTTGATTCTCGCTGACTCATCCAGCAGTGCTGTGGTCAGCTCCTCACCTACTCCCGACTCGGCAAATGCCTCCATGGCACCCAGTTCCGTCTCGATCTGACACAGTTCATCAATGACGAACGTCATGTCTTCTACCGGCGCTCTGTATGTGCTCATGGTGCATCCTCCCAGTCATGGCGTGTGAGTTTGGCGATTTTAGGCAGGGCATGATAATTTATCCAGTTAATACATACTATTCCCGGCATTCAAATGATGAATATAAATCGCGTCGACCTGAACCTGCTGGTCTACCTGGATGTGTTATTGCGAGAGCGCAATGTCACCCAGGCCGCCAACCGGCTGAACCTGAGCCAGCCTGCCATGAGCAACGGACTGCGACGCCTGCGAAACCTGTTCGACGACCCCCTGCTGGTGAGGACGAGCGAGGGCATGACCCCCACGGAACGGGCCCTGGAACTGGAGCCCCAGATACGCGAAATTCTCAGCAAAGTAGAGCACGCCCTGCAGTCGAGCTCGGAATTTGACCCGGCCACGGCGGACCGGGTGTTTCGCATTATGGCCAGTGATTATGCAGAATCCACCCTGCTGCCCTCGCTATTGTTCAAATTGCGCAAGCAGGCGCCGGCTATCAGCCTCGACATCATGACACCCAGTGATGTCAGCTTCCTGGACGTGGAGCGGGGCAAAGTCGACATGGTCATCAACCGCTTCGATTCAATACCCCAGTCCTTCCACCAGATTACCGTCTGGACCGACACCTTCTCCTGCTTGCTCAGCGCCAACAACCCGTTGTTGAAGAATTTCAACCTGGACAGCTACCTGGATGCCCACCATATCTGGGTCAGTAAAACTGGTATGGGCGTGGGTGTCGGCGTGGACCCAAAGGATGTTCAGCGACTGGGGTGGGTCGATGCCGCCATTGCCAAGCTGGGCAAGAAACGTAATATCGCCGTATTCACCCGGCATTACCAGGCGGCAATGATACTGGCGGAACAGAACGACCTGGTGGTCACCCTGCCGAGCCTGGCCGCCGAGTTACAGCACGACAACCCCCGGCTCGTCATCAAGACGCCGCCGCTGGAGATCCCGCCGCTGGAACTGAAGATGGCCTGGAGCCCGCTGTTGCAGCACAATCCGGCCAACCGCTGGTTGCGCAAATTAATCGTGGAAACCGGCCGCGAGGTCAGCTGGGAGCACTGATTCGGCCGCCGACTTAATTCATCTGGCTTATAGTGATGATAAAAACGATAAATTAGCTAAATCTTACACCGCTTTTTACACTTAGCTCCCTGAATCGAGAGGGTCGACGACGGCGCACGGGACACTATGATGAGCAAACGAATCCAAATCGGCGGCCTGCAGGTCGCCAGCGAATTACAGCAACTGCTGGAAGCCGAGATCCTGCCTGGCACTGGCGTGACTGCCGAATCCTTCTGGCAGGGCCTGGAGCAAATACTGACCGAGCTGACGCCGCGCAATCGCGAGCTGCTGGCAAAACGCGAGACTCTGCAACAACAAATCGACGACTGGCATCGCCAGCAGCCGGGAGTGGAGTACGACCGAGAGGCCTACCGCGCTTTTCTGCAGGAGATCGGCTATCTCCTGCCCGAGGGTGAGGGCTTCGCCATCACCACCGAGAACGTGGACGAAGAAGTTGCACAGATTGCCGGACCACAACTGGTGGTACCGGTGATGAATGCGCGCTACGCACTCAACGCCGCCAATGCCCGCTGGGGCAGCCTCTACGACGCGCTCTACGGCACCGATGTTATCGATGAGAGCGATGGCGCGGAGAAGACATCCGCCTATAATCCCGTGCGCGGTGACAAGGTCATCGCCTACGCCCGGGCCTTCCTCGACCAGGCCGTGCCCCTGGAAAAAGGCAGCCACGCCCAGGCCAGTGCCTATCGCATTGTTGACCAACGCCTGCTGGTAACCCTGCAGGATGGCACTGTCAGCGAGCTCAGTGATCGCAGCCTGCTGCTCGCTTACTGTGGCGATGCAGCCGCGCCGTCTTGCATACTGTTGCGCCACCATGGCCTGCATATTGAGATCCAGATTGACCATTACAGCCCGATCGGGAAAACCGACCTCGCCGGGGTCAAGGACGTCGTCCTCGAGGCTGCAATAACCACCATCGCGGATTGTGAAGATTCCATAGCGGCTGTCGACGCCGCCGACAAGGTCCTGGTTTACCGCAACTGGCTGGGGCTGATGAAGGGCGACCTCAGTGAGAGCCTGGAAAAAGGTGGCGAGACAATCCAGCGCCGTCTCAACCCGGACCGCAGCTATACCGCCCTGGACGGCGGCGAACTCAGCCTGCACGGGCGCAGCCTGTTGTTCATACGCAATGTCGGCCACCTGATGACCAGCGACGCCATTCTCGACAGCCGGGGCGAGGCAGTTCCCGAGGGTATCCTCGACGGGGTCTTCACCAGCGTCATTGCCATGCACGACCTGTGTGTCGACAAGCCTCTGCCCAACTCACGCACCGGCAGTGTGTACATCGTAAAACCAAAGATGCACGGCCCGGAGGAAGTGGCCTTTAGCTGCGAGCTGTTCTCACGCATCGAAGACATGCTGGGTATACCACGCAATACCATCAAGCTCGGCATCATGGATGAGGAGCGCCGCACTACCATCAATCTCATGGAATGCATACGGGTGGCCGCCGAGCGAGTGGCATTCATTAACACCGGCTTCCTCGATCGCACCGGCGATGAAATTCACACCAGTATGGAAGCGGGCCCGATGATCGCCAAAGGCGCCATGAAGGAGCAGCCCTGGATCAAGGCCTATGAGGACTGGAACGTCGACACTGGCCTGCTCTGTGGATTACAGGGTAAAGCCCAGATCGGCAAGGGCATGTGGGCCATGCCAGACCTGATGGCCGCGATGATGGAGCAAAAATCAGCCCATCCCCGGGCCGGCGCCAATACTGCCTGGGTCCCCTCTCCCACCGCCGCCACCCTGCACGCCATCCACTATCACCAGATCGATGTCGCGGCGCGACAGTGCGAGTTACGCGATCGTCAGCGCGCCGCCCTCGACGATATACTGACTATTCCGCTGACCGATGCAGAACTCGATGAGGCGACTATCCAGCGTGAACTGGACAACAATGCCCAGGGTATTCTCGGTTATGTGGTGCGCTGGATCGACCAGGGGGTTGGCTGCTCCAAGGTACCGGACATCAATCACATCGGCCTGATGGAAGACCGCGCCACCCTGCGTATTTCCAGCCAACACCTGGCCAATTGGCTGCGCCACGGCGTGTGTTCCGCCGAACAGGTCATGGCAACCCTGAAACGCATGGCCACAGTGGTCGACAAACAAAATGCGGGGGACCCCGACTACCACAACCTGGCACCCGACTTTGACAGCAATATCGCGTTTCAGGCGGCCTGCGACCTGGTGTTCAAGGGCTGCGAGCAACCCAGCGGCTATACCGAACCGGTGTTGCACGCACGGCGGCAGGAAAAGAAAGCAAGTCTGGCAGCTGACCGGTCTACCGCGGCCTGAACGGGCCGAAACGGCTCGCTCCCCGCTGCAGGGTTCTTTCTCCTGCGGCGGTTTCAGTCGCCATGCTCCTCCGTCTGGTAGGTCAAGCTGGTAATCTGCTCCGCAACCAGCCCCAATAAAAACACGATAAGAGACCCCAGCAGCAAGACCGAACTCATATTGGTAAATTGCCCGTAGCTGATATACGTATACGCATAGCGGCCCAGCCCCAACGCGGTGAGGATCAAGGCGAAGGGAAAATAAATCTTCAGTGGCGAATACAGGGTGCCGATCTTGAAGATGATCAAAAAGAATCGAATACCGTCACGCAACGGATTGAGATGGCTTTTCCCGACCCGTGATGCCACCGTAACAGGCACGAAGCTTACCGAGTAGCCGGCACGAAAGAACGCCATGGTAGAGGTGGTCGGATAGGAAAAACCATTGGGTAGCAGGTAGATAAACTGCATGAATTTGCTGCGTCGCACTACCCGCATACCGGATGTCAGGTCTTCAATTTTCTGCCCCACCATCCAGCTGGAGAACTTGTTGTAGACGGTGTTGGCACCCCAGCGCATGACGCTGGCCTGGGAGCCCTTACCCACCCGGGCACCCACTACCAGGTCATAACCCTCCTCAAACTTTTGCAACAGGCCGGCGATATCGTC
>Ga0114949_10001298_pt1 | contig 15087 bp, 13 predicted proteins | sample N074metaG_FD_83505 | JGI IMG/M metagenome (GOLD analysis project Ga0114949, IMG submission 83505) | Deep subsurface microbial communities from Kermadec Trench to uncover new lineages of life (NeLLi) - N074 metaG | ecosystem: Environmental > Aquatic > Marine > Ocean trench > Sediment | place... | reverse complement strand
TCAAAGCGCTTCCCGCTTTAAACCATTCAATTTGTGCAGCATTCATTGTATGATTCAGCATTATTTCATCTTCGGAACCATCTTTATGTTTTAAAATCATTTTAACCTGTTTGCCGGGACTTAGTTCGCTCAATCCTACAATGTTTACTTTATCATCTTCCATAATTTTATCGTAATCTTTTGGATCAGCAAAGGTTAATGGCAGCATACCCTGCTTTTTTAGATTTGTTTCATGTATGCGTGCAAATGATTTTACAATGATCGCTTTACCTCCAAGGAATCTTGGTTCCATTGCAGCATGTTCGCGACTGGAGCCTTCGCCGTAGTTTTCATCCCCAATTACTACCCAGCCTAAACTTTCACTCTTATAATGGCGTGCTACTTCGGGTACAGTTTTAGTTTCACCATTTAGTTGATCCTTCACTTTACCGGCTTCATTAGTAAAATAATTAATAGCCCCAATAAACATATTGTTTGAAATGTTATCCAAATGTCCGCGATACCTTAACCAGGGTCCAGCCATCGAGATATGATCTGTTGTACACTTTCCTTTTGCCTTTAACAACACAAGCAAATTAGTATAATCTTTCCCGTCCCATGGCTTGAAAGGCTCAAGCAATTGTAATCTATCACTATTTTTATCAACGATCACTTCAACGTCAGACCCATCCTCAGACGGGGAGATAAATCCGCTGCCGCCTTCATCAAAACCCTTTGGCGGAAGTTCTTCACCAACAGGCGGATTCAACTTTATTTTTTCACCTTTATCATTTTCCAGTTCATCTGTAATTGGATTGAAAGATAAACTTCCTGCAAGAGCAAGTGCAGTGGTTAATTCAGGACCTGCAACGAATGCTAAAGTTTCGGGATTTCCATCATTACGTTTAGCAAAATTTCTGTTAAAAGAAGTAACAATCGTATTCCTATCACCGGTTTTAATATCCATTCGTTTCCACATACCGATGCAAGGACCACAAGCATTTGCTAATATCAATCCACCAATATCGGTCAGTGCCTTTAGCTGCCCATCGCGCTCAATTGTTGCTCTTACCAGTTCAGAGCCCGGTGTGATGGTAAATTGTGATTTGGTTGTTAACCCATTTTCTTTGGCCTGTTTGGCAATACTTGCAGCTCGGTCTATATCTTCATAACTGGAATTTGTACAACTTCCTATTAACGCAACACTTATTTTATCAGGATAATTATTTTCTTTAACTGCTTCTTTCATTTTTGATATTGGCCTGGCTTTATCCGGTGAAAAAGGACCATTAATATATGGTTCCAATTCATCCAAATTAATCTCCACTATCTGATCAAAATATTTTTCCGGATTTTCAAAAACCTCTTTATCAGGTTTTAACTCATCAGCTAATCCTTCTGCCCAAGCAGCAACATCCGCCCGTCCGGTAATTCGTAGATAGGAGGACATTTTTTCATCGAAAGGAAATACTGAAGTTGTTGCACCAATTTCTGCACCCATATTGCATATCGTTCCTTTACCGGTAGCAGATATTGAATGAGTCCCATCGCCAAAATATTCAACTATTGCACCTGTACCACCCTTAACAGTTAGAATTCCAGCCAACTTTAAAATAACATCTTTAGCAGAAGCCCAACCGTTTAATTTACCCGTTAACTTAACACCTATTAATTTCGGCCATTTTAATTCCCACGGCATCCCAGCCATTACGTCAACAGCATCTGCACCTCCAACACCAATTGCTATCATGCCCAATCCACCAGCGTTCGGTGTATGGGAATCTGTCCCAATCATCAGCCCGCCGGGGAATGCATAATTCTCAAGAACTACCTGATGAATAATGCCAGCTCCCGGTTTCCAGAATCCTATACCAAATTTACTGGAAATGCTTTCAAGAAAATTATACACCTCTTTATTTTCCTCAGTTGCTCTTAACAAATCATCTTTTGCACCAACCTGAGCTTGAATCAGGTGATCACAATGAACAGTGGAAGGAATTGCAACTGTTTTTCTTCCGGCAGACATAAATTGTAGTAATGCCATTTGGGCTGTTGCATCCTGCATTGCAACCCTGTCGGGTGAAAGTTCTGCATAATATTTTCCTCTGGTTACTTCACTCGTGGTTTCTTCCGTTATGTGCACATAAAGAATTTTTTCAGTATAAGTCAGTGGTCTGTTTAAAACTTTTTTCACAACACTAAGTTTATCCCTGTATTCTTCATAAAATTGCCGAATCATATCAAAATTTGCTGTCATTTTTACATCCTTTATCTTAAATAAAATTTAAATATCACTTATTTGAAAATACAAAAAAGTATTGAAATTTACTTTTTTGGCATCATTAGTGTGCTAATTTAACTTACTCTTAATGGGTATTAAAGAAAATTAATACTAATTTTTGTAACTAAATTTATCTTTTAAGGCTATAAATGTACACTAATCCCATCTTAGTTGTTGATGACGAATTATCCTATTTAGAATTAGTGAAAGGTTTGTTAACTGAGGAAGGTTACGAGAATATTATCACCGAAGATAATCCCCTGAATGTTATGCCCTTGCTGGAAAAGCAGAATAAAGATCTAATTCTTTTAGATCTTTATATGCCTCAAATGAACGGATTGGAATTACTTGAAAAAATATTGCCAATCTATCCTAAAATACCAGTTATTGTCATTACTGCTGTTGGTGAAGTAGACGTACGACGCAAAGCCATAAAATTAGGGGCTTATGAATTTATTACAAAACCATTTGATGCAGATAGGCTATTACTAACTATTAAAAGAGCTATTGGCAATACATTGTTGGAGACAGAACGAGATTCACTTAGAAAAGTTCTTAGTGATGATAAACCGGAGAAGATAATTTTTTCTGATATCATCACAGATTCACCTTTACTTCATAAAGTTTTTGAGTTAGTAGAAATATTTGCCCCTACAAATGAAACTATAATTATTTCAGGTGAAACCGGGACAGGAAAGGATCTTTTGGCAAAAAAAATCCATGATCTTTCGCCCAGAAAAAACGGACCGTTCATTGCTGTAAACCTTGCTTCAATATCACCGAGCCTATTTGAAAGTGAATTATTCGGACATAAGAAAGGAACGTTTACGGGAGCCGGTGCAGATAAAATGGGTTATTTTGAAGTAGCCAAGGGAGGTACAATTTTTCTTGATGAAATTGGTGAACTTCCACTTGAATTACAGGGAAAATTGCTCAGAACTATTCAATATAATGAGATAATGAGAATTGGTGATCCGAAACCTATTAATTTAGATATAAGAATTATATCGGCAACTAATAAAGATTTGTTAGATGCTGTAAATAAAAAAGAATTCCGTGCCGACCTCTATTATCGTTTGAACAGGGGATATATTCGTATACCACCATTAAGAAAACGCGGTGATGATGTGTTAATTCTTGCGAATTATTTTCTTGAAATTGGAAATAAAACTTACAACCGCAATATTCTCGGCTTTTCTGATGAAGTGATTACAAACCTAATGAATTACGATTTCCCAGGCAATGTGAGAGAGTTGGAAAATATTATTATTAATGCTGTAGCAACAACCTCAAACAATCAATATATTGATTCTGTAGATCTTCCACCGCCTTTAAATAAAGAAAAGGTGGGAGAATCTGCCAGCGCTAGATTAACTACTTTAGAAAATATTATTGAAGAACATATTTTATATGTAATGAAAAAGATGGGGAATAATGTTCAAAAAGCTGCTCCAATTCTGGATGTTAGCGAACGAACACTACAAAGAAAGCTCAAAAGTATGAAAGAGAACAATAACAACGATATTATTGACGTCACAGACGGTAAAATTGACTGAGAAAAAATACTCTCCTTGTAAATTATCCTAACATCTCCGTAACAAATAGTTACAAAATTACCTTTTCATCTTCATTCTGTGCTTGGCAGTGAAATTGCAACTCTATGTCCGCTGGATAAGAATATAAAAAATAGGATTTCTATAAATTATGAATATGGGTCAATCATTTTTAAGTATAGGGGCATTATTACTCTTTTCGTTGGTATCCCTGAATTTCAATTCAACTGTTTTAATAAATACAACTGTTGAAGTTGAAAATAAAGTTTATCTAACTGCATTTTCTTTGGCTGATGATTTAATAGAGGAGATAAAGCAAAAAGCTTTTGACGCTGAAACTATTAATTTTCCGACTACAAACCCCAACAATCTAACCCCGGCGAATAACCTGGGTCATGGGTGGTGGGAAGTTTATCCTGATTACAATGATATGGATGACTACAACGGATTTACAAAAACTGTTTCTGCACCTCATGCAGAAAATTATATCGTTAATTGTACCGTTACATATGTTGATACAGATGATCCTGACATAGTTGTGAACACTCAAACATTTTACAAAAAAGTAACTGTAACTGTTAGCAGCCCTTATTTAAGAAGCCCTATTTCACTCTCTCACATTTTTACATTAAAGTAAGCTATGAGTATTTTATTAGATTTATTTGGTTCCACTATAATTGGCGGCTTAATAGTTTTAATGCTTGTCAATTTTAATATGTTCCAGAGTAAGACAAGGATTTCATCCGGTTCAGAACTTCAACTTCAGCAAAATGCAAAAACATTGGCTGAGATTCTGAATCATGATTTCAGGAAAATCGGTTATCGCTATGATAATGTTGCATTTGCCGAGATAGATTCTGAAAAAATTTCCTTTTATTCCGATATTGATCGAAATGGATCAATTGATCTAGTAACCTATATGCTAGGAGATACTTCTGAAGTATCAATGACAACGAACCCAGGAGACAGAATTTTATATAGAATAGTTAATAGCGATACTCTTAAAGGTCCGTCTCTGGGTTTAACAAAAGCAAAATTTTCTTATTTAGATGAGATTGGTGCTGAAACGACTGTACTTTCAGATATCAAATATGTAAAAGCTGAATTGTGGATAGAATCCATTGAGCCGATTGATGGCAAGTACTTATTTACTTACTGGGAAATGACAATAAATCCAAGGAATTTATAATATGGGACGAGGAATAATAATAACAGTTTTAGGAGTTTCGGCAATTACCGGTTTTCTGATACTCCAACTCAATGCAAATTCAAAACAGGGATTAAAAACCACGGTCGATAAATACGAATTTACTCAAGCCAGAATTATTTCCAATTCGGCTGTTGAGATATATTTAGAAAAACTGAGAAGGAATAAGACTCTCAGCGGTACTTTTACTGATGTAAATTTAATGGATGGAGCCTATGATCTTTCTATTACCGGACCCGATACTTTGATGACTATCACCTCAATGGGCCACTTCGGCAACACCAATCATCAAACTATTGTTACTGCAAAAAGAGAACCCGCTAAACTTCCTCCAGTTCATGGTGCAATGTATATTTCAACGGATACACTTAAAGTAAAGTTACAAGGTGATTTGGAAATCGATGGGAATGATAGAAATATAGATGATTCTCCGGGACCAGAGCCCGCTATGCCTGGAATCGCAGTTGACGATCCTACAGATAGTTCATATGTGATTAACGAATTAAAACCAAAAATATCGAACAGCATCGAGGGATTAGGCGGAGATCCCAGCGTACACACTGTAGTGGATAATACTGATTGGGAAGAGGTAACCCAGAATTTGATTTTTGCACAAGATACTGCCCTTGGAACCGGCACATACGGGGCGGGTACCGTGCTTGGTACTTTTGCCAATCCAATAATTACCTATGTAAAGGGAGATGTTCATTTTTCAAGTACAGCTACCGGCAGTGGTATAATGATTATTGACGGGAATATAATTATGAGTGGTCAGTTTACCTACTATGGAATGATAATAGTATATGGCACATCTTCTATTGAAACTACCTTCGTTGGTAATGGAGGTATTTATGGCTCTATAGCAATAGTTGGTAGCTATGTGGATTTCAAGTCAACCGGAACCACCGGAATTTATTATAGCAGCCAGGCAATTTCTAATGCCCAAATAAACTTAAAATCTTCAAGATTTGAAATTCTAAGCTGGTGGGAGTAAAGCGATTTAATTATTAATTGCATAAATAAATTAAATTAAATATTAACTAAAAAATGGACTCCTTAAATAACAATAAAAAAAGTGTTGGCCCAGACCTTGCAGATTTTGCCGGCAAGATTGAAACCCGGCAGCTTCCATTCTTCAGCATAATAAGGATTACAATTGCGATCTCAGTAGTATTAGCATTAATTATGTTTTTACTAAAATAATTTATAAAGCTCTTTCTGTGTATAATCCCATTATTTAAATTGATCATTCTTTAGGTTCTCATCACAATTCGATTCTGTTTCTTTAAATGCATCATCAAGTTTAACTATAGATTTTTGTGGTTCCACAATAGTATCAAGTTCCGCCTCAGAGAGTGTTTTAAATATTTCTTCTTCCTGCATTTGGTCAAAATCCAGTATATCACTTTTCTCTGTATTATCTCCTGGATCTACAAAGGTACCAGCGTCAGGTGTTACACTTTCCTGTGGTTTACTAATTTCATCCCCATCTTTTTTGAACAAATTATCATTAAATGTTTTTTCACTTTTGGAAAGAAGGTTAAGTTCAGCAATACTAATTTTGTATAAAACACATTCACTATTTGCAACTGCAAATGAATTTCTTTTGCTCTTGGTTAGTATTTCAGTTTCACCAAAGAAGTCAAATAAATTTTTGTACTCAATAGTACGATCTTTACTGTATTTAATTTTAACCTTCCCTTCAACTATTAAAAACATTTCCGATGTTTCTTCATCACCATTATACATTATTTCCCCATCTGTAACTTTGATAAAATTTTTACGCTTAAGGAATGATTTAAGAAATATTTTTGATATCCCATCAAATAGTTTGTTTTCATAAAGTAATTTGAGTGACTCTTTATTAACTACCATTTACTAACCTCAAGTGAAGTAATTATTTTAATTAACTCTTATTAAATGCCAAGAAAAACTCAACAGAAATAATGTATTACATCCCTGTTATTCAATAATGATTCCAGTGTAAAAACACAATAATTATAATTTGTGTATAATTTGCTACAGAAAAGTATTTTAAGTGGGGAAAAAATTATTTGTTAAAATCCAGTAACAATTTGAAAGACAAAATAATACTAAAGCACCTAACCATGGTTAAGCTTGAAAATCATCTTCACGAATGGGCAATACAATTGCAGATTTTTGTACTGCTAAAAATTTTATCTCGATGAATTATTTTCATATTATTGTATCACACAAAAAAATAATTTAATTCATTACAAAATATACGGAACAAAAATGCGTAAATCATTCATTTTATCAATTCTATTTTTTTTAAGTATTATATCAGTTTCATTCGCGCAAGATAAAGGATTTGGTATTGGAGTCTTATTTGGAGAGCCCACCGGTGTAAGTGGAAAACTATGGCTTGGAGGAACCAACGCTTTGGATATGTCCGCTGCCTGGTCTTTCAAAGGAGATGGAAACCTTCTACTTCAGGCAGACTATGTCTGGCACAGTTTCAACTTATTAAGCGTATCCAGCGGAAAGTTGCCTTTATACTTTGGTATTGGAGGTCGGATTATTTTTGCAAAGAATGATATTAATTTAGGTGTGAGGCTTCCGATAGGATTAGACTATATGTTTTCTGAAGCTCCAGTAGATATTTTCTTAGAAATTGTACCAATCCTTGATTTAACTCCATCCACCGATTTTGATATTGGTGGAGGAATTGGAGTTAGATATTGGTTTTAAAATTTTATATGGGGAAGCAATGCTTCCCAATAAATCTTAATAAGCAGTTTTGGGAAATTAATTTATTTTTTTAAACTGCTTATCTGCTTTAGACAAGTATTCTTGTATCAGTTCACTATTTCATTTAATGGCACCTATGAGGTAGCTACTGCCTGCTGTATTAGGCGATAGAACAGCTTTTCTCAATAAGTTGACAGATAAACGTTCATTACTAACCATACACAAAGTTATAAATTTTCACGACTTGTTCTAAGCAGATAAGCAGTTATATTAATTTGAACTTACCTGGTTGAAAGTGTAATCGTTCCAATATCAGTATCTTGATTAGCTATAACATATACTCCTGTTATAGTTGTGTCTTTATATATTATTGTATCTGCAGGAACAATATGCACATCATATATCCCTTCCAACAATGCCATAAGCTTAAACAATCCATTTGCATCAGTAAAAGTTGAAACAGTATCCGAACCAGCTAATGCCCGGATAGTGGGGTCAGAATCTAAAGGAAGCACCTGTCCTGAAATTGAGCCTGAAATAGCAAATGGGACGACTCGTATAACAGGTTTCATTTTGTATTGACCGTTGCCGGTAACTATTATTGATTTATCAACATTGAAGTCCAAATAAAACTCGTAAAGCTTGCCAGCTTCAATATCAAATGAATGATTCAGTTTTATTCCTGATTGGGATCCACTTGGGATTATCAAATTATGTTTTACTCCCTCATCAACTACATAGCTACCATCTTCAACAATTAATCGGATTTGGGTATACTTGCCTGCTAAAAGAGCAGTATCGCCGAGTACTGCGCTCGCACCGTTACGCAGCTGTAAAAGATCAAAATATCTTAACGAATCGTTAAGCACAGTCCAACTTCCATTAGTGCTATCTGAACCAACTTTATGAACTTCTACGCTAGAGATACAAATTACTACTGAATCCAACATTGCGGGTGAGTCGACTAATAATAACCTGATTAAACCTTCACCACCATCTACCGAAACAGACTCAGTAGTGCTATTTTCTGAGCACTGCCATAATATTGACAAGAGCATAAATACTAATAATAGAGATAATTTACTCAAAATGAATTTCCTCACTTTACTTTTTAAGATTTTTTGTAGTACATATGAAAAATTAAAAGCTGTAATAAGTTATCACTCTAACAATTATAATACCACATATTATTTTTGATCTTTGCCTCTCAGCATTGTTACAAATGCTTCTATTAAATCAGAATAATTGTTAATTGTGTGGATATGTATTTTCTATAAATTAAACGGGGTTGAAAAGCTATCTCAGAAAGATAATTAACTTAGAAATTATTTTCATTTAATTTCCATAAAAAAATGATAACCAGCATGATTAATAGCTTAATTATTTTGAAATAATAACCAAAAGAATGAAGCACTATTAATATAATTTGTAATAATTATGATTTAGGTGAGATAATTTTTTGTGGAATGTACAGTAATTCTCTATTTGCAAACATAAATTTTTCAGAGAAAAAAAATACTCCTCTAAAATCTGCTAAACATCTAGATCGTCTTCACGAATGAGCAATAAAATTGCAGATTGTGGTACTATCAAAAATTTCTCACTATCGAATTCAATTTCTATCGCCTCTTTCCTTAAGAAAATAGCAAGGTCACCTTCTTCTGCCTGGAGTGGAATGTACTTTACTTGTTCAGAAGATTCCTTCCAAGGTTCGTCTTCCTCTTGTGAATATGTTGCAAAACCGGGACCCGCTTTTATAATATATCCACTTTGAACTTTTTCCTTTTCCTTCACTCCTGCAGGCAAATATAAACCGCTGCTGGTCTTTTCAGAATCAACCTGTGGTTTAATAAGCAGCCTGTCGCCAACAACAATAAATTTATCAATATTTTTAAAAGTCATGATTGATATAAAAGTAGTTAATGATTTTTAATATCAAATATAATCATATTTATGCAGTTCAGTTAAACTTCGCGATAGTCCGGTTAAGTTACGGAGTATCAACGGGAACGGTTTTATAACTTTTAACCCAAATTTTCGCAACCCATTTTGCATAACTACATTTTGTATTAATGAAGCAATCCTGACTCTTTTAGAAAATAACAACTGCCATTCATTGATGTAAAATCTCCTTAAATCAATAATATTAATTTTGCTGTTTAAATGATCTTTTAATAAGCGAGAGATAAGTTCTGCCGATTGGAATGCCATCCCTATTCCATCACCAGTTAAAGGTGCAATTACTCCTGCAGCATCACCAATCATAAAGATCCCGTTTTCAACAACATTTCTTTTACCAAAATATATGCTGCCAGTACCATAAATAGGAAGATCGTAAATAATATCTCTAAAATTATTATTAAATAGATTGCCGAAGTATTCATTTTCATTTGTCAATTCTATTAACCGATGCCTTGCTGATTTATTATGATTTGTTCTTTTTTCCAAAAAACATAGTGTTGTTTGATCTGCTGAGACTCTGTTCAGTCCGCAATAAATCTCCCTGCCAAAATATATACCTATATCATTTGGGGGATTCTCTAAAAAGACATCACTTGGCAGATGAAATTTTACACCATAATAATTACCCTGTTTCGAAATAAAATCTCTCTTCAGTATCCTATCGATTATATTTTGCTTTCCGTAGGCAGCTATTACAAAATTAGATTTTATAATGGATTCAATATTATTTGAATCCTTAAATTTTAGTAAATATTTATCACCATCTTTTTTGATCGATTGTAATTTAGCAGGTTGATATATTTTTGTTCCCATTTCTGCCGCTTTATTTAAAAGAAATGTATCAAAAATCGATCTCTTGATTGAGTATGCCGGAAAGGTCAATGTTATCGAAAGCTTTGTCTTTGCTTCATCATAGCATTTAAACCTTTTGATTTTCACAGGACTTAATTTCAAAAATTCATCAAAGAGATTTAAATTTGTTAAAGCCTCTGTTACTTCGCACGATAAAAACTCACCACAAAGAATTTCTCTCGGAAATTTGTTCTTCTCAATAATGCACGTATCAATGTCATATTTAGAAAGATAAATTGCCGCCATTGCACCTGCAGGTCCACCGCCTATTATTGCAACATTATGTTTATAAATCTTATTCAATTTTGCTTTTTAGATATAATTATTAACCACCTGAATGCCCATTTACGTTTTATTTTAAAATTATTGATATTCATTTTTTGAAGAATGTTTTTTATTTCTAACTTTGAAAATCCTCGCTTAACAGAAAGCGGTGCATCATTTTTGACCAATATACTATTGGAGAAAAGAAAAGTTAAAAACTTTATTCCTGCCAAAGCAAAAACAGAACGCCTTAAATCATTTATGATCATTCCATCATTTGCTACTGAAAGAGAATCTTTTACAATTCTTATTATTTCTTCTTCATTAAAATGATGCAAAAAAAGTGAGGCGTGAACAACCGAAAAAGAATTTTTCTTGAACGGGAGATGAAGAGCATCACCGAATATAGCTCTTTTATTACCTGTGTTTTTTAGAATACCGCAAACTTTCTTATTCCGATCCAGAGAATAAACTTTTAGATCACTCAATTTTTTGATTGGTTTATGAAAAATATCAGAGGCGCCTGAGCCAATATCCAAAACATTCAGCGGTCCTTTCGTTCTTTCGTTCAACAGATATTTGAATCCTGCAATGGAAGTATTTCTTCCCCCTAAAAATCTATTCACAATTTTCAATTCATCCAGCGCTTTGTCAATTCGGTTATCATTGATGGAGAAGTCATCCATTATTTCTTTTTCGTAACTTCTCTTAAGAAACATCACTCAGCCCTAAACAAAACTACTTCCATTGTGAGTCCGGGTCCGAATGCTATTGCGCAGCAATATTCTCCTTTGTTCAATTTTTTGTTGTGAATAATTTCTTTCAGCACAAAAAGAATTGATGCGGATGACATGTTACCGTAATTGCGTAACACTTCGCGCGAAGGAATCAATTGTTCATCACTTAATTGCAAACCTTTTTGAAGTGAATCAAGAATTGCTCTTCCACCTGGATGCAAAGCCCAATGTTTAATATCATTTTTTTCAACACCTTCCTTATTTAGAATATTAATTACATTTGGTGCGGCGGTTTCCAAAATTATATTCGGTAGTTTTGATGAGAGCATCATTTCAAATCCAAAATTACCAATCTTCCATCCCATAAATTCGGCAGAGTTTTCAAATAAAATTGAATGCGTAGCAATAATTCTAAATTGATGTTTGTTCTCCGGGTTTTTATTATTTCTAAAAATTGCAGCAGCTGCCCCATCCGCAAAAATCATGTTTGCAAGAATATTATCTCTCGTAGCTTTTGTTTGAAGATGAAGACTGCATATTTCAACTGAAACAAGCAAGGTTGTTGCTGAATCTCCATTTTGCACACTGAGAGCTTCCCAAACAGAATTCACACCTACCAAAGCAGCAGCGCAGCCCATAAAACCTATGTGCGTTCTTTTTATTGATTTGGGAAAATTAAAACGATTGATAAGATGATAATCTATTCCCGGAGCGAAAAATCCTGTGCAGGATATCGTTATCAACCGGTTAACATCTTTAGGATTAATTTTATTTTTAGTTAATAATTTTTCAACTGCTTCACTTGTTAATTTAACAGACCACTCTTCATATAAATCCATCCTCGACTTCGTATCGGGGTTAAAGTGTTTACCATCATCGTTTGTAAAAAACTTATTGTCATTTTGCGCTTCAGCATCTGGTACTACTATGTAACGTTTATCAATTCCGGAATACCTTGCTGCCATATCTATCAATCTTGATGTTGCTCCCTCTTCGCCCATTCTGTTTTTCAGTTCTTCGGCAGCTTTAGTTTGCTCTACTTCAAACGGTGGAGATGCAGTTGCTATATCTATTAACATAATTTTTCTTTAAAAATACTGAAGTTAAATATCCATACTTCAATATAGATTTTAATATTTATAAATTTGTTATCATAATCATAAAATATGAAAGATAAATCAATGAATAAATTCGGCGGCAAATTTTGGGATGAAAGATATTCTTCCACCGAGTTTGTATATGGCACTGCACCGAATACCTTTTTCAAAGATGAATTAGATAAACTTAAAACCGGAAATATATTATTTCTGGGAGAAGGTGAAGGAAGAAATGCAGTTAATGCAGCAGTTAAAGGATGGAATGTTGATGCGGTTGATTTTAGTATAATTGCAAAAGAGAAAGCATTAAAATTAGCTGAAGAAAATTCTGTGAGTATTAATTATGAAGTTGCCGACCTTTCACAATATAAACCCAAATTAAATTACTACGATGCTGCTGCAATAATTTTCCTGCATCTAAATCCAGAGATTAGAAGTGATGTTCATTCAAAAGTTGTAGATTCATTAAAGCCCGGCGGAACATTGATCCTCGAAGTTTATGAAAAAGAACAATTAGGAAAAGATTCCGGCGGACCCAAAAATATCGATATGCTTTATTCCAAAGAGGAATTAAAAAATGATTTTAATAATATGAAAATTATAGGGTTGGAAAAGAAAGTTATAAACCTAAATGAGAGTGAGCATCACAAAGGTGAAGCTGTTGTACTCAGATTAATTGCGGTTAAATCATAATTTGCAAATGAAAAAAGTGTTATTCATAACATACTATTGGCCTCCATCAGGCAAAGCATCACTACACTGGCCATTAAAGATTATGAAGCATCTTCCAGAATATGGTTGGCAGCCATCTGTGTTAACTGTTGAAGAAGATACATTCTCTCAGCAGGATGAAACGCTGTCGGAAGATATATCCCCGGGACTAAAGGTAATCAGAGCCAAATCATATGAGCCATTTAACATTTATAAAAAGTTCATAGGCAAAAAAAATGACGATCAGCTTATTGCTTCCGAAACGATTTCAAAATCAAACAGAAGTTTACCTCACAGAATTTCCATCTGGCTAAGAATGAATTTATTCATTCCCGATGCAAGAGTTGGATGGTACTTTCCTGCGGTAAAAGCTGCACGAAAATTAATTAAAGATGAAAAAATTGATGCAATCGTTTCTGTTGGACCGCCGCACTCAACTCATTTAATCGGTAAGAAGATCAGCAAAAAATTAAACATCCCGCATGTGCCTGTATTTATTGATCCCTGGGTTGATATAATTTACTATAAAGATTTTAAGCGGAGTAAAATTACGTTAAGCATTGATAATCATCTTGAAAAAACTGTATTACAAAATGCTAAGGCGATAGTGTTCGTTACCGAAACGATGCAAAACGATTACGTAAAAAAATACAATTTTATCGAAGGTAAATCCAACGTACTTTACTGGGGTTACAACGAAGAGGATTTTGAAAGGATAGTAGTTAAAAAAGAGCAAAAAGAAGAAAAAGTTTTAGTTCATGCCGGTAATATATTTTCATATCAAAATCCTCCAAACTTCTGGAAGCAAATAAAAAAAGAAAATGAGATGGGAAATTATATCCGTATAAAATTTATCGGGACTGTAGATCCGGAAATTAAAAAAAGCATAACAGAAGAAGGGTTAAATGAAGTTACAGAATATTGCGGATTTTTACCTTACAATGAAATGCTGAAGAATATAAGAGAAGCAGATTTCCTTCTCGTCTGCGCAAGTGAGCCGAGGCATGTTCCCGGCAAGCTATTTGAATATTTGAGAACAGGTAACCCAATTATTGCATTCGGAAATAATAATGAAGAAGTAAAAAAAATTCTTAAAAATTCTAATGCGGGAATGATGTTTAATTACGATGAATCAGGAGAAGAATTTTTTAGTGAATACAAAACCATAAAACCAAACCAGGAATATGTTTTAAGGTTTGATAGAAAAAAAATAACCGAAGAATTAGGCAAAATATTGGATGCTATTTGAGTAATAACTCCTGATACAAATTTAAATATTGATTAGCAATTATCGATTCTTCAAACTGATTAATTGCCTTTTGCCTGCAGTTATTTCCCATTTCTTTTAATAATTCAGAATCTGATAGAAGTTTTACAATTCCATTTGCTAAATCTTTATATGATTTTAACTCTGCTAAATAACCATTCTCACTATGCGTTATCATATCGGTTATCCCACCTACTTTAAATGCAACTACCGGAGTGCCGCAAGATATTGATTCAAGCACAGTGTTAGGTAAATTATCCTGAAGTGACGGTGCTATATAAAGGTTAGCTGAGTTGTATAAAGCAATTATTTGATTTTCATTTTCAACCTGACCAAATTGATGTATTTTATAAGGAATTTCCCCTTTTAAATTTCTATCAAGTTTTCCAAAAGTCAGTATTTCAATTTTTTGATCAAACTCCTTATAGTTTTCATAAATATATTTCAATGCCTCAATTAAGTAAC
>Ga0114949_10001289_pt1 | contig 15124 bp, 12 predicted proteins | sample N074metaG_FD_83505 | JGI IMG/M metagenome (GOLD analysis project Ga0114949, IMG submission 83505) | Deep subsurface microbial communities from Kermadec Trench to uncover new lineages of life (NeLLi) - N074 metaG | ecosystem: Environmental > Aquatic > Marine > Ocean trench > Sediment | place... | reverse complement strand
TCATCCAGAAGATACTTATGACTACAATATCCTGGATATCATGCGCGATAGCGAAAGACGCGATAGGACAGACAGGTTTGTACTTAAATTTCAGAAACCTCTGCGCTGATCCTTGGGAGCGAGAGAGTCACGGTAGGGGCGAATGACCGGAATTGGCTTCATTCGAGCCGTCTTCCTCGACGTTGGAAGGAAATGGGCTGGACGTCGTCCGATGTGCCATCCGGCGGTTCTATGCGGGACATCGTCCTTCATGTTCTGTCATTCATTGTAGTCACGAGTCCGATACCGGCGGACGAAACGATCGAGTAGCCGCTTCGCTACGGGGGTATCTTCCTTCGCGACCGCGGCGATCAAGTCTTGCGCTGTCTCCGGCGGGAAGTACCCGTGATTCTTGTATACGTTGATTCGGACCGTAAACCCCTCGAGATCCGCTTCCGGATGGAATTGCGTCGCATATATATTGTTCTTCAGCCGAAACATCTGCACCGGACAGGCTTCCGACGATGCGAGGAGAACCGTGCCCGGCGGTACATCGTCGCATGCTTCCTTGTGCCCCAGCAGCACGCGAAAAGTCTCCGGGAACCCTTTCAGTAGTGGATCCCTGATTCCTTCGTCCGTAAGGACGATATCGACGCCCCCCACCGGCTCGGCATATTTCGTTGAGATTCGTGCGCCGCAATACTTGCCCAAGAGGCTGTTGCCGGAGCAGGCGCCTAAGAACGGAAAGTCCAGTTTCACGATTCGTTCGAACAGATTCATGAAATCGTTTTCGATATTTATTTGAATCTCATGCTTCGTGTCTTCCGGAATGCTCATGTCAAATGGGCTTCCGCCAACAATGATCGCGGCGTAGTCGCTGAGTTCGATTTCAGGCAGGCCGGTCTGTTCAATGCGTGCGCGAAGCACTTCGTCCTCACGCAATCCACTGTAGCGAAGAATCGCTCGAAACTCACTGTCCGCCGCCTCGTCTTCCGGCCGGAGCTGAATTACCAGGAACGGCTTGTTCATACGCGCAGAGTCTCGCTAGATTTGTGGCCGTAATTTTTTCATCTCGCCCTCTGCTCAAGACAACTGGGGTCGTTCGGCAACGACGCCTAGCTCGGCTTCGAGTGCACGTCCGACCAGAATCAGCTTGCCTTCCTGAAATAAACCGCTCCACAGACTCACGGAGCGAGGAATGCGATGGAGGGTCTCATCGGTATCGTTCTCGGGGTGACCGAATAACGCTCGCGGTGTGCTTTCTTCAAAGCCGGCTCGCATGACGAGGCACGGCTGGCCCGTGTAGTTGGTCAGCCTCATCATGGGATTGCCGAAACTTGGCCCGAAAATTACGTCAACCTGAGAAAAGAACTCCTGCGCCTCATGCATGACGGATCTTCGCAGACGATCCGCCTGAACGTAGTCGACAGCAGAATAATAGCGTGCTCGCCGAAAGCTGTTCGGCCACGCGTTGTCTATCTGTCGTCGTAACAGATCATCTCGGCCGGACAGAGTCAGCTCCTCGAATGCCGCGGCCGACTCGACATTGAGCGGCGCCATAATCTCTGTCAGCGGCAAATCGGGTAACTTGACTTCTCTTAGCGTCACGCCGATTTTCGCTATGGCCGCGAGTGCAACGTTATCTGCGGGCCTGACATCCTCACCCTCAAACCAGCTCGGGTCATAACCGACAGTCATATCGCCAATCGATCGGCGGCCATCGTAGGTGAAGCCCATGTCGATCGAGGATGCGTCATTGCTGTCGAAACCATTTAGCACACTCAACACCAATGCGTTGTCCTCGGCGTAGCGACACATCGGGCCGATCTTGTCCAACGACCAACAAAGGGCCATCGCACCGACGCGTGAGACGCGCCCGAAAGTCGGGCGCAGGCTGGTCAGGCCGTTTCGGTCGGAAGGAGACACGATCGATCCAAGCGTTTCCGTGCCAATCGCAAACGAACAAAGGCCGGCCGCGGTGGCCGAGCCAGAGCCTGCAGACGATCCGGACGACCCTTCCTTGGGATTCCACGGATTGCGGGTCTCGCCGCCGAACCAGACATCACCCCAGGCGAGAGCGCCCATCGTGGTTTTGCCGAGCATCACAGCACCGGCTTCTTGCAGTCGTCGCACTACCGCACTGTCGCTGGCTGGAATCCGATCCTTGTAGGGTTCAGCTCCCCATGTCGTTCGAATATCGGCTGTATCCAGCAGATCCTTTACGCCATATGGAATACCGTGAAGTGGCCCGCGCACCTGGCCGGTCGCGCGTTCTCGATCGGACTTTTCTGCCTGCGCCCGGGCAATGTCGGGCGTGACCGTGACGAAGCATTCGAGCAAGTCGGCAAATCGCTCGATGCGCTCCAGGTATATCTCCGTTAGTTCACGGCTAGTGACCTGGCCCGTCGTCATCCATCGAGCCTGTTGTTTGACGGAGGCAAACGCGATGCTCTCCGCATCATCGGGCGCTGCGGAAATCTCCTCCGGGAAGAGGGTAACGACGTTAGCCTGCTCCGCGTAGGAAACACCGGGGAGTCGAGGATCGAATTTCATCGCAGGCGCAAGGGAGATCGGAATCTCCTGACTTCGCAGGAGTTTCAGGGACTCGAGTTGCTCTGCAAAAAAACCATCCTCGGCTTCCTCGACCGGGCCGCCGAGAATTTGCCGTCGTTCCGCCTCGGTAAACTGAAGCCCGAACAGCTTTTCTGCTTCAGCTAACGTGCGCTCGGTGATCCGACTATCGAATCCCGCCCAGAGATCGCCGTCAGGCGGTGCCGTGTCGGCCGATCCGTCACGCGGCTCACAGGCCGCCAGTGCGGCGCCGCCGCCACTCATCAAGGCCGCATAGAGAATGCGCCGACGATCGAGTAACAAGGTGTCCCTCTCGTTCATGGGTTGTCCTCAATTTCTAGCCTGTCACTCGGGGTGTGCCACTAACCCACATTCTAGAGTTTACTTCAACTTTCGCTCCTATCTTGGCGACGTCTCCTTATGGCTGAACGTAGCCTTTGGGGCATGGGTTTTGACTGCCGTTCACGAGCGATTGCCCAGAACAAAAACGAACGTTCGGACAACTCCATCCGGCAATTAATTCGTGTATTCAGTTCGGTAGGCGTATGTTCAGGTTGATCCGATCAAGAGACCTTTGAAGGGAGTGAGAAGGTGGAAAATCAAGCGCTGGCCGCTAAGCAGGAGGTCTGGGGTGTCGATTGACTTCCCGAACAGACTTCTAGACGAGGTCCCGGATCTGATCGCCTACCTTGATCCGGATCTCCACTATCGCTACACGAACAAGGCCTATCAGAAGGCGATGCGTATGTCGGCGCAGGAGCTGGACGGAAAGTCAGCGTTCAAGGTGCTCCCCGAAGCGTTTTATGAATTGTTAAGACCAAAGATGGAAGCGGCGCTGGAGGGCCAGGTGATCGAGTTTGAGACGGAATTGCCCGGCCCGGAATTCCGTTGGCTTCATGTGCGCTATGTGCCGGACTGCGACGATGCGGGAAAAGTCCTCGGCTTCTTCGCGATCCTCACCGACATCACCGAGCGCAAACGGGCGGAGGAGGGCATGCGGAACGCACAAGAGAGGCTTAGTAGTTACGCGTCCCGGTTGGTCGAGGCGCAGCGGTTGGCGAAGATCGGTAATTGGGACCGAGATCTCACAACTAACGGCGTGTGGTTGTCCGAGGAATGCTATCGGCTTCTCGGGCGTACCCCGGAGACGTTCGAGCCCAGCCGAGAATCCTTCTTCGATCTGCTGCACCCGGAGGACCGAGAGCGCGTGCGCCGGACATCAGAAGATGCGATCGCTGCCGGGAAGTCGTGCGTACAGGACTATCGTATTCTTCTACCCGACGGTTCGGTCAGGAACATGCTCGCCCGAAACGAGGTGGTGGTCGATCAGGAAGGACGGGCTGTGCGAATAACCGGCACGATACAGGACATCACCGAGCGAGTTGTATTGGAACGGGAAGTCGTCTCCGTCGGCGAGCACGAGCGTTTCCGCATCGGGCGTGACCTGCACGATGGCCTGGGACAGGAACTGACCGCCATGTCGTTGGGCCTGCAGTTTCTGGGCCGGAAGCTGGAGGAAGAGCAGTCGCGTCAAACGCAAACGGTGCAAGACCTCACGGCGACGACCCAGAAAATGATCGCGGAGATCCGGCGTATCGCTCGGCAACTCTCGCCGGTTTTTTCGACCGAACTGGGACTATGCGCCGCACTCAGAGCGCTCGCCAAAGAGATCGGCGAGCATTCCAATGTGCACTTCGACGTGAGTTGTTCCTTTGACGACGATATTCACGACGTTGAGGTGGCAACGCACCTCTACCGCACCGCCCAGGAAAGCATCAACAACGCCCTGACGCACGGTGGGGCGCGGAATATTGGGCTGCGGTACGGGCGTGACGGGAATTCGCTCTTCCTGGAGGTAGATGACGACGGCACGGGTATCCCGGACGAGGCCGGCCGTGTCGACGGCCTGGGGCTCCGGAGCATGAGCTACCGGGCCCGTATGCTCCATGGCCGCCTGGAGATAGGACGCAGAACTCAGGGGGGTACGCGGGTGCTCTTCTCTTGTCCCTCCAAATTGAGCAACCATTCCGAGCCTCTACGACTTCAACTGGCCTCGTAGATAGATTCAGTCTATATCTCACATTCGGTGACACGAACAACAAATCCTCACCTATAGAGGCCGAATGCTATCTGACTATCAGTGAGCCGGAATTTCCGAACGCAGGATTTAGAGTGATGCGGATAACAAACGGGAATCGAAATGGGCTGATCTTGATCGGCTTCTTCACGATGCTGTCGAACTGGGCGTCGGCGCAGAACGCCGTGCGCGATATCCCGTTCGATCAGCGTACCGCCAATTCACCCACAGCAGTCACGGCTCACGAGGAACTGGCGGGTCTCCCGCAGTTTATGGTGGACCCGTTCTGGCCGAAGCCACTGCCGAATAACTGGATTCTCGGCCAGGTTTCCGGCGTACATGTCGATTCGGATGACCACGTATGGATCGTCCAGCGGCCCAATTCGTTGAGCGACCGCGAAGTCGGAGCCACTCAGGATCCGCCGAGCAGCAAGTGCTGTTTCCCGGCTCCGCCCGTGCTGGAGTTCGATCAGAGCGGCAACGTGTTGCGGGCCTGGGGCGGACCTGGCGAGGGATATGACTGGCCGCGCTCGGAACACGGGATCCATCTTGCGGACGGCTTCGTTTGGCTCGCCGGCAATGGCCCAGGCGACAACCAGGTCCTGAAGTTCACGATGGATGGCGAGTTTGTCATGCAGATCGGCCGTCCGGACCAGAGCACGGGCAGCAACGACACGGAGAACCTTGGTCGGCCGGCGGATCTGTTCGTCGACGTCGAGGCTCATGAAGTCTACGTCGCTGACGGTTACGGTAACCGCCGCATAGTCGTATTCGACTCCGAGACCGGCGACTACAAGCGGCACTGGGGAGCCTATGGCAACACGCCGCACGATAACCCCCTGCCGTCATACGATCCAGACGCGCCGCCATCCGAGCAGTTTGGGAACCCGGTCCACTGTGTCCAGGTTTCCAGGGATGGACTGGTCTATGTCTGCGATCGCACCAACGACCGTTATCAGATTTTTCAGAGAGACGGCACTTTCGTCTCGGAGGCGTTTTTCGAGCCGGACACCCTGATGAACGGCTCAGTTTACGATCTTGTGTTTTCGCTCGATGCCGGCCAGAGCTTCGTGTTCATGGTCGACGGATTCAATAACGAGATGAGGATTGTCGACCGCGCCTCCAATCTAACGCGGGCGCGTGTTGGTCGGCCAGGCCGTTGGGCGGGGCAGTTTCACGCTGTCCACGACATCGCTATAGACTCCCAGGGAAATCTATACACGACCGAGGTGAACACGGGGCAGCGCGTCCAAAAGTTCCGTCGCCTCGACCAATAACGAAGAGTTGAACGGGCACCCGAGTAGGGCGAGAACAATGAGAAAGCTAACCTTTTCAATCCTTACGTTGATCCTTGCGGCTGTTGTCGGGAGCAGTGTCTCTGCACAGGAATCTGAATCCGGTGTCCGTGCTGTGCCGACTGGCACTGGCTACGTCGATGTCCATCTCCATCTGAGGGGTGGCGTACTGCAGGGAAACACCCGAATCAACACCCAAGAAGGCTATCTGTCCTCCGCAGCGAACCTCATCAGCGTGATGAATCAGCACGGTATAGAGAAAGCGATTGTGATGCCGCCCCCTCAGATTCCGAACCAGAACGGCCCCGGCAGTTATGAATTCCTATTAAGGGTCGCAGAAGACTACCCCGGCAGACTCTATCTACTCGGAGGAGGCAAAGATCTGAATGAACTGATTCACCGGTATCAGGCGAACGACGTCAGCGACGACATCAGAGAGGAATTTCGGCAACGCGCGGAAGCAATGATCGGCGCCGGAGTCAAGGGCTTCGGGGAAATGACAGCCCTTCACTACTCGTTCAGGCCTAGGCATCCCTTCGAGGAAGTTCAGGCCGATCATCCCCTGTTTCTGCTGCTCGCCGATATCGCGGCTGAGCACGATTTACCCATCGACATCCATGCGGAAGCACTGGCCGAAAACACAAGCCGCTCGGAGGCGTTCGGCAGAGCCTCGCCGAAAAACCCTCCCACCTCTCTAAGGAACATTCCGGGGTTTGAGCGTTTGTTGGCCCATAACCGAGAGGCCAGGATCGTCTGGCAGCACGTGGGTTGGGACAACACGGGCCATATGACCGTCGACCTGCTTCGAAGATTGCTGCAAGCGCATCCGAATCTTTACATGGCGCTAAAAATCCGGATAAACGACTTCGCGAGGCAACCGATGCGGAACCGCCCTGTGGACGGGAAGTGGAACATCAAGGAGGAATGGATGGCCCTTTTTGAGGATTTTCCAGACAGGTTTGTAATGGGAATAGACGAGTTCATCAATGTCGCGTGGGACTCGCAAGGAAGCGCTCCGGGAGACTTGACAGTCGGTGCGCGGGAGCCCTTTAAGGGCTGGTCCCTACTGCGGCAATTGCCGCTGGAACTCAGGCGGAAAATTGGGCGTGATAACGCCACCAGGATCTATCGTTTGGATTGAGTTGGAAGTTAATGACCGTCCTTCGAAAAGACGGAATGTGCACTAGAATGGATCTCGAGAACCACGCTTGGGGGCGTTCATGAGACTGACGACAATCTTCGCCGCGGCGACTTTAGTGTTCGCCTCAGCGGCGTCTGGCCATCATAGCGATGCGGCGCTGGATATGGACACGGTGGTGACGTTCGAGGGCAGCGTCACCGAGTACAGCATGCGAAATCCGCACACCTATTTCACAGTCGAGAGCATAGACGAGCGCGGTGAGTCGATCGAGTGGACGGTGCAACTAGGCTCGGCGATCTCCGTCGCGCGAAGAGGATGGACTCGCGACACTCTGTCGCTCGGAGACCGCGTGACGGTCGGCGTACGTCCTGCGCGAGACGGACGACCGTATGGATTGATCGTGTCGCTTGAAAAGGCGGGCGTCCCGATATCGTATTCTCGATTGCCGGCTCCACCGGTGACGGCCAGCACGAACACGCTGGAAGGTCGGTGGATCGTGGATCGGTCGAGCCTGGGCGCCGACTACCCCGGGGGTCTCGACCAACTCATGAATCGTGAGCTCACATTGACCGAGAAGGGCCGCGTTCTCGCAGCGGCGTTCAACCAGAACTCCGAGGAGAACCCGGAACTCGCCTGCATGACGAAGCCGACACCCGGGGGGCTCATTTACACCGACATCTACCCGATGGAGATCGAATACATCGAAGGTGAACAGATCATCAAGATCCGCGTTCAGTACTTCGACCAGGAGCGTACGGTCTACATGGACGGGCGCGAGCATCCCGACGCGGACGAGCGTTCTCACGAGGGGCATTCGATCGGCCGGTGGGAAGGGGAAGTTCTAGTCGTGGACACGGCGAATTTCGCCGACAATCGCTCGCCCTACCAGAACGGCATTCCTTCCGGTGCCCGGAAGCATGTCGTCGAGCGTTACCGGCTGGGCGAGGACGGCACCCGGATGACACTCGCGTTTATGCTCGAGGACCCGGAATACATCGTGGGGTCGATGACTCATACCCGGGATTTGATCTATTCCCCCTATTTGGACATGTCGCCTTTCGATTGCGACTTGGAAGCCACGAGACGTTTCGTGCCTCAATAAGGCCCTGCTACGGCTCAATGGACAAATGATGCACATGGCTCGACCGATAACGGCAGCACTCACTCTGCTTGTGGCGGCGCCTCTGTTCGCCCAAGGCGGGGCGTGGACCGAGTACACGAGCCGGCAAGATTTCTTCAGCGTCAGCTTCCCCGGTGAACCGACCGTAGAAGAAATCACTTACGCCACCGAATATCGCATCACGCTACCGGGGCGAGTCTATCGGGTTGAGCACGACTCGCACCGATACTCGGCGACGGTTATCGATTACACGGACGCGGTCGAGATTCACCTGGCGCGTAACGCCGCCTGTGCGGCGGCCGGGGGCGACGGTGACCTGTGCCAGGACGACGGACCCGAGGAAATGCGCGGAGCGATCGTCTATGCGTCGTGGAACATCATGAATCGAGACGGCGTCGAGGTGACGCAGTACGCGTATTACAACTCAGACCGAGTCGAAGGTAATGCGATCCGCTTGACGAACTCCGACGCGTCGCGCACGTCCGCGATAGTCCATATGCACGAAAACCGGCTCTACATCCTGGAAGGCACGGTGCCGGCAGGAGCGCCCGCGCCCGGGATATTTCAGATTTCGTTACGGTTTCTCGACGGCGAGTTCAAACCGGTTCGCTACGAGTGGGAGGGCATTCGGCTCTATTCCAATGGCTATCCGCCACCGGCGCGTATCCGGTGACCGCGTTAGAGCGGGCCGAGACCAGCCATGCGAGCACGATTCGGTAGATTCAGGGCGTGATGATGCGAGTTAGAGGCCTGGCCTTCGCGGTGACCTGTCTGACGGCCATCGCTTGGAACGCGTGGGCACATCATTCCCACAACGCCTACGAAGTCACGCTCTGGTCTGATCTGGAGGGCACGGTCAGGGAAGTACTGTTGATGAATCCGCACTCGTGGATCTACCTCGATATCACCGATGACATCGGTCGGACGACTACATGGTCGCTCGAAGCGGCCAGCCCCGGTTCCATCATGGAGAATGGCGTCAAGCGCGAGGATGTCGCGCCCGGTGATCGTATCGCGGTCCGCTGCCATCTGCTAAGGGACGGCTCCAACGGTTGTCTGCTCGGATTCGTGACGCCGATGCACGGCGATCCGGCGCGCGGCGACGGCGTCGAGTTGGAGTGGGATTAGGACGAGGGGCTTCTTGTCTACTCGTCAGCCGGCAACGCGTACGCCAACAATTCGCCGCTATAGCCCTCGCCGCTGACGGCAACCACGACATACTGTCTACCCTCATGCATGTAGGTCATCGGGGCGCCCGTCTGGGGCGCCGGCATGTAAACGGCGCCGAGCTCGTCGCCGGTGGCCTTGTCGTAGGCGCGCAGCATCGAGCCGCGACCGTACGGCGTCGTAGCCCAACCGGGTTCTCCGGCGATCAGCAACGTCGACGTGGTGAGCACTCCGCCCCGGCCGGCCCGGCCCGTGCGGGGTATATCCAGGCCCTCGAGCAGCGGGTGATTGCGTATCTCGTCCGGCGTGTCCCCATGGGGAACCTGCCAGGCGATAGTGCCGGTGTCCATGTGGAACGCCGTAATCCGCCCGTACGGCGGCTTGATGATGGGCAGCCCCTGCACGGTCGGCGCGGCCCTCCCATCGCCAGGAGGCTCTCCTAAGGCGGGATCTGTCGCCATGCCCCGAATGTAGGCCATGTCCGACTGATCTTTTTCCGGAACGATGAGCCCTAGAGGCGTCACGTGCGTCGAAGACTGGATGTACAGCATCCGCGTTTCCGGATCGTATGACCCGCCCGGCCAGTTAGCACCGCCAACCGTCGACGGCAGCATCAGCGTGGCGAGCGGTCCCTCCCAGCGGCTTACGACGGGCGGCGTGAACAACGGCCCGATCTTGTAGCGCGAGATGATTTCTACCGCTTCCGCCTTGATCTCGGGTGTGAAGTCGACGAGGTCGTCATGGGAGACGCCCTGACGATCGAAAGGCGGCGGCCAGGTGACGAAGGGTTGCGTCGGGCTCGACACCTCGAGCGGCACGTCCGATTTTTCTACCGGACGCTCCTCGATCGGCCAGACCGGCTCGCCGGTGACGCGGTCGAATACGTATAACCAGCCCTGCTTCGTCGGCTGAATCAACGCCCGGACCGGGCGGCCCTCCACATCGAGATCTGCAAGAATCGGCGCGCTCGGGATATCGAAATCCCAAATGCCGTGGTGTACTAACTGGTAGTGCCAACGCCGCTCGCCGGTGTAGAGGTCGACGGCCACGATACTCTCGCCGAACAGGCCGTCCCCGTGTCGGTGTCCGCCGTAGTAATCGCTGGTCGGCTGTTCCACCGGCAAATAGACCAGACCGAGTTCCTCGTCGACGCTCATCTGTGTCCAGACGCCGGTATTGCCCGTGTAGGAAGGCGAACCTTCCGCCCACGTGTCGAAACCGAATTCGTCGGGCATCGGGATCGTGTGGAAAATCCACAGCCGTTCCCCGGTCCGCGCGTCGTAACCCCGAATGAAGCCCTTCTCGTTCCGCCGGCTCACGGGCCGCGATCCAGTCAGGTGCGCGGCCCCGACGACGATGACGTCGCCGGCCACGACGGGCGTCGCGTGGAGACCCATCTCTCCGGTGATCAGATCCATCTCCTGATCGGCTTCCAGTTTCAGGTCGACGACGCCGTTGTCGCCGAATTCGGTTACTGGAATTCCGGTTGCCGCGTCGAGCGCCAGCATGCGGTAGCCGGGTGTGACGTAGACGATGCGAGCGTCGTCACCGTCGCTCCAATAGGCCAACCCTCGCCCGGACAGCCGCCGCGGCGCGGCCGCGCCGCGTTCGCCTTCCTGCTCGCTGTGCATCCACAACAGCTCCCCCGTGGCCGCATCGAGTGCAATTGCCGCCCGGCGCGTGCCGGCCGTCGTGTAGACGACACCGCCCACCATGAGCGGGGTCGTCTGGAAGTTGAATTCCGGGGTGGGCCCGAGCGCATCCGTCTTGAAACGCCAGGCGATCTCGAGTTCGTCGAAGTTCTCTGCGTTGATCTGGTCGAGCGGAGCATATTTGGTGCTCGCGAGATCGCCGCCATAGGTGGTCCATTCCCCATTCGTGGTGCCGGCCTCTGCGCCGAGCGTCGGGCCTAGCGTCAGCATGCCGCTGGCCGCCAAGCACGCGTATGTGACCGCGTTTCTTGTCATCGGAACGTCTCCTGTTAGCCTCTCCCAGGCCACGCGCGGCCGGCCGGTGTGGCCGTCGTCGGCCTGCTCATGTTAGGGGAAAGAAATGACGTTCTGCAACATGACTTGATAGTGATCGGACATGGATCAGAACATCGTCAACGGTTAAAAGGCTTGGCTAAGGCTTTGGTATTTTCAGCAGGCAGAATCCCTCCCGGCCTCAGATTTGAACCGAACCTCGTCTGACGTTTCCGCGACGAGGAGTTGAACGCGTTGTACTGAGCCAGGTACCAAGGGACAGGAGACAATCGCCTGTCTGTCAGAGCACCCCGATTTCGTACACTGAGTACTATACTTGACGTATCTTTGTGCAGAGGCAGGACTGCAATGGGGCAGATATGGGAACGGTAACAAATATCACTCGGACGCGATTCGCCGTCGGTGACCTGGTTCATCATCGACTTTTTGACTATCGCGGCGTGATCGTAGACGTTGACCCGAGCTTCCAATCGACGGAGGCGTGGTACGAAGCAGTCGCGAAATCGAATCCGCCGAAAGATAAACCTTGGTACCATGTGTTAGTTCATGAGGCGGCGCACACTACGTACGTGGCCGAAAGAAACTTGGAGCCCGATGAAAGCGTGGCTCCGATCAATCATCCGCTGCTCGAGGACTTCTTCTCTCGATTCGAGAGTGGGCGGTATGTCAGCGATATACGGGCTAATTAGCCTAACGGCGCCTGACCCGTGCTAGCTGAATGGACCGTCCGGAGGAGTGGTCGCGTGAAAATTTCATCTGCTATCGTTGTGTGGACGACCTTCGGCATGGCATGGCCGGCTCACGGTCATCACAGCGATATCGGTTACGACCGTGAGACCGTCGTGGCCTTCGAGGCGCGCGTCAGTCGCTATGTCTTTCGAAATCCACACATCACGATCGTCGTTGAAACGGAAGACCGGCGAGGCCAGAAGGTAGAGTGGGAAATAGAGACCGGTTCGACGCCCATCATGCGGCGCAGCGGTTGGTCACAAGACCTGTTGCATCCTGGTGATACGGTCATGATTCGAGCCCATCCGGAGCGGACGGGACGGATGCGGGCCATCCTGAGTACGCTCGAGACAGAGGACGGGAGACTGTGGTCACAGATCGAGACGGAAGCCGAAGCCACGGTAAGCGCTTCCAGCCTGGCCGGGGTATGGAAGGGAGTCGCCTCGACCGGTGTGAGGGGGCAGTTCTCTCGGGTCGAGCTGACCCCGGCCGCCCAGGCGGCACGGGCCGACTACGATGAAGTGACCGACGATCCGAATGCGCGCTGCATCGCGGATCCCACACCGTTTCGAATTTCAAACTCCAACTATCTCAGCGGGATCGAGATCCTCGCTGACCGGGTCGTGCTGCGCAACGAGTTCCTGGATGTACGCCGAACCGTCTACATGGACGGCCGCGGGCATCCAGAGAGCGGGGAACGCACGATTCAGGGGCATTCCATCGGTCGGTGGGAGGGTGATGTGCTCGTGGTAGACACGACGCTTTTTTCGGATTTCGGATCGGGTCATGGCGAGGGAGTGCCTTCGGGTTCCCAGAAGCACGCCGTCGAACGATACTTCCTCAGCGAAGACGGCACTCGGGCGATCGTGGATATCTTCGTGGAGGATCCGGAGTATCTAGCGGAGTCGTTTACGGGCCGTACTGAGATGGTGTATGTGCCGCATCTCCAGCTCTATCGTTACGATTGTGTTGAGGAGTAGGCAGGCGTGAGGGATCGGCGTGATGTACGGGGACTCGGCAGAAGCGAGGAATGTTGATAATGAATAAACTGATCTTCATCCCGATGCTCACCTTGGCGCCGCTGCTCGCCCTCGGGCACCATTCCCGGGCGGAATACGATTTCGATGTAGTCACGGAGCTGCAAGGAGAAGTTTTGAGCGTCTCCTGGCGAAATCCTCACATTAGGCTGACGTTGCGGACGGAAGATGCCGACGGGACGGAGACCGTTTGGCGGCTCGAAGCGCAGGATGTCAATTCCCTGAGCCGTCGCGGCCTCGACGGGGACCTCATCCATGTTGGCGATATCGTCAGGGTCGCCGGCAATGTCTCGACGCGTCGAGCGAACAGTATGTCTGCCACCAACTTGCTGCTGCCGAACGGCACGGAAATCAGCATCTCGGGTAATCCGCCGCCGCGTTGGTCGACCGAGCTTATTGGTTTCGATCAGACCTCTGCGGAAGAGGCACTGGCCGCCGCCGGCGAAGGACAGGGCTTGTTTCGCGTCTGGATGAGCGCCGGACCCGGGGGGTTCCCGGCGCAGTTGCCCTTGACTGCCGCGGCGCGCGCTAACCGAGCCGCCCGGGATCCTGCGAACGACCCCACGGCGCAGTGCCTGGCGTCGGGGATGCCGGCGGCCATGCGTCTCTCGCCCCCTCATCCGATCGATCTCACCGAGCAGGGAGACACCATCGTGCTTCGCGTCGAGTTGTTCGACATCGTGCGCACGATTTACATGGACCCGGAAGCCGACGCTGCCGAGCAGCCGGCTACTGCCCTGGGGTACTCGGTGGGTCACTGGGAAGACAGCACGCTGGTCGTGCGCACCACACGAGTCAACTGGCCGTATTTCGATCACTTCGGTATGGTTTCGCAAAGCGATGCTGTGGAGATGACCGAGCGGCTCACCGTCAGCGATGACGGGGACCGGCTGGTGTACGAGCTCACCATCAGCGATCCGGCGACCTTTACGCAGCCCGTTTCCGGGCGTTGGGTGTTGGCTTGGCGACCGGACCTGGTCGTGGAGCCGTATCAATGTGTCGTCGAGGGGTAGGCGCCTGCGTTCTCGCCTGCTGCGTGATCGCCGGCTGTGGGAGTGGTGGTAGCAGCTCGCCGCCTGGAACGGCTGACCCCATTACCCTGAACGAGAATCCGAACATCCTGTTGGTCATCTCGGACGACTTGGGTTTGGACGCCTCCTCCAATTATGCGGTGGGTATCGAGACTCCCGTGACACCGACGCTGGATGCCCTCGCCGCCAATGGCCTGGTATTCGATAACGCTTGGGCCTATCCGGCGTGCTCGCCTACTCGTGCAACGATCCTGACAGGCAAATACGGGTTCAGGACCGGCGTACTTTGGCCGGGGGATGAGATCTTTCTGAATGAAACTTCGCTTCAATCATTTATTAATACGAACGTACCGAATACGTACAACCACGCCGTCGTCGGTAAATGGCATCTGGCGGGGCAAGATCGGACTCAGCCCGGTTACGTCGACCATCCCAATCTAATGGGGATCGATTACTTTGCCGGCTTGATCGGCGGTGGCGTGGCGGATTATTTCAGCTGGTCGCTGGTCGAGAATGGTCGAAGCTCCGACAGCGAGGATTACACGACGACGGCCTTCGTCGATCTAACCATCGATTGGATAGCGGGCCAGCAGGGGCCCTGGTTCGCGTGGCTGGCATTCAACGCGCCCCACTCACCGTTGCACGTTCCGCCAACCGATCTATACAGTAGAGAACTCTCTAATAATCCGACCGACCTTGAGCTTTATTTGGCGATGATCGAAGCGATGGATCAGGAGCTCGGGCGGTTGCTCGCCTCATTTTCCGCCGAGACCCGGGCGAATACCGTCATCATCTACATTGGTGACAACGGCACACCGAGGCAGGTCGTGCAGGGCCACGTTCGGGCCCATGGCAAAGGGTCGGTGTACGAGGGGGGTGTTGCCGTACCGTTGATCATCTCGGGCCGGGGCGTGACGCGAATTGGTGAGCGTGAGAGCGCATTGGTATCCAGCGTAGATCTTTTCTCGACGATCGCTGCACTGGCGGGATCC
>Ga0114949_10001288_pt1 | contig 15136 bp, 11 predicted proteins | sample N074metaG_FD_83505 | JGI IMG/M metagenome (GOLD analysis project Ga0114949, IMG submission 83505) | Deep subsurface microbial communities from Kermadec Trench to uncover new lineages of life (NeLLi) - N074 metaG | ecosystem: Environmental > Aquatic > Marine > Ocean trench > Sediment | place... | reverse complement strand
TCGAAAAACAGAATATTTGTTCCGCTGTCAGACAGGATAAACGTCAGTTCACTGGCGGTTAGCCGCGTATTCAGCGGCACCACGATCAACCCCAGTTTGGCGGCCCCGTAGAAAAGTGTTGTAAATTCAATGCTGTTGTTCATCAGCAAGGCAACGCGGTCGCCTTCTTTTACACCCAGTCCCGCCATGATACTGGCGCATCTATTGGCGAGCCTGTTCAAGTCGGCATAGGTCGCGCGCACATTGGTGGAGGGTTCTACATAGGCTTCCAGGTGGGTGGAAACAACAGACCTCTGTTTCAGCATTGAGCCGATATTTTTCACAGTGCGTTCTCCTGAGTGTTTGTAGAGCCTTAGCGTTTGGCCCGTTTTTGTCCTGCTGCTGACTTGCTCTTGAGGCTTGCTTTTTGCAACTTGTCGAAACTTTTCTGGATAAACGCTATCAACTTGTAGGGCTCGTTGACCGCCTCGGGTGCAGCGCCAACCGCCAGGCATATACTCTTGTTAAAACTGGCGAATGTGACATTCAGGCCGGCGCCTGGCGGGACGATGGGAAGGCCCTGAAATGCGACCATTGGCATGCCGCCCATATACAGCTGCTCCTGGGGCCCAACCATATTGGAGATCACAAGGTTGGCGCTGGGTATTGCTTCGAATGCCGCTGAGAAGTCAGACAGGGTTGCACTGCCAAAGATAAACAACGAATAAAGCTGCCGCACTGAGGCGGGTAACTTCCTGCTCTTGTCTTTCACTTGCTGAATGGAGTCATGAATCTGCTGTAGTCGCGCGCTGATGGTGGCGGTCGGTTGGCCCATAGGCACCAGCTCGACGGTGGCCTGGTTGCCGGCGGATTTTTGATCGGGGGTACGAATGGACATGGCCATCAGGCAAACCAGCGGCACCTCAATGCTGGCATTATGATCCTTCAGGTAATGATGCAGGGCGTCGTCGATTATTGTTGTTACCACGTCGTTGACGGTGGTTTCGGTCTTTTTCGCAATCGCCTTTATCTGGGCCAGTGACAATTCACAATTTGCGTAACGCCGCGCTGAGGATTGCGGTATATTATTGAAAATAGTTTTTGCTGCGCCGAAGGGAACTGCCGACGTCTTTGGTTTGAGTCCCAGGCTCTGCGCTCCCATTTTCGCAAACTCTGTGCCGGCACCCATGAAATCCGCGGGCAGCTTACCCAGTTTCGAGAGCCACTTATTTGTCTGTGCTGCGCTCGCGCGGGAGCGCTTTCGTTTTGGTGTCTCCTTGTCGGAAGGCATCCATATGGTGCGAATGGATTTATCCCCGGCCGAATCGTTCATCGCATTGCGGAACATCTTCAGCGCGCCGCCGCCATCTATCAGCGCGTGGTGAACCTTGATCATGATGGCGATGTGGTTGTCCTCAATGCCATCGATGATATAGCACTCCCAGAGCGGCTGGTCCCGATCGAGCAGGGGGGTGTTCAGGAATGAAATGAGCTCGTAAAACTGCTTGAGCGAGCCGGGTGCCGGAACGGCAACGTGCCTGACGTGGTAGTCAAGATCTGGCTCGACTGTCTGCCAGGAAGCCACGTTTTTGCCCAGCCACTTGAGCTTTTGATTGAAGGGCGCGATTACCTCGCTGTTGCGGCAGGTATCCACTACTTTGGCCACGAAGCTATGCTTCTGACGGGCGGGTACCCTGAACATTTGATACGCGGCCATGTGCATTTGGCGACTGCTGTTTTCCAGCACCAGAAATGCCAGGTCCATGGGTTTCAAGCTACTCATACTTCAGCCTTTTCCTGTGTCTCAGTTTCCGCAATCAGGGCGACAAGTTTCTCCAGTTCCTCGACAAAGTAAGCAAAGAGGTTCCAGCCATCGGGCAACACCTTCTGGTCCGCCAAGATGCACAAATTAACGTTCTGGCAATAACTCCACATGGTCATATTCAGGCAGGTACCATCGACGATTTGACCTGTGGAAAACCAGTTGTCCAGCTTGTACTTGTTCAAATAGAGCGGCTTGCGAGGACCGGGCACATTCGACAGGGCGACATTGGCGAAAAGGCTCAGCTTGCCTTTCTTTTTTTCGCGCAGCCACCAGCTGAATGCCTTGACCGCCCAGGGTGGCAGTATTTTCATCACGGCGCCGAAATCTGCGCCCATCTCCACCATTTGTTGCAGATGCTCCTTCATTTCATTGGCCGACTTGTGACTGGCGTGCAAACGCTGCAAAGGGTCCTCGATATTGGTGTGCAACCAGCAGTAATCAAGGGTGACGAAGTTCCCCAGTCCCTCCATGCCCTCGGGTCGCTTGCCTGCGAAAGGCGTCGCGGCTATCAAGGGACTCTGGTCGGGATTATAATCGCCCTCCAGGAACAAGCGCCTGATTGCCCCCGCGGCGCAGCAGAGAAAAACGTCATTGATGGTAACGCCCAGGCCCTTGCTGATTTTTCTGAAATTCTCAATCGGCATGCTCTCGCAGACAAAAGTTCGCCCATAGGTCAGTACCTTGTTAATGGGCGTTTGCTGCATCATTGCCGGGTTGGGATGGGGTGGCCTACCGGATTTCTCGTATTGTTTTTCCAGGGCTTTTTTCTGCCTGAGGCCAGAGATAACTCCGGGCAGGTTCTTTAGCACTACGCCGGGCCAGTCACGCAGAGCGAGCCATAACTGCCGGAGCCACGAAGGTGGGGGCCGCGCATCCCACTGGGGCACATTTTCAGGGGAATAGCCGGGGGTGTCCCTGTACAATTGCTCCAGGCCCCAGGAGGCGCCGACACCGTCCACGTAGGCGTGGTGCAGCATGGTTACCACCGCCACCTTGCCATCTTCCAGGCCTTCAACTATCCAGCATTTCCACAGGGGGCGACTGCGATCCAACTGGTAGGCGTAGGCGGAGGACATGAATTTACACAGGGTCTTGTGATCACCGGGAGCGGGGCAGGCAACATGTCGTATGTGGAAATCCAGGTTAAAGTCCTGATCCTCTACCCATAAAGGGTGGTTGATGCCCAGGGGGGCAGGGGCGTATTTCCAGCGCAGGAAGGGCACAAGATGAATTCGCTTTTCGAAATCCTGACGAAACTTGTCAAACGACCAACCCTCCGGGTCCGTGGAGGGATCCAGTATGGCCACTTTGAAGGTATGCATATAGGCTCTGGGCGTTTCCATGGCAAGCATGAATGCGTCCGCGCCTCCCATTCTTCTCATGTGTTCGCTCCAGGCTAAGTTGGTGTGTGATCCATTAGTTATAGTTCAATTAATCGGTAGTTCCACCCGATGTGCAGCGCGCACCCGTCGTTTACACAGCATGGTCGCTATTTTCAAGAGTGGTGATAAACCGGGCTATGGATTCCAGGGCTTTACGGGCCTCCGGCAAGTGGGGGAACAGGTGCCAGACATGGGGCATTTTCTCCCACACTTCGATGCTGTGATGTATCCCTGCTGCCGCGGCCCGTTCCGCCAGGCGCAAACTGTCATCGAGCAAGATTTCGTCTGAGCCCACCTGTGCCAGTAGTGGGGGCAAGCCCGTGAAATTGCCGAAGATGGGTGAGAGTAAGGGTTGTAGCGGGTCCTGGTGACGCAGATAATGCCGGGCATCGCGCAGGGAGAGCGCCGTGGACAGGGCCAGCCCGCCGCCGGCAGAATCCCCGGCGATTACAATATTTTCGGCCTTCACCCCATTGCTGAGCAGTTGCCCGTATGCCTGTAGCGCGTCATCCAATGCGGCGGGGAAGGGGTGTTCAGGGGCGAGGCGATAGTGCACGATGCTGGCGCTGGCCCGCAGGCTAGCGCACAATCTCCTCACCAGCTGCCTGTGAGTATTGGGGGTGCGCGCGATGAAGGCGCCGCCGGGCAGATACAATATGACGCGCTCAGACGCCCACTGTGGGTCCTGACATTCCAGGTGCTCACCCAGGTCTGTGCTCCGGCTTACCCAGGTATCCTGTGAGGAGTTGGCCACCCACGGGTGCCCCACTATGCGCTCTATCAGCGCCAGGTAAACACGCATGATGCGAAGTCCGCCGAATCGCTTAAGGGTTTTACAGTGATTCGGACAGCAATACGCAGTGTTCTGGCCTGCCAACTTAGTGACGTCCGATAGGTGACAGTCATGCCATGAATCGGCCTGAGTGTACTTTTTGATACATCTGGGAATCCCCGTTAATATTGCGGGCGTAGCTTATCGATATCAGGGTCTGGGCGCTTGTCATTGCGCGAAAAGTACTTGTCCTGGTTTGAGGCTGGGCGTTCGCGACATTGGCAGGGAGCCGGGGGTGGAGTCCGTCGCTTGCAACTACGCAACGATTGCGCAATCAGAGAAAGCGCTGCATTAGCTGCAACAGGCCATAGAACAGGGAACGGTCAGTGCGAGCTAATTCCAGTCCGGGCAGGGCTGCACGAGAAGGAGCGGGAACCAATCCACCCTTGTTATGGTCATAGCAGATATCTGATCGTTTACCAGAGAGTTAGTGATGCGGGTAGTGGCATTGTTATGAGCAGCTTCGAAGAATCATCGGCAGATTTGCGGCGGACAACTGCGGCGACAACCGGCGGTGCCATTGGCCTCAGCGCATTTGCGTCGTTTATTGGGCTGTGTTGCATCGGGCCCTGGGCGGTTGTGCTGTTTGGTGTTTCCGGCGCCGTAACGATGGCCCGCTGGGCACCGTTTCGTCCGTATATTATAAGCCTTGCCGCGATCATGCTCGCCTGGGCGTTCTGGCAGGTGTACCGACCGCAGCCGGTCTGCGCCGACGGCTCCTGCCCAATCGGCGCCTCCATGTGGCTGAAAACCATGTTGTGGGTTGCGGCGGTGATGGTCGTTCTCGCTTTCTTCGCGACCGACCTGCAGTGGCTATTGGTCGATCCGACCCCGGAGGGATTGCAGAAATGAAAAACTACAGCTTGTTTGTCCTGGTAGCTGCTCTATCGATATTGGTCGCATGTGGCCGGCAACCGGGGCAGACGACTGTCAGCCAACAGGAAGAGCGGTTCCCCGGCGTCGAAAATTCGTATGTCGTTTTGGCTGAAGATCTGCAGCAGCTAAAAGACGATTTCAATGCCAATGTGGGAAAAGCCCGCCTGCTGTTCCTGAGCGGTCCAACTTGCGGAATTTGTCTCAGGGGTATGGCTGACCTGAACGATGAATTTATCGCCGCCAGCCAGAACGACGATCGATTGGTGACATTCGTTGTCCATGTGCCAACGCTTGCCGCCCTGGAAATGCACGTGGCAGACACCATTCCGCTGCTGCGTGGTCCGCGGGTACATCACTACTGGGAAGAGTCCGGGATCATCGGTCTTCATTACCAGGAGGTCATGGACGTCAATATGTACGTGTGGGACTTCTGGGCCATCTACGGACCCGAGGCACGCTGGCAGGGGACCCTGCCGCCAGAGCCGGATTACTATGAGCATCAGCTGGGCGGATGGATGGGCGAGCGTGGTGGGTTTCCGCGGGAGAGGATGCTCAACGCCGAGCGATTTGCGCTGCAGGCAAGAAAAGCGATGGACCAGGTCGAGAGCGGCGGATTGCCCAGCCCTGCAGACCTCAACGTGGATGAGAGCGCGTTGTTGGCGGATGGAACCTCTATCCCTGTGGTGGCGCAGCCCCGGGATGTGGCGGTCAGCCACTACATCAGGAACCGCGGTGGTTACGCGAACCTGAAACGAATTCAGGCGGTGGCAATGCGAGGCAGCCTTGAGGTCGGCGGGCACAGCTATCCGCTGAGCATTCGCACGGCGCGGCCTGAGCAGATGCGTCGTGTCCTTACTGTTGGCGACCAGGTATCCGTCGCAGAGATATCCACTGAAGATCAGTTGCGGCTTGACCCTGCTGTTGATCGCGGACTTCCCGCCGCCCTCGAATCAAGACTGCTGGAAACCTTCGAATTTGATGGCCGACTGGTCGAGTGGCCGGACAAAGGCCACCAGGTCTCGATGCAGGGCATGCAGAAAATTGGAGATGTGCTGGCCTGGAAACTCGACTTTATTCAGAGCGGCGGCCAGCACTGGCAGCTGTTTATCAACAGCCACAGCGGTGATCTGGTGATGGCAAATATGCTGGACGAAAACGGCCAGCGTGAGTATTCAATAATCCAGAGTGACTTCAGGGAAACATCCGGATTTAAATTCCCCTATCGAATTGAGTACCTTGACCGCGATGGTCAGTCACTGGGGGTAGAGGTGTTTGACGATGTGCTTGTCGAACAGCAGGTGTTCAACCTGGCTGCGGAAACTGTTGTTCATTAGGGTGGGCGTCCCCTCACCCACGCGAACCGCTTCGTGTTACGCGAGATCCAGTGCATGCCGGCGACGAATTTGGGCAATGGCACTGATGTTGTCTATGCTAGTGATTTCTGGAGTGGCCCCTGGTATGACCGACAATGCCACCAGTTCACACAAGTTCACCAACAGACTGATTGGCGAAGACTCCCCGTATCTGCAGCAACATGCCCACAACCCGGTGGAATGGTACCCCTGGGGCGACGAGGCCTTCGCCGTCGCCCAGCGTGAAAACAAACCGATCTTCCTGTCCATCGGCTATTCCACCTGTCACTGGTGTCATGTGATGGAGGTCGAGAGTTTTGACAATGAAGACATCGCGGCGCTGCTCAATGAACACTTCATCAGTATCAAGGTTGACCGCGAGCAGCGACCAGATATCGATGAGATCTACATGACCGCCGTGCAAATTTTCTCTGGTCGCGGGGGTTGGCCGATGTCCAGTTTTCTGACCCCGGAGGGCCAGCCGTTTTTCGGCGCGACCTACTTCCCGCCGGAACAGTTTACCGCGCTATTACAGCGGGTGGCCTCGCTGTGGCAAACCCAGGAGCAAGCACTGCGCTCTAGCGCCGCTGATGTCACCGGCCAGGTCGACAAATATCTGACGGCTGTTACCGCTGCGGCGGAGCTCGACCAGGCCCTGCTGGACAGCGCAGTCACGCAACTTGTTGGCGGCTATGACAGGACCCACGGGGGCTTTTCCCCAGCCCCCAAGTTTCCCAATGAAACGCTGTTGCTGTTCCTGTTGGACCAGCTTAAGCGCCGTCCCTCCGAACAGCTAATGAAAGTGGTACGCCATACTCTTGATCGCATGGCCCAGGGCGGCCTGTACGATCAGGTTGGCGGTGGCTTCCATCGCTACTCCACCGACGGCCAGTGGTTGGCGCCCCATTTTGAGAAAATGCTCTACAACCAGGCCCTGTTGAGCCGGGTGTACAGCGATGCCTACCTGCTGACCGCCAATGCCTATTACAAAAACATCGTGGTCGAGACCCTCGATTACGTGCTGCGGGATATGAGGGCACCCGACGGAGCATTCTATTCTGCCACCGATGCCGATAGCGAAGGGCAGGAGGGGCTGTTTTTTCTGTGGACCCGGGATGAATTGAAGCAAGTGTTGTCGGAACGGGATTTCGCACTGGCCGATGAATTGTATGAGATCACCGCGGCGGGCAACTTCGAGGGCAGGATCATTCTCCATCTGCCCCAGCTGCCGGCACAATATGCTGCCGCCGCCGACAGCCCATGGTTGTCGCAACTGAGCGACATCAAGCGGCAGCTCTATGCGGAGCGGGAGCGGCGTATTCACCCGCTGCTTGATACCAAAGTGATCGCCGCCTGGAACGGCATGATGATCACGGCGCTGGCTCAGGCTTCGGTGGCGATGGACGATGCGCGTTATCTGACGGCGGCGGAGGCGGCGGCGGAGTATCTGTGGCGCACGCATCTAGACAAAGCCGGAGAATTGTGGCGCATCAGCCTGGATGGCGCGGTGTCCATTGCCGCCACCCAGGAGGACTACGCGTATTTGGCCGAGGGCCTGTTGGCATTGTTTGACGTTACCGCGGACCAGCGCTGGCTACAGCGCACGCAGATCTTGACGGCGGCAATGGTCGACCGCTTTATGGACAGCGACGCGGGCGGCTTTTACCAGAGTGTGGCGGATGCCAATGGGCCGCTAATATCGAGGATCAAGAGCACCCACGATGGCGCCATTCCATCGGGCAATTCCGTTGCGCTGTCGCTGCTGCTCAAACTGGCGGTCCGCACCGGGGACATCGCGTACCGACAACAGTCGCAACAGACCATGGTCTTTCTGTCGGGGCGTATTCGCCAGCAGGTGGCCGGCTATACCTACTCCCTGATATCGGTGCAGGATTACCTGTCTGGTGAGACCGCTGAGACGATTTACCTGGCCGACGGCCATGTGCGTGCTTCGGTGCGCTGGCAGGACGACGGAAGCTTTCGTGTTCATATCGATATGGACGATAACTGGCATATCAACGCCAACGAGGTGTTGCAGAAGGAACTGGTACCCACCACGCTGACGGCGGCTGGTGTCGATGTTGTGCTGGACTTTCCACCGCCGCAGATCCAGGTGCTGAAGTTTCAGGAGCAACCGTTGCAGCTCTATCAGCACTCGGTGGATATTGTCGGGCGTGTGTCCGGTCTGCCCCGGTCCGAGCCTTTGCGGCTGACCCTGCGCACCCAGGCCTGCGACCAGACGCACTGCCTGCAACCGGAACAGAAGACTCTGTTGGCGAGAGCACAAGCGCAGTTGACCCCCTAAAGAGCCAGCTCCCACACACGAGTAGTTGACCTGCATCAAGTTCCGCTCCGGCTGGCACAAGCCGACCTTAACTTGGCCACAAAATACCTTGTCCGCAACACCGATAGGCATAGGCTTCGTTAAAGCGCAAGCCGACTGAACCGCTGTGTCCTTGACCGAGCCGCAATGCTCAAGGAGTGATTTATCATGTCCGATTTTCTCAGTGCCTATTCTATTCAAAGTTGGCTGGAAAGCTGCCCCCAGGGTTATCTAATGGATACCGAGTACGGCCACGCGCCCGGTGCGAAGGAACCCGAGGCCTACCTGAGCAACGATATTTTGCGCGAGAATGCGCTAAGTACAACAACGCAATGGGTGCTGGGAGAGCGCTGAAAGATGAATGCACTGACTGTCTGAGTGTGCTGTATAAAGAGGTCTTTGTACTCTACTGTGCGCGGATGCACATCCGCCTTCGGCATTAGTACCGCGGTACCAGCCGGGAGTCTGCGGGTGATATGATCTGGGTCAATCCTTACTCCAAATAGTCACCCCCTCCTTGATCGTCTGCAGAACCTGGATGTCCCGTATTTCGCCGGCTGGCACCAGCAGGGGGTTGTGGCTGAGAATAATCATGTCTGCCAGCTTGCCCACTTCCAGTGAGCCCTTTCGGCTCTCCTCCCGGAACTGCCAGGCGGTTTCAATGGTGGAGCTGCGCAGGGCTTCATAGACGGAGATTCTCTGATCCGGCCCATAAACTGTGCCGCTGCGGCCCTGTCGGTTGGCGGCGATCCACACCAGCATCAACTGGTCTACCGGGTGCACGGGTGAGTCGTGATGCAAAGACACTGACAGGTCTCGTTGCAGGGCGGATTGCAGTGCGTTGAGGCGGGAAGTGCGCCGGGGGCCGAGGGTTGTCTCGTTGTGGAAATCCGCGAAGTAGTAATTGTGGGTGATCTGGAAGGTGAGGCTGACGTCCAACTCCTGCAAGGCGTCGAACTGGTCTTCCTGTGCCACCTGCAGGTGAATCAACTGGGTGCGTATATCCTCGTAGGGATTGTGTAATTCTGCATAGGTGACGGCCTCGATCGCCTGGTCCAGTGCCGCATCGCCCAGGGCGTGAATAAATACCGGCACCTGGGCCTGGTAATAGGAATCCACCAGGCTGTTAAGCCGGGTCTGGTCATTAATTGAGGAGTAACCGCGATAATCGGCGGCGCGTCCCGGCGAGGGTGTGTAGTAGGGCGCCCGCAGGAAGGCGGTGCGACCGGGGCTGCCACCATCGAGGTTTATCTTGCCGCCGCCCACCCTGAGGTGGCGATCGTAGTGCCTGGAAAACTGCTGCTTTACCCAGTCCAGTGGCGCGGCACTGGTGTGTATGTGGGCGATCACGTCGGCTTTCAATTGGCCCTGATCTCGCAGTTGTTGCAGCAGTGCCAGGTCGCCCTGGGAGGCGGCGAATTCGGTGATGGTGGTAAAGCCCTGGCTGAGGTATATCTGCTGGGCCTGCAAGATCAGCGGCAGCAGTTTGTCATCGGGGAAGGGCAGTCCCAGGCGTATACCCGCATCGGGGCCCAGGTAGTCCCGGCCGAGGGTGGCAAAGGCCTGGAACATGGCGGTTTCTTCGATCACCCCGTCGGGTTCACGGCTGCCTTCCAGCCGGCGTATGAGGCCCCCTTCCGGATCCACGTAGTCTGCCGTGTAACCGGCCCGGGCCAGCCCCGCTGAATTCAACACCAGCATATGGCTGGAAAAATGTATCAATACAATGGGGACAGTCTCGCTCACCTGGTCCAGGTCAAAACGGGTGGGGAAGCGAGCCTCGGCTAACATGCCATTGTCGAATCCCCAGCCGATCAGCCACTGGCCATCTGCCGGTGGGTTCTCACCCAGTTCGGCCTTCAGGCGGGCGATGATGTCTGCGATGGAACGCACGGTACCCGCGGGTGGTGGGTCCAGGGCGACCGTGCCCAGTTTGCCGGCGGTTTGCATCAGGTGGCTGTGGGCGTCGATGAAGCCGGGCATCAGCGTCAGCCCGCCGAGGTCAATTTTCTCCGTGGACTCCCCCACACGGCGGAATGCCTGGTCGCGGGAGCCGACAAAACTGATTTTGCCGTCTGTAATTGCCAGGGCTTCCGCGTATTCCGGCGTGTCACCCGCCAAGGTGAGGATGTCGCCGCCAAAATAGATCTGGTCGGCGGGGTGGGTGGCCGTATCGCTCGAAGGTCCGCAGGCGGCGAGCAGTAGCGAGAGGGCGAGAGTGAGGCAGTATTTCATTGATGGACCTCCGTAGAGTTTGTTCCAATAATAGCCGCTTTCCAGCTATGGGGTTTTTCCCGACCGCTGCTGTATGCTTGTAACACCATGGCATCATCAGGACTAATCTGTTGTGAATAGCATCTGGTTGCGGGCAAGCTGTTCGTTTTCTTTCGACGTGGCAACGCCGACGCCGATGACGTTCATGTTGCGACCGCGCAGTCGGCAGAGTCAGTGGGTGGCGGCGGAGGAATACCATCTGGCACCGGAGGTGCAGGTGCAGGAGTACACCGACGGCTTTGGCAACCTGTGCCAGCGCCTGGTGGCACCGGTGGGGGAATTTTCAATTCGCACCTCGGCGGAGGTGATGGTCTCGGACCCGCCCGAGGGCTCTGTGGCAGACGGCTTTGTAGAGGTGCCGCAACTGCCGGATACGGTGCTTGGCTATCTACTCCCCAGTCGTTACTGCGAGGCCGACCGCTTCGGTGATATGGCGCTGGAAATTACCGCTGCTTGTACACCCGGCTTCGCCCAGGTTACGGCGATCTCAGACTGGGTGAGCAGGAATATTCGCAACATCCCGCTGAGCAGTACCTGGCCGGTATCGGCGGTGGAGGTGAACCAGCGCAGCGAGGGAGTTTGCCGGGACCTGGCGCATGTGGGCATCGCCCTGTGTCGCGCCCTGTGTATTCCCGCCCGACTGGTGGTGGGTTATTTGCACGAACTCGAACCCATGGATATCCACGCCTGGTTTGAAGCCTATGTCGGCGGCCAGTGGTATATCTTTGATCCGGCCAGCCCGCAGAGTCCGGGGGCGCGTATTGCCATCGCTCACGGTCGTGATGCCACCGATGTGGCCATCTATAACCAGTACGGCCCCCTGCTATTGCCCAGGGATATGCAAGTCAGTGTGGAAAATATCGAACGGGCAGGACACTAACGCCGCTTACAGTCGGGTAGACTACAGAGCATTTCAAACAGCAGGTTGGCGGCGAGCAGGGCGGTGTTGCCGCTGCTGTCATAGGGTGGCGAGACTTCCACAAGGTCACATCCCACCAGGTTGAGGCCGTAACAGCCACGAATAATTTCCAGTCCCTGGGAGCCCATCAGTCCACCGGGTTCCGGCGTGCCCGTTCCGGGAGCCACCGATGGATCCAGCCCGTCGATGTCAAAGGTGAGGTAGGTCGGGGTGTCGGGGCCAATCTGATCCCTGATCTCAGCCATTAGCGGGGCCAGGGACTTGTACCAGCAATCTTCCGCGGTGACGATACGAACCCCCCGCTCACGGGCCCACTCGAAATCTTCAGCTGAGTAGCCTGTGGCTCGCGGGCCAATTTGTATCATCTTGTGAGGGTCGACAAGATTTTCTTCAATCGCGCGACGGAAGATAGTGCCGTGGCAAACCTTCTCGCCAAACATGGTGTCATTGATATCGGTATGGGCATCCACGTGGACCAGGGCAACGGTGCCGTGCTTGCTGGCGATTTGCCGCAGTATGGGCAAACTGATGGTGTGGTCACCGCCCATCGATATTGGTATGAGGTCGTGTTTCAGCAAAGCTTTGTAATGGCTTTCGATGATTTCTATGCATTTATCGAGGTGATAGGGGTTGAGCGCGATATCACCCGTATCAGCTACCTGGAAGGAATCGAAAGGCGCTGCACCGGTCGCCATGGAATAGGGCCTCACCAATACTGATTCGGTGCGAATCTGGCGGGGGCCGTAGCGTGTGCCATTGCGATTACTGGTACCAATGTCGAGTGGCACCCCGACCAGGGCGACATCGATCTCAGCGATAGGCGTGGTGGTGGGAAGCCGAAACATGGAGGCAATGCCAGCAAAGCGCGGCATTTCGTTGCCGCTGACAGGTTGGTTGTAGGATGTGCTCATTGTAATGGTCTCCTAGGTGTTAACCGGGATGAGACTGCAGCTACTATAACGATTTATTGCCGGGATCACAGTTTGCGCACCTTGAATTTGCGCCCCTTGATCTTGCCGTTCATCAACTGTTTAAGCGCCCGGTCGGCGAGCCCGGCCTGGATAGCAACATAGGCCGCCTGCTGGAGTACATCGATCTTGCCTACCGCCTTGCCGTCGATACCGGCGTCGCCGGTGAGTGCACCGAGGATATCGCCGGGGCGAACTTTGTGTTTGCGGCCACCGGCAATGCACAGGGTAACAAAAGCGGGCCGTGGCAGGGGGTCGGCGCTGTCTCGAAGCGTCTCAATGGCTTCAAAGGCGATGTCATGTTCCATGTAGCTGCCGATCAAATCCAGCTTGTAACGCTCGGAATCCGCGAACAGGCTGAGTGCCAGCCCCGCTTTGCCGGCGCGGCCGGTGCGGCCGATACGGTGCACGTAAATTTCCGCATCCCGGGGCAACTCAAAGTTGATCACCGCGGGTAAATCCTCAATATCCAGGCCCCGCGCTGCGACATCGGTAGCCACCAGTATGCTGCTGCTCTGGTGCTTGAACTGTATCAGTACCTGGTCGCGGTCACGCTGCTCCATGTCGCCGTGCAGGGCGCTGGCGCTGACGCCGTTCTGCCTGAGATAGCCGCAGACATCGCGCACCAGTTGTTTGGTATTGCAAAACACCACCGCCGATTGCGGGCGGTAGTGGGCCAGCAGTTTTAGCAGGCTTTTCAGCCGTTGTTCCTTGCTGCAGATATAAAACTGCTGATCGATGTGTTGTTTAGTGTGAATGGACTCCACCGATACGCGAACCGGTGCGCGCTGGAAGCGCGCACTCAGGGACAGGATGTCGTCGGGGTAAGTGGCGGAGAACAACAGGGTTTGCCGCTTCGACGGTGTCTGTTCGAGGATGGTTACCATGTCATCGACAAAGCCCATCTCCAGCATGCGATCGGCCTCGTCCAGCACCACGCTGGTGGCGCGCTCCAGTGACAAGGTTTTCTTGCGCAAATGATCCTTGATGCGCCCGGGTGTTCCCACCACGATATGGGCGCCGTGTTCCAGTGAACCGATTTGCGGGCCGATGGATTGCCCTCCGCACAGCACCACCACCTTGATGTTCTGCTGGTGGCGGGCCAGCCGGCGGATTTCACCGGCAACCTGGGTTGCCAGTTCCCGGGTCGGACAGAGCACCAGTGCCTGGGTGCCGAAATCCCGGGGGTTGAGCTTGTTCAGCAGGGGCAGGCCGAAGGCGGCGGTCTTGCCACTGCCGGTTTTGGCCTGGGCGATCAAGTCCTTGCCTGCCAGTGCCAGCGGCAGTGCCTCGGCCTGGATGGGGGTCATGGTGTGGTAGCCCAGGCTGTCCAGGTTGCGGAGCTGGGCGGGGGGCAGCTCGACAGCGGAAAAAGGGAGTTCGGTCACGGGGAGCTCGGTTGTGGGTGGCCTGATATGGGCTGTGGGCCGGGAGTATAGCAGGGGCAAGTGTCGTGATGGTCATATTCCAACTTTCAGCAAGCCGGGGATTGTGGTTCACTGTGCCTGCTCGACTTACCGCAATAAATCAGGAGTTAGCCGATGTCCCGTAAACCACTCTCAATAGCTATTACCCTTACTGCCGCCATGGCCGCGAGCCAGGCCAATGCCGGCGGCCTGTGGATCACCGAGTACGGCCAGCCGACCATGGGCAGGGCCGGTGCGGGGGAAGAGGCAGGTGTCGGTGATGCCACGGATGCCTTCCTCAACCCGGCCGCCATGACCCGTCTCGACACGTCGGATTTGACGCTGACTGCGGGGGTTATCCTGCCGCAAGTCAAGTTCGACGTGGAGGAGGGCAGTGTCCTCAATGGTACCAACAACGGTGGCAACGCGACTGAAATAACGCCCGGCGGAAGTGCTTTTTACGTCCGCCCCCTGAATGACAAGTGGACCGCCGGTGTATCGTTGATCGCCTTGACCGGCAGTGTTCTGGACTATAACAACCAGTGGGCGGGTCGCTACCAGATACAGGAGGTCTCTATCCTGGTGATAGGCCTGGTGCCCTCGGTCGCCTACAAGGTCACCGACAAGTTCTCGGTGGGATTCTCAATACCGGTGATGTATTCCGACCTGGATATGGATATCGCCGTACCCAATCCCAATAATCCCTTCGCCGGTCCCGACGGCAAGGCCTCGGTGGATGGCGATGATGTGCAGGTAGCTGGCGGTGTCAGTTTTCTCTACGAATTCAGTGAGCGGACGCGTATCGGCGGGCGTTATACGTCCGAGTTTGATTTTGAGTATGACGGTGACGCGGAACTCCAGCCACTCGATGTCCAGGTGGGTATCGAAACAGCATTGACGATGGCGGCGATTGTCCGGATAGGCCTGGCTCACGACTTCAATGAAACCTGGTCAGGCTATGCCACCGTGGGCTGGGACAACTGGAGCGAGTTGGGCGATG
>Ga0114949_10001286_pt1 | contig 15155 bp, 16 predicted proteins | sample N074metaG_FD_83505 | JGI IMG/M metagenome (GOLD analysis project Ga0114949, IMG submission 83505) | Deep subsurface microbial communities from Kermadec Trench to uncover new lineages of life (NeLLi) - N074 metaG | ecosystem: Environmental > Aquatic > Marine > Ocean trench > Sediment | place... | reverse complement strand
CTCTGGACTTAAGTTTGGTCGTCGCAAAATTATAGGCTTTGTGAATTGGTTTACATAAAAGACCCACTCCAGAGCCATAAAGCGCAGAGATAAAATGTGTCGTGTCGAACTTCAGAAATAAGAGCTAGTACTGTAGAAAAATGGCCTGTAGCCATCAAGTGTACTTGCGTATCTCTAAGAATAGGACGTTAATAATCCTTATACTCCTCACTTATGATTGTTTCGATATTGATGAGCGTAGATGATGAAAAAAGGGGCAATATTGTGGCTGGAAACTTGAAATTATTGGTCCGTGTAGGATTTTTCATCGGGGTAGCGTCAGTTCTGACGGCCTGTGAGCCAAGCGATGTTAGACCCGGATTGTGGCTAAAAGGTGAGGAGGTGACAGCATCGGTAGCGAGTTGGCGGTTCGCCGCTGAAACTGACGAAATCTTCATAGAAACCATTCCCTGGTACGGCATTCCCCATTCAACAACTATCTGGTCTGTCGTTGTGGAAGATAATATTTATATCGGCTCCTATGGGCTTGATAAAAAGGCATGGGAAAAGAACCTTATGGAGAATGCCAATGCCAGGCTGGGGATCTCCGGCAAGTTGTATAGCGTTGTCGTCTCAACAATTGAAGATGAAAAATTAAGCGCATCCCTGAGTCTGGCTTATAACAGTAAATACGACATGGCGGAGGTTTTCGGTGAGGAAATTCCCTTGTGGTGGTTCTACTCCATAAAGCAGCGCTGAACGATGATGTTCAGCCTACGTTACCCCCATGTTTAAATATTGAAACAACAGGAGCAAACAATTGATACATGGACATTGTGAGTGTGGACGCGTTTCATACGAAGCAGATTGTGAAATTTCGGATTTTTGCCATTGTCACTGTTCACAATGCAGACGACTGCACGGCGCAGCCTATGCAAGCTTTGCGGGTGTAGAGACTGAAAAGTTTAGATACCTATCGGGTGAGCAAGATATCAAGGTCTATGCTTCTTCACATGACCATCAACGTGTATTTTGTGGCAACTGTGGTTCAAATATTCTCGTAGCTGTTGATGGTTACCCCGGTTTTCTCTATCTGTCGATGGGTGCTGTGGATGGGAACCCTACACTGCCAGAGGCATATCATATATTTGTCGGCTCCAAAGCGCCGTGGCACGAAATAACTGATGATTCCATGCAGTACGATGAAGCTGAGCCGGAATAGTAAATTTTAGGGAGAGTCATAGCATGAGCACAAGCCAATCGGATAATAAAATGAGCGATACGGTTCTCTATAGCGTTGCAGATCATGTTGCCACTATTACAATGAATCGTCCTGAACGGCATAACGCTTTGAATCATGAAAGCTATGCTGCAACCACGGATGCCTTTAACAAGGCAAATGCAGATCAGCAGGTTCGTTGCATTATCTTCACAGGTGCTGGCCGCAGTTTTTGCAGCGGTGACGATGTTGTGGAAATCATGGCATCCGGAGACGGCTTGAAAGGCGCCCTGAAGAAACCTGAGGCCAAGGACACTCCTGCGACCACCAATCCCCCATTAGCGGTGGCAATGCGTACATCTCGCTGCCCTATAATTGCAGCTGTGAACGGCGCGGCAGTTGGTTTTGGCATGGAATTGACATTGTTGGCCGACATTAGAGTCGCATCCGAGACAGCCCGCTTCAGTGAGATGTTCGTGCGCCGCGGCATTATCGCCACGCACATCAGTTATGATCTCCTGCCGAATATTGTGGGTCCGGCAATGGCCGCTGAAATGCTCTTAACCGGCGAGATGATCAACGCCGAAAAGGCCCTTGCCTGTGGACTGGTATCAGAGATCACCGAACCTGATGCATTGCTGACTCATGCTGATAAACTTGCGGCGGCTATCGCCGAAAATCCACCATTAGCGGTGCAACGAGCAAAGGTTGGACTAGCCATGAAGCGTGATCACCAGCTGGCGGAGCTCGATCACTATTTATCCTTAAGTTTGTCTGACCTGTCCCGAACCAAAGATCATCAGGAAAGTGTGGCCGCATTCCTGGAGAAGCGTGCCGGGAAATATATCGGTGAATGACGATGATGCAGTGTGCAAGAGTCCTCTACTTTCGGAAGTCTGGCTCTCTTGCTTAGTTTCCCTTAACAAATTAACCCAACCAGTTGCTCGCTCTGAGTCTCCACCCAGATTCAAAAACTAAATGCCACTTTACACGCTTCACTTTATCGTAATCTGCCGCTATAAATTTATTTCTTTCTAAGATCTTTGAGTTTGAAATTATCCCAGCTTACTAGTTTATCCGGTGTGAATACGATCCAACGTGCGCTGTCGCCTGATGCCGTTGCTTGATTAGGCTCCGGTGTGGCAGGTGCTGGACGACCATGGCCACCTGCGTATTTTGCGCCCATTTGAATCCTGACTGCCGCCATGTCGGTATCTGCTTTTTCATCTGCCTCAGACTCAAGGACAGTTGCGGACCCCTGGAACATGGCCGCCTGAAGCTCAGGAAATTTTTCATTTCGATCAACGATAATGGTGCAGGTATCATTGCGTCGAACGTTTGCGACCTTTTGACCACGACCAAAGGTATAGATTTTTCCTCCTGCCCAGCCGAACCACATTGGTGTTACGTTGATTCGTGACCCTGGCCCGACGGTTGCGATCCTCATGTTCCATGAAGTCAGCATCAGCTCTTCAAGCTGATCATCGGATAGGGCAAGTTTTTTTGATATTGGCATAGATGCTCTTGGGGGTTTGGTAGACTAGATTTCGCCACCGCGAGAAGAACGGACAAACTGCACCTTGGATTCCTACTCCTGTTTCGCTTGCTGTTGTTGAAGGCGTATTAAGCCAGACATCTCGCTGACAGAATTCATATCCAGCAGTTGATCTTTTTTGGCGAGCAGGTCCTCATAGGTGACATCCGCGCCAAACTCAAGTGCATCATTGACAAAAGTTGCACTACAGGAAAACCGAGCATTACCGGCATGAATCGTCTTTCCAGTAGGCGCATCCTCGGCACACATCAACAGGACTGCAGGTGTTACGAGGTGAGGATGTCGCAATGGGTCCGGATCATCAGGATTGACTTCAACACCTGGGATAGTACCAATCAGGCGGGTTTCGGCTGCAGGTGCCAGACAATTAACCCTGATGTTCTTGGATAACCCCTCAATGGCCAGGACATTCATCATGCCTAGCATCCCCATTTTGGCTGCGCCGTAGTTCGCCTGTCCAAAGTTGCCAAAAATTCCAGAAGTGGAACTTGTGAATACAATCCGGCCATAGTTTTTTTCATACATGATCGGCTAGGCTGCCTTGGTGACATAGCCTGTACCATTCAAATGTACAGCCATGATGAGGTCCCAATCTCCCATATCCATGTTCTTAAAGCTCTTGTCTCGCAGAATTCCAGCATTATTTATCAGAATATCAACTGTACCGAATGCGTTGACGGCATCATCAATGATTGACTGTGCTCCTGCCATGTCAGCTACCGACGCCTTGTTGGCAATAGCTGTTCCACCAGCACTCTTAATTTCATCCACAACGACATCCGCCATGTCGCTGGAACCAACGCCGTCACCGCTTCCTCCCAAATCATTCACCACGACTTTGGCACCTCGCCTGGCAAATTCCAGCGCATGGGATTTACCCAGACCGCCACCGGCACCGGTAATCACAACTACCTTGTCTTCAAAATCACTCACTATTCACTCTCCCTGAACTATTTCGCTCTGAATTATTCGCTCTGAACCATAACATTATTATTCAGTTCTGGGGATCAAGAAAAATTTAAGTGTTCGGATTAAAGTGTCGGAGCATAATCCTGTTGATGACCACTGTAATGGCTAAAGTCGCGCTAGAAATTAACCTGTATCACCAGTGATAATTTTGAACCTGAACTTTTATCCATCGGAAAGATAAATTGTGAAGTGCTCGCACCTTCTTCCGATCATGGCGCTGCTAGTGTTTAACACAGCAGATAGAGTTATCTCTTATTGCCTCGTTAGATCAATGACCGTGTTCTTGTAAAAATCTGCCATGGTCAACTGTTCCCAATCGACTTCGACTCCCAGACCAGGTCCTGCAGGCGCAATTGCCTGGGCGTTGGCGTCCATCGGAATCCCGTTTTTCATTCCGAATTCGAAAGCATCTCGTGGCGTTGGAGCTTCAAAATACCTCGTCCGCTCATTGGCCAGCATCAGATGCAGATTCGCTGCCTGGGCCAGCGAGTGCCCCCAGCTTTGGATCTCGATCCCCAGATCGGCGTCGTTGGCAATTATCAGGAGCTCAAGTGCTGTAGAGATTCCACCTGCTACTGTGACGTCGAATCTACCGGCATCCCAGGCGCTAGTATTAATCCCCTGTCTGATGAACTCATGAGAATAGATGTCGTAGCCCGACGGAATGATTGAAACTGCAAGCCTCTTCCTGAGTTCCCCATATTGCGAAACAAGCCTGTCTGCAATGGGCGCCTCGAGCCAGACAAATAGCCCTTCGTCCATTTTCCTGCCAAGCCTGAGAGCATCCTCAAAGTCGTATTTGCCCTCGAGATCGATCATGAATTGATATGGGTCGTTGGCAAATACCTGCTGGACTAGTGTCACGAGCTGGGTATCAGCTTCGATTTCACCCCAGACGTGAAATTTGAATGCCTGAAAACCGAGTTTTGCGTACTCCCGAACCGCATCAACATACTCAGGTAGCGTAACGAAGAAGGGGAAGCTCGCGTAGGGCTGAATTGAATCCTGCTTTGCTCCCAGTAGTTTGTAGAGAGGGCGATTCGCCTTGCGTGCGGCCAGGTCCCACAGTGCGATGTCAATGCTTGAGTGAGCTTCATCGCTCAGGGTTGGTTGTGTTCGTTTGAGCATTGCCCCGACTTCCACCGGGTCGATGGACTCGAAGGCGAAGATATTGTTGGCAACGCCGCGTAACTCCAGCAGGAGTTGGTCGCTGAACTCTCCCTGACGATATGTATCTACCCCGGATATACCCTCGAATCCATCTGCCGTCGTGATCCTAAGGATGTTGTTAACTTGCTTCAAGGGAACGTCGCCACCAGAATACTGCCCGGTGGTGCTCTCTGTACCAACGGCATGGACCTCGATGCGGGTGATCTTAGTTTCTTCGCTATAGCGGAAGAGCGGTTCGTAATGGCTCGTTTTATCACCCGAAAACGCAGCCATGAGCGTAACCGTATTCATTTCATGTTCACTGGTGAATGTAGACTTAATTTAATACCTCTGCTACCTCACGAGCAGCACGAACTCCTGACCAGTAGGCACCATGGCAAGTACCATTAGCACGAGCAGTTGCCTCACCGGCAAAAAACAATTTGTTATCAATGGCAAGCGGTAATGATTCACGTTGGTGAAATTGACCCGGTAAAGCAGAGGCATAGGAACCCAATGTCCAGGGGTCTGTGACCCAGGCGGTAACAATCGAACGACCAACCGATTGGCGAATATCATTACCAAATATATCTGCAATCTGATCTACGGCAAACTCATGAGCTGCCTGCTGGCCTTGCTGCTCCATCCAGATACTATAACGCCCGCCCATAAAGACCGTTACGACATTTGTAGACATGAGGTTTACATCGATGTAAGCCCCCTGTGCTTCACTGGGCCAGGACTGATAATATCCGCTAGCCCCGGGGCTAAAAACATCTTTGGTAAAATGCACCCCGATTTTATTTTCAGCACCCATGGGCACCCCTTGAATCGCTTCCATTTTCCAGTCGGGTAATTGTGGCTTGAAATGAATTTGTTGTGCAGCCAATATTCCGTTGGACACGGTGCTGATGAGACAACGAGCGCGTAGTGATCCTTTAACGGTGTTTACAATGACATCTTTTTGACACCAATCAACACTTTCCACTTTGGTATTTAGTGAAACCCTAACGTCGCTGCCCCACTGTGCGACTAAGTTTCCGTAGCCGCGCAGAGTGTTAAAACTAATGTACTCTTCAACCTTATGGAAAAAATCGGCTGCTGATGCTTCATCAAGATCTTTAGGTGCTGTTACAGCCATCATGTCCATGTACGGTGTTACGTAGAGGTTATCGAGATCAATGATTTCACTGATAGCACAGTCATCACCACTGTCAACAGAGCTCCGTATCGCTTCCTCACATTCCTTGTAATACTCCTCCCGCGCTCTCATCTCATTATCATCTAGCGGTTGACCGTTAAAAATGTAATGTGCGTTGTAGTGATATTCCTCAATCACAGCACCGTGATTTTTTGCAAAATCTACAAAAGGGTTACTTTCGTCAATATGGGTTTTAGCATCAGGTCCGGCGTCCAGGTAAGCACAACCCAAATCAAACCAGATATCGTGGGCAATTTCTTCACTGTAAGCACGACCACCAATACGATGCGAGCCTTCTACCAGGATAAAAGAAATTCCCTGTTTAGTAAGTTCTTTGGCGGCTGATAAACCGGCAGAACCAGCACCGATAATAATGACATCTGTTTGCGTAGACATAATTGATTAATAAGGGATAAGTACCATGCTCATTTAGCACTAGATTCTTCATAGTAGCCAACCTTGTGCGCTATCTTGTCGACTCAGATCTCATGTGAACCCCTGCGAATGTATACCAAGGGAATGGGTCGAGATGTTAATCCCATGCGAAATGATGATTGTCGGGATTCATGATCAAGCTGTTTTGCTGAGCACCTGGTAGCGTTTCATCAAACGGCGGGCCGATTGATCAAAGTCATCTCGTCGATGCATGACGCGGCGGTTATCCCAGATAATAAGATCGTTCGGTTGCCACTGTTGCCGCCAGACATGTGAAGGCAGCGCAGCGTAAGACCAGAGTTCGTCGAGCAGGGCTTCACTCGCAGTAAGTTCCAGCCCGGGAATGTAAGCCCACTCGCGACGTCCCAGGTACAGCGCCCGCTTTCCAGTTTCCGAATGGGTGATGATGACTAATCCACCTTGTTGCTTCGCCGACCAATACGTAGTATGAAAAGCCATGGGAGAAACATTGATGTCGAGCGCACTTACAGGCTTATCGGCCACAGTCACTGAAACCGTAACAGAGGATATGTCGGCGAAAAATGTGGGCAGCGGTACGGTATCAGTATTTTCTACACCTGATCTTGTTCTCCTGCTGGAGAAAACTGCCCTGGCTGCCCTCAGTGGCAAATTAAAAGCAGGAGAAACGACAGTAGGAACAGCCCTTGACTTGACTCACCTGGCAGCCACACCAGTAGGTATGAAAGTAACCTGTACGGCAACGGTGAAAGCAGTTGAGGGTCGCAAGCTGGTGTTTGAGGTGAAGGCGGAAGACGAGCGAGAGGCCATAGCGGCGGGCACTCATACTCGATTTGTTGTCGATGTGGAAAAATTCCAGCTGAGAGCCGATGCAAAGTTGAGTGTGGACTAACGCCGAGAATTTTCTCGAAGTCGGCAGCTGCCGACAAATCAATTCCAAATACAACCAATGACGAAAAAGGAGAGCAAGATGTCGACAGTAAGAGGGGCAACGATTATCGCCCAGAACCTGAAGCAACAGGGTGTCGAGTATATGTTTGGCATCGTTGGCTTTCCGGTGATACCTATCGCTTCAGCGGCGCAGCGAGCGGGCATCACTTATATAGGCATGCGAAATGAGCAGGCTGCCAGTTATGCCGCCCAGGCCGCCGGATACTTAACCGGTCGTCCCCAGGCCTGCCTGGTGGTCTCCGGCCCTGGCGTCATTCATGCTCTGTCAGGTTTGGCCAATGCCCAGTCAAATTGCTGGCCCATGATTCTGATCGGCGGGGCTTCCGGGGTTTCGCAAAATGGCAGAGGCGCTTTCCAGGAGGAGCGGCAGGTTATGGCGGCTTCACAATTTTGCAAGTATGCACATGCCGTGGAAGACGCGAGAAGGATTCCCTTCTATGTGGAACAGGCTGTTCGTACATCTTTCTATGGGCGCCCTGGGGCTGTTTATCTGGACTTGCCGGATGATGTGATTTTGCAGGAAGTTGAAGAAAATGAAGTCCACGTAGTTTCGACAATTGCCGATGCGCCAAGGCCACAGGCGATGGATGAGAATATCGAAGCGGCGCTTACGGCGCTCGAGTCTGCCGAACGGCCACTTGTCATCGTTGGCAAGGGCATGGCCTGGTCCAGGGCAGAAAATGAGGTGAGAGAGTTCATCGAGCGAACACAACTACCCTTTCTGGCATCCCCAATGGGTAAAGGTGTCGTGCCCGATGATCACCCGCTTTCTGTAGGAGCAGCAAGGACCCTGGCCCTCAAGGACGCGGACCTGATATTGCTGATGGGGGCGAGATTGAACTGGATCATGCATTTCGGGCTGCCACCGAGATTTTCAAAAGACGTCAAGATCATCCAGCTGGATGCATGCGCAGAAGAAATCAGCACCAACGTACCGGCAGAAGTTGCCCTGGTGGGAGATGGCAAGGCAGTGGTCTCGCAGTTAAATCGGGCACTGGCGGATCGGCAATGGTTCTATCCGGCAGAAACGAACTGGCGCTCAGCGCTGGCGGCAAAAGCAATAGATAACCAGGCCGCAGTACAACCAATGATTGATGATGACAGTGCACCTATGAACTATTACCGCGCATTCAAGGATATCAGGGAGTGGCTGCCGGATGACGTCATTATCGTCAGTGAAGGAGCCAATACCATGGACATCGGGCGTACCCAGATGCCCAACAACCAACCCCGGTCGCGCCTGGATGCCGGGAGTTACGGCACCATGGGTGTCGGGATGGGTTTTGCCATCGCCGCTGCTGTAGTTCATCCCGAGCGACCCGTTGTTGCCGTTGAAGGCGATTCAGCATTTGGCTTTTCGGGAATGGAAATTGAAACCATGTGCCGCTACAAACTGCCGATCAAGATCGTCATCCTGAACAATGGCGGAATTGGTGGCGGTATGGATGAACTGCCCACGGACAAACCAATCCCTGCACCCATTCTTACACCGAGGGCGCGTTACGATCTGATGATAGATGGATTTGGCGGTAAAGGATTCCTGGTGGAAGACCCCAAAGACCTGAAGGCGACACTGGACAAGGCAATGGCCTTTGACGGACCTGTCATCGTCAACGTAATGCTTGACCCCAGGGCCGGTCGAAAACCGCAGGAGTTTGCGTGGCTGACAAAAGAGGAATAGCCAGTCTCACGTCTAATATCATCAGGAGGTTAGCATGACTGCACTTCAAGGAATTAGAATTCTGGATATGACACAATACGAGGCAGGACCGGCCTGCACCCAGGCTCTTGCCTGGTTGGGAGCGGATGTTGTCAAGGTCGAAAGGCCAGTCACTGGAGACCCGGGTCGTGGTCGTGATGGTGGTGATTCCGAGTATTTCCTGATGTGGAATAGTAACAAGCGCAGCATCACGCTGGCACTTGAGAAACCGGAAGGACGGGATCTGTTGCTCAAAATGTTACCCCACTATGATGTCTTCGTGGAAAACTACGGACCCGGTGTCGTTGAAAAACTTGATATCGACTATGACGTCATGAAGGAAATTCATCCGGGCATCATCTACGCCAGTGTCAAGGGTTTCGGCAGTAGTGGACCCTACGCAAACTACAAATGCTTTGACATGGTTGCCCAGGCCGCCGCCGGTGCCTTCGCCATTACCGGGGACCCAGATGGTCGTCCCATGCGTCCGGGGCCGACCACCGGGGATGCTGGAACAGGTGTACAGCTTGCATTAGCTATCACAGCCGCATACATACAAAGGTCCAGGACTGGTGTTGGTCAACTCATCGAGTTGTCCATGCAGGAGGCGATGACCTATTATCTGCGAACTTCTCTAGCCGCTTCCCTGGGTGGCCAGCATGTATCACCCAGGACAGGTACTGGCATTAACCCGATAGTCAATTTGTATCCCTGCTCGCCAGGTGGCAGCAATGATTATGTGTATATTATGGCTGTGACACCCAGAATGTGGCAGGCGTTGTGCAACGCAATGGAAAGAGCTGACCTTTTAGCAGACCCGCGCTTTAAGTCCTCCAGATTACGTGTAGAAAACGCAGAAATTTTAACCAGTGAGATTACCAGCTGGACATCAAAGCGTACCAAACACGAGGCGATGAAAATCCTGTGTGAAGCTGATGTGCCCGCAAGCGCTGTGTTTGATTCTGTTGATCTCTTTAAAGACAGTCATCTTCGAGAGCGGGATTTTATTCATGAAGTTGAGCACGAAGCCCGGGGTCATGTTCGTTTGTTGGGGTGGCCAGCCCGACTCGCAGAAAGTAAGGTAGAGATTACTGCCGCCTCGGTGTTGGGAAAACACACCGAGGAAGTCATTGCAGCTGATCTGGGTTTGTCTGAATCAGAGATCGCTGACCTGGCTGCAAAAGGTGCTTTTGGCACCTCGCCCTGACCCAGGAATTTATGATCAAGCAGTTTTACTGAGCACCTGGCAACGTTTCATCAAACGGCGGGCCGATTGATCAAAGTCATCCCGTCGATGCATGACGCGGCGGTTATCCCAGATAATAAGATCGTCCGGTTGCCACTTTTGCCGCCAGACATGTGAAGGCAGCGCAGCGTAGGACCAGAGTTCATCGAGCAGGGCTTCACTCGCGGTAAGTTCCAGCCCGGGAATGTAAGCCCACTCGCGACGTCCCAGGTACAGCGCCCGCTTTCCAGTTTCCGAATGGGTGATGATGATCGGATGCACAGCGCCTGGCGCATCGCGTGGATCATCAAATTCCTCAAAACCAGGCCTTAGACGACCGACGCTCGTATGTGCCGCGTTATGCTTGATCGTCAGGCCTTCTATACGATCGATCAGTTCGTCAGGCAGTGACTCCATTGCCGCATTCTGATCAGAAAAATACGTATCACCACCCTCATCAGGTATCTCTATTCCCAGCAGGATGCTGGCGGGTGGAGGAATTTTGATGTAGGTCATATCGGAATGCCAGGTTGCCTCCGAATTGCCGAGCCCGCCTATGGGTTTGCCATCAACGATGATGTTCGAAATCTGCGTGACGTACTTGTTTTTGATCTTAGCCCGCTTGCTTTCTGACAGGAATCCCAGCGGAATCTCTTCGAGGGGTCCGAAGCGGGCACTGAAAGTCTCGAGCTCGTCTTCGACTAATGGTTGATTATGCAGTCGCAACACACCATAGGTGAGCCACGCCTGGTAAATCTCATCAAAATCCTCATCGCTGATGGATTTAATCTCTATATCGGTTATATCGGCAACGAAACTGGAAGTTACTGGTTTGATGTTCATCGTTGATTTCTTTTTTGTCCTCAGTCAGTGGGTCCGTCGATAGCCGCACGTGGTACAACGATTCGGGCAAAGCCGGAAAGCACCTTGTCTTCTTGAAACATATTGTAAAACTTCATTAACGCAAAGCCCATCGTCGTCTCCTTCCAGAATATACTCTGTAGTTGTTCAGGATTGTAGTCGCCGGGTTGAGCAGTTAATGCTTCAAGATAAAAAACCTTGGCATCCTCAATCGCCAGTTTGAACCAGTCGAGCTCACTGGCAGGCAGTACCTTGTCGTCGAGCAGCTGGCCGAGCTTCTCCACATTTTCCTGCATCGACAAGCTCGAAACGCCAACCAGGGTGCGCCCTTTTCGCCTGCGTCTTCCCAGGTCCTGCCAGGTTTGCAATGTCTGAAGTTCGGACAGAAGCGCTGCCTTCCAGGAGTCAGTGCTGACGGCTCGTTTTGCGAAAGACACCGGGCAGGCTGGCGCCGACTCCATATCAACAGTCGGCGCGTCAAGGGGAAAGTCCTCCAGGACGGGGCCCTTTTCCCGCATCAGCAGGGCGAGTGCAGTGTCGATCACCTTGTGTTGAAAGGCGCGGTCCCCCGGTATCCCCAGTGGGCGACCGAGTGGAAAGGAGACCCACAATGCACGAGGCGGCTGCAGGCTTACGGTGTTTTCCCTGACGAGGCTGATACCCGTGGTCAAAATGCCTTCACGTTCCAGGTAATAGCTGAGCGCACTCACGGCACGCGTGCAGTTGGGTCAGACGGGTGTGAGGAAGACAGCATCGACCTTGTCCTTCTTCAGTAGACCTGCAACCTGCAATGCCGAAGTCTCGTAGGCACTCGGCTTCAATCCTGCGCCCATGAAACTGTAGTGTACGCTTGCCAGTGACCCAATCTTCCCCTCTGCTTCGAGTTCCCTGAAGCGATCAATGGGGAATACGAGATTGACGTCCTCCAGGAAGCCAGTCTTGTCAAAGTTTACAGAACTGTGTGACATCACGAGAGTGTTGCCATCCTCTGTGCCTGCGATCGGCCTGAAGGTCGAGTCTGTAAACTCGAACGCAGGATCGTCGCGAAAATGCAGGCCGGCGGTAGTAATCAATGCGACCCTGAGCTCAGCCACCGGTTTTGTTAGTTGATTCCAGACAGGAGGTCCTAGTGGCTCGAGGTTTTTCGAGAGCAGGTGCTCGCGTTCGTAGTCAGGTAAGTCGCTGAGTCGAACCATCGCCGCATATTCCTCAGTTAATCCGTTGCGTTTGTAAACCTGTTAGATCGCATCTCCAGGTAAATATGCATGAGCCGCAATGTCACTATCGCATGCGAAGCATGGATGTCGGTTGTGGTTGTTCTAACCTTGCATTAACCACGTTTAGAATAAAACCAGATCCATCCAGGTGAAATATAAGCCATTATATGCGGATTTGGCGACTGGTATTCACGCTTCAGCGAAAAACTGAGCCTCGAAGACTGGTGAAACTGATGCGGAAAATCAGTTTCGCCATATAAACTATGGTTGATTCATTGATCCGCACTCGCGCAAAGCATCAACCGATATTTATCAGAGGAAGTTATCGTGGCAATCGAAGAGATATTCAACTATATCCGTATTGATGACCATACGGTAACGGCTGGACAACCCACCGAGGATCAGTTGGCAGATCTGGCGAAAGATAGCTGCGATCTAATCATTAATCTGGCCACAATAGATCCACGATATTCATTGGACAACGAGGAACAGTCCTGTCGCTTGCTGGGGATGAATTATCTACACATACCCGTTGAATGGACAGCACCAAAGATAGAGGACTACCAGGCGTTCAAGGCCGCCATGGCGGATGCAACTGGTCAGAAAATTCTGATCCATTGCGCTGCAAACTATCGAGTCACAGTTTTCTATTCCGTCTACGCCAAACAGTCTCTGGGCTGGTCGAAGGAACAAGCCGAAGAACTGATTGCTCAAATCTGGGAATCAAATCCTGACTGGCAAATGGACGATGTCTGGCAGGAATACCTAGCTGCGATTAATGTGTGAAAAAAGGATCGTACACGCTGCATCCAGAAGACCGATTAACACTCTTTGCTGGTGGGAAGATTGACCTTTGTAGTGTAGGTTTACTCCAGCACTCTACTCCGACCCATAAATTTGGGATGGGTCTGCGTTGAGTAAATGGTTTCCGCACAATTTTGATGAGCTTAGCGGATGCAATACTTGATAAGATAAACTCTAGTGGTCCCACCAAATCAAGGAAAAGCAATGGCAAAAGATACATGCAATATGAGTGGGAAGCTGGCCGGGAAAGTTGCTGTTGTCACAGGTGCAAGCAGGGGAATCGGTGAGGCAATCTGCTACAGACTTGCCATGGAAGGGGCAAAGGTCGTTCCAAGTGCTCGTACGGCGCAAACGAGTGATCATATATTTGACGGCACTATAAATGAGACTGCTGATCGAATTCGCGATTGCGGAGGTGATGCTTTTGCAGTTCAGTGCAATCTGGCGAGTAAAGAAGATCGTGAAAATTTGATCAACGAAACACTAGGTCATTACGGACCTGTCGATATTCTGGTGAGCAACGCGGCAATCACCTACTTTATACCCGTCCTGGAATTTCCCGGTAAACGCTTCGACCTGATGTTTGATGTGCAGGTTAAAGCGCCCTTTCACTTGGCGCAATTGGTCCTGCCTTCCATGTTAGAGCGTTCATCCGGGCATATCATAAATATTTCATCGGGCGCGGCATTTCATCCAGAACCTGATGCACCCGGAGGTCATGGAGGGACCGTATATGGGATGTGTAAGGCTGCCCTGGAGAGATTCACTACTGGCCTCGCACAAGAACATTACAGCGACAATGTCTCAGTTAATGTAATTTCACCAGGGTTGGTGGCGACACCGGGTGTCGTTCACCATCATCTCATCAACGACTCAAACAAGGCGCGGGTACAGGCCGTTGAACTTATCGCGGAATCTGTTTACCAACTGTCAATTGCAGATATCTCAATGTCTGGCCGAATTGATCATGCAGCAGCATTTCTTGAAGAAATCAAGGTCGAACCGTCCGAGACCTTGAAGGATTTCCCTCAAAGCGGTTGATTTACGGTGCCGGAGTAAAGTACCGGAGTGCAGTTGTCGGAATTTAGTAATGACGTCGATAGAAATCGTATCGTCTGGTTGAGAGCCTATGGATATAACTAGCCACCAGGCACGGCGGAACGTTACACTTGAGCCTTTCTCAACAGGATTGATCCCTTGGCTGATGTTTTCATCTCATATGCACGCGAAGATCGAGATCAAATCGAAATCCTCGCATCGGCGCTGGAAAATGCCGGACTGAATGTCTGGTGGGATCGAAATATTTCCGGTGGTGCAGAGTTCGCGACGATGATTGAAAATGAACTGAATGCTGCCCATCATGCAATTGTCGCATGGTCTGAAGCATCTCGCGGCTCACATTGGGTTAGAGATGAAGCAGAGCTTGCTCGAGAACAGGGTAAACTCATCCCACTATCGCTTGATGGCTCAATGCCACCACTCGGATTTCGTCAGCTACATGCCCTGGACTTCAAGGGCTGGGCGGGCGACATCACCGCTTCAATTTTCACAAATTTGCTGGAATCAATCGGACCACCTCAAGAGACGACAAAGCCAGAGCCAGATGTAAAACGCAAATTCAAGAAACCTGGAATTGCCGTGCTGCCCTTTGACAATATGTCGAGTGATGAGGAGTTGGCTTATGTGGCGGATGGGCTGACTGAAGATATCATTTCCTCACTCTCGACCATTCACCACCTTTCAATACCGGCAAGAAACTCTACCTTTGCGTACAAGGGCCAGGCAGTCACCATTCGAGAAGTCGCTGATACACTGGATGTTCGATATGTCATCGAGGGATCGATACGCAAACTCGGTTCTCGCATTCGCATTACTGCTCAATTTATTGAGGCGGAATCCGGCAATCATATCT
>Ga0114949_10001285_pt1 | contig 15156 bp, 14 predicted proteins | sample N074metaG_FD_83505 | JGI IMG/M metagenome (GOLD analysis project Ga0114949, IMG submission 83505) | Deep subsurface microbial communities from Kermadec Trench to uncover new lineages of life (NeLLi) - N074 metaG | ecosystem: Environmental > Aquatic > Marine > Ocean trench > Sediment | place... | reverse complement strand
CTGATGGAGTGGGTGCGTGGTGATTTCCTGATGTCGGACATCACCCTGAACCGCTTCTTCGCCCTGCACGTCGTCGCCCTGCCACTGGTCCTGGTCATGCTTGTGTTCGTGCATATCGTGGCGCTGCACCATGTCGGATCGAACAACCCCGATGGTGTCGAGATCAAAAAACATAAGGACGCCAACGGGATCCCGCTGGATGGAATTCCCTTCCACCCTTACTACACGATCGGCCATGACGTTCCTGCAATCGTCGTGTTTCTGTTCATATTCTGCGCAGTCGTTTTCTATGCGCCCGAGATGGGCGGCTATTTCATCGAGAAACCGAACTTCGAGGTGGCGGATCCACTCAAGACGCCGGATCACATTGCACCGGTGTGGTACTACACACCGTTCTACGCGATGCTGCGCGCCGCGACCTATCCGCTGTTTGGCGTGCCAGCCAAGTTCTGGGGCTTAGTGGTGATGGCGTTCGCCATCCTCCTGCCCTTTGTGCTGCCGTGGCTCGATCGCAGTCCGGTCAAATCCATGCGCTACAAAGGCCTGATTTCGAAGGTCATGCTGGGGCTGTTTGTCGTCGTTTTTATCATTCTCGGCTATCTGGGCACTGTCGCGCCGACCGCGGGTGCCACCACGCTGGCTCAGGTGTGTACGGCATTCTATTTTGCCTACTTCGTGCTCATGCCCTGGTACACCAGAGTGGAGAAGACGAAACCGGTGCCGGACAGGGTAACGGTGCGATGAAGCAGAAGATCAGCCATGCCGGGAAAATGCCGGTGCGCAGAATGCTGCAGAGCCTGTGTACGTTATTGATTGTGTTTCCGGGAATGTTTGCTTCGGCCAGTGAGAGCAGTTGGCTGATGGACCCGATGGAGCCGGATCTGGAAAACCTGCCGTCGCTGCAGAATGGCTGGCGGCTTTACACGAACTACTGCCTCGGCTGCCATTCGCTGAAGTATCAGCGCTATGAGCGAACCGCGGATGATCTTGCAGTGCCGCACGACATCGTCCTGGAGCAGTTGATCTTCACCGGCCAGAAGATTGGCGAGCCAATGACCACCAGCATGGATCCGCAACTCGCGAGGAACTGGTTTGGCGCAGCGCCACCAGATCTAACACTGGTGGCGCGCCTGCGCGGAGTCGAGTGGCTCTATAACTATTTGCGGACGTTCTATCTCGATGAGTCGCGGCCACTCGGGGTAAACAACAAAGTTTTTCCAAACGTTGGTATGCCCAACGTACTGCTGGGTCTGCAAGGCGTGCAGGTCGCGAATTGCCAGCCAGCCGAAACGCAAACGTGTGATGAACTCGTGCTGCAGGAAGGTACGGGTGCTTACACGAGTGAAGAGTTCGACGCGGCGGTTTACGATCTCGTGAACTTCCTCTACTACACTGGCGATCCGAGCCGCATGGAACGTCACCGAATTGGTGTCTACGTGCTGCTGTTCCTGGTTATTCTGTTTATGTTCACATGGTTGTTAGGCCGGGAATACCAGAAAGACGTTAAACACTGAGTCATCGGTCCGGCGTAGCACTGCGTCGGGACCCACCTCCCATATTCCGTTTCCCAAAGGTAAAGCATGAGCGTAGTTACAAAACGATCCTCAATGACGTTGTTCTCCGATGCGCGGGACCAATATTCCCATCGCGTCAGAATGGTACTGGCAGAGAAAGGCGTTGCGGTTGAAATCATTGATGTTGATCCGAATAACAAGCCTGAAGATCTCGCCGAGATCAATCCATACAACAGTCTGCCGACGCTGCTGGATCGCGATCTCGTCCTCTATGAGGCGAACGTGATCATGGAGTATCTGGACGAACGATTTCCACACCCGCCATTGCTACCGGTGTATCCGGTGCAGCGCGCGCTGTCGCGACTGTGGATTACCCGGGTTGAACGGGAGTGGAGCGGTCGCCTGGATCTCCTGATGGCTGGCAAGGGGCGCGAAACGATGCTGAGCAAAGCCCGCAAGGAGTTACGGGAGAGTATTATCAGCATTGCGCCGATTTTCAGTGAGAAACCGTTTTTCATGAACGAAGATTTCTCGCTGGTCGATTGCTGTGTGGCACCTATCCTCTGGCGGCTCAAGGAAGTCGACATCAATTTACCCGAGCGCTCCACGAAGCCGCTGCAGATTTATATGCAGACCATGTTCGAGCGTGAGACTTTTGGCTCGAGCCTGACCGAGACTGAACTGGAAATGCACGAGTAGCAGCGTGTCGAAAAACACGCTGCCAGGGAGCCCTGAGGCCAGGGATGACCGAAGAATAAGCTACTGAGGTGCGCCACGATCTTGCCGGAAGAGTCTAAGAGCAAATCCAGAATTCCCTATCTGATCAGGGCGCTGTATGAGTGGATCATCGATAGTGAACTGACACCGTATCTGTTGGTCAGTGCGCAATCAGATCAGGTCCGAGTGCCGGCGGACTACGTCAGTGATGGCAAAATTGTCCTGAATGTCTCACCCGCCGCGATACGCGATATCCAGATCATGGATGCCGGGGTCAGCTTTGCCGGGCGCTTCGGCGGACGGCCCTTCGACGTTTACCTCCCGACGAGTTGTGTACTGGCGATCTATGCCAGGGAGACGGGCGAAGGGATGGCGTTCGAAGGGCAGGCGGAACGGGCTTCGGCGGGTGCAGGCCCCGATGATCCCGATCCTGCGCCGCCGCAAAAGCCCGGTGGCCATTTACAGATGGTCAAGTAGCGCACGTCAAGCGTCGGTATATTCGAACACCTTGACGATTTTCTGCACACCGTAAACGCTGCGAGCAACGTCAACCACCCGTTCAGCTTCCACGCGAGGCAGGATGCCCATCAGGTAGACGATGCCGTTTTCGGTTATTACCTTCACCCGGCGCGCCGATGTTTCGGCGTTGACCAGCAGTTTGGACTTGAGCTTCGCCGTAAGCACGCTGTCGTTCGATCTCGCCAGATAGGAAATAGGGCCACCGATTTCGAGTTCGTTGTGCACTTTGCGGACCTTGCCGATTTTCTCTGCCTGGGTTGTGGCCGCATTTTTCAGTGCTTCGCTGGACACCTGACCGAGCAGCAGCACCACTCCGTTGTAGCTGACAGCAACGAGATGTGCAGTTGAAAATCCGGCATCCGAATTTCGGATTTGTCGCTTCACCATGCTGCTGATCACGCTGTCGTCGAGCATGACGCCTTGTTCTCGAATGCCGGGGTCCCTGGAGAACGTGGCACAGCCACCCAGCACAAGCAGTGCCATAAGTGTTGCCGGAGAGAACAACGCGGACAGAAAACTCACGTGCCCGCGGCGTGATAATCGATCGGTGTGGAGGTTATGCATAGGTGCTGAATGCGTCGCTGACCCAGTTGAACATGGGGCGGTAGTTTGGACGCGATACGGATACGACGTCAAATCTGCAGGCTCGAAAGCGCAGCCCCGGGTGGCTTAAGAGGAACGCGCGGGCAGCGGCAATTATTTTGCGTTGCTTGCGCACACCCACCGAACTCAAGCCGTCGCCATAGGCTGCATTGCGACGAAATCTGACTTCGATGAATACGAGTATTTCGTCGTCGAACATGATCAGGTCGAGTTCACCAAACTTCCGGCTGAAGTTTCTGCCGACAAGCTCGAGGCCCTGTTCGAGCAGAAATTCCGCCGCAGCTTCCTCGGCCCAGTTGCCAGCGTGTCGTGGCGGGTTCCTCAGACGCACATCTTCAGTTGCCGACGAACGGCAGGGCCTGCACCCTGGAGCGTCGGATGACGCCCCAGGTCAATTCTCGACGGAATCTGCCATCGGCCGTGAGCGACAACACGCCCGTGGTGCCGAGCATCTGCGAAGTGGCGCTGCGATCCAGTAGCGCTAATGTGTTGCTCACGCGCAGCGCGTCGGCTCCCAGCGCATACAGCGATGAGAATGGGTTTGCGGCGAGGCCAAAGGTCTCATCGACGACCTGATAGAGCGGATCGTCGAACAGATACCAGGGCAATTCGCTGACGCGAAAGTCTGTCAGCTCACTCAGCTGCGCTGGTCGCGCACCACGCACCGCTTGAGAGGTGGTGTAGACCGGCAGGTTGTTGGCGAAATGAAATCGCAGAGCCGGCACGAGGGCGTTGGCTTCCACGTTGTTTACCAGCGCTACCACAGCATCCAGATCGCGCCTGGCGCGTGGCAGAAATTCCAGATCGAATTTGAAAGCAGCGTTCAATTCCTGCTTTCTTGCCAGGCTCGCGGCAACATTCATCGCAGTGCCGACCGATTCGGTGATCGTCTTCAGGTCGGTGAACGACTGCACAGTGAGGGGCCCCGTCCACTGGCTTTCCAGCTGCCTCTTGGCGCGTAACGACCATTCATCGTAAGTGTGCAGCAACAGCAGGCTTTCGATTCCATCGGCCTGCATCTGCCGGCCGATGGTGCGTGCCTCATCCTCAATCGCAAGCCCGAGTTGCAGTAAATTGACTGCCGGGACATCCCGCGTGCCGAGGTAGTTGAGGACCAGGGTTGGAATTTCGGGATTGAGGCGATTGAGGCGGGTGACGTTTTCTTTCTGCAATGGACCGATCAGCAGATCCACGCCGTCGGTGAGAACGCGCTCGTAGAGCTGTGCCAGCGGCTGGGATTGGGTGTCATAAAATGAGACTTCGAGAGCGGCGTCTGGGGTTCCGTGCGCGTCCGCGTTGGCGGCAAGGTAGGCGGCGATAAAGCCGTCGCGCACGGCACGACCGGCTCTGCTCAACCCACCACTGAGCGGTAATATGAGGCCGATGTGGCGCGGTTGCCACGATGCGCTTGCGACATTCGCCAGTGCGAGCGGTGGTCGTTGACTGGCGGGATGGTCGCGCCAGTTTGCGCGCCAGGCGCTGAGTACGCGTTGCTGTTCGCGTGCCGAGTGGCTGCGTAACAACTGCGCCTTCAGGCGCCACCAGCCGTCGGCGATCGTGTCTGTGTCGCCGCTGCGCGCCTGGTAACTCGCAGCGTAGCCGGAGGCGCGCCCCATGTAGAACCAGATCAGGTCGTTGTAGGGAAACCCCGGCCCGGGGTTTGCGCCGATGAGCCCATTTGCTGCGCAGACGTAGGCACCTCGTGCGGCGCACAGCTGGCCGCGAATCCACTCACGGCGGCGCACGTCTAGGACCGCCCGGGCGGTGGCCGCAGGCGTCGCCTGGAGGATCTCATCGAGCCCATCGAGCAGCCGCTCGGCGCGGCCGGGGTCGTCGTTGAACAGCGCGATCTGCGCGCTCAGCAGCCGATAGTTTGCGAGTTCCCCGCGTGGCAGCCAACCCGGTTCAATGCGTGCGAAAGTCGCGATTGCCTCACTTTCCAGGGCAAGATCCGCATAGGCGGTAGTCGCCTGGTAGAAGAGACTGGCCGCTCGATCTGCCGGACTGCTCGCCGCACGATCGAGCAGTCGCAGAATTTCCTGTTCGGATTGCGTCATGGCGGGCGCCGGATCGATCGTGCGTTGCGGGATGCTTTGACAGCCCCAGCTTGCGACAATGATCAGCCAGGCGAGGGTGGCAGTCGGTAGAGTTCTGCCGGAGTTCTCCTCATCGTTAAACGAAACGGCTACAGACATGGCTTTGATATGACCGGTACTCTTTATGTCGTCGCGACTCCCATTGGAAACCTGGGGGACATTTCGAGTCGAGCGGTAGAAGTACTCTCGGGGGTTGAGATCATTGCGGCGGAGGATACCAGACGGACTCAGACCCTGTTAGCCGCCATCGGCGTACAACCGCCGAAAATGCTGGCGCTGCACAATCACAATGAAACCGCAGTCAGCACGCGGGTGAAGCGCGCGCTTGCCGCCGGGCAGACGGTGGCGCTCGTCAGTGATGCCGGCACACCGCTGCTGTCGGATCCCGGTTTCGAATTGGTGCGGCAGTGTTGTGCCGAAGGTCTCGACGTACGACCGGTGCCCGGTGCCAGTGCGCTCATGTGCGCGCTGTCCGTTTGTCCATTGCCGATGTCGGGGTTCCGCTTCCTCGGCTTTCTACCGGCCAAGGCCGCCGCACGGCGCAGCGCGTTGGCCCAGAGCGTCGCCGCCGGTGCTCCCGCCGTATTTTTCGAAGCACCGCACCGCATGCGCGAATGTCTCGCCGATATCGCGGATCTGGCCGGTGGCCGGCGAGTGTTCATCGGCCGGGAGATGACCAAGCGCCACGAAGCCTATCTGTGTGATCACGCACAGGTACTGCTTGATGAGCTCGATGCAAATGATCAATGGCGTGGCGAATTCGTTTGTGTGCTCGAAGGTCAGGCTGACGACCGCACACCGGCGGACGTGCGCCATACCATGAGCGTTCTGTGTCGGGAACTCGGTCCGGCCCAGGCGGCGAGATTGGGTGCAGCACTCCTGGGGGCTAAAAAAAGTGAGCTCTACGATCTGGCGCTGACGCTCAAGGCGTGACGCGCGCTCGATGACGGCTTGGCCGATGACTTATTGCCAGGTGGATGAATGGCTTATACTGGTGCGGAGCCGGCCAGGTAGTCGCTGGTTGTGTGCGGTCAGACGTACGCAGCGAGAGGAAAGTCCGGGCTCCACAGGACAGGGTGCCAGGTAATGCCTGGGGGGTGCGAACCTACGGAAAGTGCCACAGAAAGCAAACCGCCTAAGGCACGCATGCGTGCACGGCAAGGGTGAAAGGGTGCGGTAAGAGCGCACCGCGCCCGTGGTAACACGGGTGGCAGGGTAAACCCCACTCGGAGCAAGGCCAAATAGGAATCCAACAGGTGTGGTCCGCACCGGATTCGGGTAGGCCGCTTGAGGTGTTTGGCGACAAACATCCTAGATGAATGACTACCCGTGATGTGCTGGCGACAGCCATGACGACAGAACCCGGCTTATCGGCCGGCTCGTTTCTCTAAAACAGGGTCGATTTCGAATAAGAAATCGAGTTTTAATTCCTGGACGATCTTTTTGTTAATGTTATTTCGAGAAAGTACGACCTAATTGACGTGATTTAACGGAATATCCCTCGAATTACCGCCAGTTAGTCGAAAAGTCCTTAATTTTCCGTAAGTTATCCGGTGTTCCGGGTTGACAGGCCATCACTCAGGTCTATAGTGTCATTTCGTGGGAAAAAGTGGGAATTAAGTCGAAGCGGGTGGGGAAAATCGCCGGATTCTGTGCCGTTGGCTCGGACTTCCGCGCGCGTGCCGTCGCTGAGCAGCAAAAGTCGTGTTTCGCGGAATCAACAGCGCTACTCTGGATGGCAAAGGCCGCATGGCTCTGCCCACGCGATTTCGTGAGCCGCTGAATCTGGGTTGCGACGGCAAAGTCGTCGTGACTATCGATATGCGCGAAAAGTGCCTGCTCCTGTATCCAGTGCCCGAATGGGAAATCGTCCAACGTAAGCTTGAGGCCCTGCCGAACATCGGCGAGCAGCCCCGCTTGCTGCAGCGGCTGTTGATCGGCCATGCCACCGACATAGAAATCGATTCGCAGGGACGGTTCCTGCTGCCTGCGATGTTGCGGGAATATGCCGGGTTCAAGAAGAAGCTCGTGCTCGTCGGCCAGGGCAACAAAATCGAAATCTGGGCGGCTGATCAATGGCAGGCACGTATGGATGACTGGCTGACGCGCGATTCCATCCTGCTTGTCGATGGCGATGAATTCACCGGTTTATCCGTTTGATCAGCGAACACCAACCGGTTCTGTGTGAGGAGATTGTCAGTCTAGTGGTACCCGAGCCCCCCGATGGCGAGGATCTCGACAACGCAGATGACGTTGGCCGCATCTACGTCGATGCGACCTATGGCCGCGGCGGACACAGCCGGGCATTGCTCGCTCGCTTGCCCGCCAGCGCCAGATTGATCGCCATCGATCGGGACGTAACCGCTGTCGCGGCCGGCGAGGATCACGCGGCAGAAGATTCTCGTTTGACGATTTGTCATGCACGTTTTTCGCAACTGGATCCGGTGTTGGATGAACTCGGCATCTCTCAAGTGACCGGAGTGATCATGGATCTCGGCGTGTCCTCGCCGCAACTCGATGCAGCGGAGCGCGGTTTCAGCTTTCGCGCCGCGGGGCCACTGGACATGCGAATGGACCAGACACAGGGAGAAACGGCCGCCCAATGGTTGAATTCTGCGGCTGAAGATCAGATCGTCCTCATCTTGAAAACACTGGGGGAGGAGCGTTACGCGCGAAGGATCGCGCGCGCCATCGTCGCGGCCCGACCACTGACCTCGACGCTGGAACTCGCTGACATCGTCAGCCGTGCGCAGCCGCGACGACCTCGCAGCAACAAGCATGGCCGAAAGAAACACGCTGCCACCCGAACATTTCAGGCTGTGCGAATGCATGTCAATGATGAGCTGGGAGAACTCGAGCGTGCTGTCCAGACGCTGTTTGAGCGACTGCTGCCCGGTGGCAGGCTGGCCATCATTACCTTCCATTCGCTGGAAGATCGAGCGGTTAAGCAAAGCTTCCGGCGGCTGGCGACCGGCGCGCCGCTACCCCGGCGTCTGCCGGTGCGTGAGTCCGACAGGCAACAGCCGGCGAAGGTCATCGGCCGCCCCATCCGGGCAACAGCTGCGGAGGTGGCCGGCAATCCAAGGTCGCGCAGTGCGACCCTGCGGGTGTTGGAGCGTATCGCGTGAGAACACTCATTGGCTGGCTGGTTGCGTTGCTGGCGGTCGTCGGTTCGGGCATACAGGTTGTGCAGCAAACACACGACGTGCGCCGCTTGCATGGACAACTGCAGGACGCACAGCGTATACAGGATGCGGAACTTGCAAAGCACAGTCGGCTGCTGATCGAGCGGGCCGCACTCGCGGCCTACCAGAATGTGGAGCGGATTGCGCAGCGCGAACTTGCCATGCAGTTTCCGCTCACTGTGGAGCGAATTGAGCCATGAAGCTGTGGCGCCATTTCTGCATCGTCATCGTCTTCCTGAGTGCCTGCAGTGGTCTGGCTGCCCGCGTGGTGTATCTCAACGTCACCGAGCGCGAGTTTCTGCAGGAACAGGGTGACGCACGGTCGATCAGAACGGAAGTCCTGCCGGCCTATCGCGGTGTGGTTTACGATCGATTCGGCGAGGCACTGGCAGTCAGCACTCCGGTCGTCGGCATATGGACGGACCCGAGCCTGGGTGGTCTCGATCGTGCGGCCGTTGACGCACTCGCCGGCGTGCTCGATCTCGACGCGAATCGACTCGCTGCGGATCTGCAGCGCAACGCAGCGCGGGAATTCCTCTACCTGAAACGACGCGTTCCCTGGGATGTCGCGCAGCGGGTCCGCCGCTTGGATCTGGCCGGGGTTTACTATCAGTCGGAATACCGGCGCTATTACCCCGCAAGCGAAACCGCCGCCCATGTGGTTGGCATCACGGGCATTGACGATGAAGGACTCGAGGGCATTGAGCTTTCGTTTGAGAAGATTCTGCGGGGCAAGCCGGGACGCAAGACCGTACTCAAAGATCTGTATGGGGATACGGTCAAGGATCTGGAGTTCACGGCCGCCCCTGAGTATGGCCACGATCTCACGCTCAGCCTCGATCTCAGGCTGCAGTTCCTGGCGTATCGGGAACTCAAAGCGGCCGTGGCGAGCCATCGGGCCGTTTCGGGTTCTCTGGTTATGCTCGATGTGCGAACCGGAGAAATCCTCGCGCTGGTGAATCAGCCGTCGTATAACCCCAACGAGATCGGTCGCGACAGTGCATCGGGCATGCGCAATCGGGCGGTCACCGACACCTATGAGCCCGGTTCGACCATCAAGCCATTCACCGTGCTCGCGGCGTTGGAAAGCGGCCGCTTCCGGCGCGACTCCCTCATTGAAACGGCGCCCGGTTACTTCTGGGTCAGAAACAAGCTGATCGAAGATCCGATCAATCGCGGCACCATTTCACTGGAAACCGCGCTCACGAAATCCAGCCAGGTCGGCATTGCCAAAGTCGCGCTGGCCATTGATGAGCGCGCGGTCTACGACGTACTGACGCGGGTCGGCATCAGCGAGTTTCCGGCGACCGGCTTGCCGGGCGAAGTCGCCGGCACGCTGACCGACGCTGGACTGGACAACCCCGTAATGCGGGCGACGCTGGCGTACGGTTACGGTCTGGCGATCACGCCGTTGCAGCTGGCGCAGGCGTATCTCTGTCTGGCTACCGGCGGGGTTCGATTGCCCGTCTCGATACTGAAGCAGGATGGCCCGGTAGGCGGAGAGCGAAAGTTCGACGAAGCCCTCATCCGCAGTTTGCTGGAGATGATGGAGGGCGTTACCGCCCCTGCGGGTACCGCGCCGAAAGCTCATATCGCGGGTTATCGAGTAGCCGGTAAAACCGGTACCGTGCGCAAGGTGGGAGAGTCGGGCTACGATGATGAGCGACACGTCGCCTGGTTTGCCGGAATTGCACCCGTTTCCGCACCGCGCATCGTCGCCGTCGTCCTCATCAACGAACCGCGAGGCCAGGCCAAGGGCGGTGGTCAGGTGGCAGCACCGGTATTTTCACGCGTCGTCGGCCGGACCTTGCGCCTGTTGGGTGAGATGCCTGATGAGCGTCGGGCAATCTGATGGTTGCCCTGGCCGAAATTCTGCCGGAAGCCGCCGCCAGCGAACTCGACGTGACAGGCATCTGCGATGACTCGAGGGTTGTGAGGCCCGGTGATGTTTTCATCGCGGTCGCGGGCGGTCACAATGATGGGCACGAATTTGCCGCGTCAGCCGCGGCCGCGGGTGCGGTGGCGATACTGGCGGAACATGCGCTGAGCGCGGTAGCGGTGGACCTGCCGGTATTCGTGGTGTCGAATCTGCCGCAACGGCGCGGCGAACTGGCAGCCCGGCTATACGGCCACCCGAGCCATACGCTTTATTGCATTGGTGTCACCGGCACGAACGGCAAGACGTCCATCGCCAGCTTTATCGCCGATATGGCGGCGCGGCTGGGGACTCCGGCCGGCTATCTGGGCACGATTGGCTGGGGCGATCTCGACAACCTTGCCCCCAGTGAACTCACAACGGCCAGTGCAATCACTATCCAGCAGCGTCTGGCCGAACTCGTCGAACGCGGTAAGCAATGGGTCGTGCTCGAAGCCAGTTCCCACGCGCTGCAACAGGAGCGAACCGCGGCAGTGGCCTTCGACGTTGCGGTGTTCAGCAATCTTTCCCGCGATCACCTGGACTATCACGCCGACTTCGCCAGTTATGGCGCTGCCAAAGCAAAGCTCTTCGCATACCCCACACTCAAAGCGGCCGTTATCAACGTGGATGACGCGTTCGGCCGCACGCTCGTTGCCGGCCTCGCTGAGGGGTTGTCCGTGTACACCTATGGCGCGGCCGGAGACGTCCGCTGGCAAGACCTCGAGTTTCACGCCATGGGAGTGCGTGGCCGCTGGCTGACCCCGTGGGGAGACGCCGAATTCGAATTGCCGCTGTATGGCGAGTTTTCCGTTGCCAACATGGCAGCAGCGCTTGCCGTGCTGTGCCAGGCGGGCCATGCACTGTCAACCGTTGTTACGGCTGCCGCGCAGATCCGGGCCGTACCGGGCCGGGTGGAGTTTTACCATGGCGAACCCAGCGTCGTTGTCGACTTTGCGCACACGCCCGATGCGCTGGAAAAGGTTCTCGGTGCGCTGGCGCCGCATGTAGCGGGTCGCCTGATCTGTGTTTTTGGTTGCGGCGGTGATCGCGATCCCGGCAAGCGGCCGCTGATGGCGCAGGCGGCACGGCGCCACGCCGACGAGCTGTGGCTCACCAGCGACAACCCGCGCAGTGAAGATCCGGCCGCCATCATTGAGGAGATGCGCAGCGGCCTCGATGATGGCGCGGGCGTGCATGAATGCGAGGATCGGCGCAGCGCGATCGAAGCGGCGATCAGGCAGGCCCAGCCGGCCGACCTCGTAGTCATCGCTGGCAAAGGTCATGAGGACTATCAGGAAATCAAGGGCCGAAAAGAACCGTTCAGTGATCGTGAGGTCGTGCGGGCCGTAATGGAACAAGGGAGAGGGTAGAAACGCAATGTTGCTCTGGTTGACCGAGTACCTTTCACAATATATCTCCGGTTTTGCGGTGTTTCAGTACCTGACGTTCAGGACGATGGTCAGCGTGGTAACAGCTCTCGCCATGTCTCTGATGATCGGCCCCATCGTGATTGCCCGGTTGAGTCAGCATCAGATTGGCCAGATGGTGCGCGAAGATGGGCCGGCGAGTCATTTGAGCAAGGCCGGTACGCCGACGATGGGCGGCGCGCTGATTCTCATCGTGATGTTCGTCACGACGCTACTGTGGGGTGAACTCACCAACCGCTATATCTGGACCGTGCTGCTGGTCACTTCGGCCTTCGGCGTGATTGGCTGGGTGGATGATTACCTGAAAATCTCGCGCAAGAACAGCAAGGGTCTGAAGGCCCGCTGGAAATATTTCTGGCAGTCGATCGTGGGCTTGAGTGCTGCGATCTTTCTTTACACCACCGCGCAGATTCCAGCCGAGACGGATCTGATCGTGCCATTTTTCAAAGATGTGGCGATTCCGCTTGGCGGCGGTTTTGTCGTGCTCGCGTATTTTGTGATCGTCGGCACGAGCAATGCGGTAAACCTCACCGACGGGCTCGACGGGCTGGCCATTCTGCCGACGGTGATGGTCGGCGCGGCCCTGGGTTTGATTGCGTACGTCGCCGGCAACGTCGAATTCGCGGAATATCTGCAGATTCCCTACATCCCGGACGCCGGCGAACTTTCGGTCTTCTGTGGCGCACTGACTGGTGCCGGACTTGGCTTTTTGTGGTTCAACACCTACCCGGCACAGGTGTTCATGGGTGATGTTGGCGCTCTGGCGCTGGGTGCGGCACTGGGTGTGGTTGCGATCATAATCAGACACGAAATCGTGCTCTTCATCATGGGCGGCCTGTTCGTGCTCGAAGCGGTGTCTGTCATCGTCCAGGTTGCTTCCTTTCGCTTGACCGGTAAGCGCGTCTTCAGAATGGCGCCGATTCATCACCATTTCGAATTGAAAGGTTGGCCCGAGCCGAGAGTGATCGTGCGTTTCTGGATCATCACTCTCGTATTGGTGTTGGTTGGCTTGTCGACCCTGAAGTTAAGATAGGAAATTGAGATAGCAAGGTGCGAACAGCAATCATTGGTCTTGGTATTACAGGCTTTTCGTGCGTCAAGCATCTGCATGGTCGCGATGATCTCGTGGTTGTAGATTCGCGCGATGAGCCGCCCTTCCTGGATGAGGTTCGTGCTCGATTCCCGGAGGTTGAACTGCACCTGGGCGTGCAGACCTACGCCTTCGACGGCGTAAATAGAGCGATCGTCAGCCCGGGTATCGCATTGCATAGTTGTCTTGTTAAAGCAGCACACGACAAAGTTGATTTGTTGAGTGATATTGATCTTTTCTGTGATGTGATTTCACAGCCTGTGATCGCCATAACCGGTACCAACGGTAAAAGCACTGTCACCTCACTGGTCGGCCATCTGTCCAGGCATGCCGGACGTAAGACGGCTGTGGGTGGCAATCTGGGCGAACCGGCGCTTGATCTCATCGACGATGCAGCGGTTGGCTACGTCATTGAACTGTCCAGCTTTCAACTCGAACGTCTGGCGCCGCACGACTTCTGCTCCGCAGCCATTCTCAATCTCAGCGAAGATCATCTCGACCGGCATGGTGACATGGCTGCGTACATAGCCAGCAAGCAGCGAATTTATCGCAACTGCGAGCTGGCAGTCGCCTACCGTGAAGACGCCAGGACCTCTCCTGTCACCGAGGTTGCCCGGCTGGTCACGTTCGGTATCGATGAACCCGCGCAAGATCAGTGGGGAGTACGAATCAGTGCAGGCGCGCGCTACCTCGCCTGCGGCGAGGAGCTGGTTATCGGCTGTTCTGAGCTGCCGCTCGCCGGGCGCCACAACGAACTCAATGTGCTCGCTGCCTTTGCCTTGCTGATGAACGCCGGGATTTCGAATAGCGAACTTGCGGCCGGGGTCAAATCGTTCAGCGGATTGCCGCATCGCTGCCAGCGCATCACCGAAGTTGCTGGCGTGAGTTACATCAATGATTCGAAAGCGACCAACGTTGGCGCGACGCTGGCGGCGCTGGAGGGATTTGCGGAGCAAGGCGCGGCCCGCCTCATTCTGATCGCTGGCGGCGATGGCAAGGGTGTGGATTTCCGGCCGCTGCGACAACCCGTTGAGCGATACGTCAAAGCCGTCGTGTTGCTTGGCCGGGATGCGAAAAAAATCGCCGATGCTCTAGACGATTCAACCGCCGTACATCACGTGGCTGATATGTCACAAGCTGTCGCGCGTGCCGCCGAGATCGCAACCGCGGGAGATCTCGTGCTCCTGTCACCCGCTTGCGCGAGTCTGGATATGTACGAAAATTTTGCGGCGCGTGGCGATGAGTTTGCGCGGTATGCAAAAGGACTTGCCGCATGATGCGCAGACTCGATTTACCGCTGCTCATGGCCTGGTTGCTGATACTGGGACTGGGGACGGTGATGGTCGCATCCTCCGCAGTTGCGATTAACTCGGTGTATCTCGCTAAGCATGGGATTTTTCTGGCCATTGCCAGCCTTGCGTTCGTTTTCATGTTAGTCGTGCCCCTGTCCTGGTGGCAGCGCGGTTATCGCCTGGCGTGGTTTCTGGCGGTGGCGCTCTGCGCGGTAGTGCTGATTCCGGGAGTCGGCAGCGAGGTCAACGGTGCCAGGCGCTGGATAGGCCTTGGCGGCTTCTCATTGCAGGCGGCGGAACTCGCAAAATTGCTGCTGCTCGTGTACGTCGCCGGTTACCTTGCGCGATTTGGGGGGCGCCTGGCTGATGAGCCGATGGCGCTGGTCCGGCCGCTGTTGATGATCTGCGTGGTGGCCGGATTGCTGTTGCTGCAGCCTGATTTCGGCTCAATTGTCGTGATTGGCAGCATGGTGGTCGGGATGCTGTTCATTGCCGGTGCGAGGCTGCGGCACTTTCTGCTCGCCGTGACGCTGGTGGCCGCAGCACTGGTGATACTCGCCTACGCCCAGCCATACCGGCTCGAGCGTCTGACGACCTTCACCGATCCCTGGTCATCTGCCTTCGGCAGCGGTTATCAACTGACACAAGCGCTCATTGCTTTTGGTCGCGGTGAGTTGCTGGGTCTGGGTCTGGGCGAGGGCATCCAGAAGCTCTTCTATCTGCCGGAGGCCCATAACGATTTCATCTTCGCGGTGATTGCCGAAGAGCTGGCCTTGTTCGGCCGGCGGTTCGTAT
>Ga0114949_10001284_pt1 | contig 15159 bp, 14 predicted proteins | sample N074metaG_FD_83505 | JGI IMG/M metagenome (GOLD analysis project Ga0114949, IMG submission 83505) | Deep subsurface microbial communities from Kermadec Trench to uncover new lineages of life (NeLLi) - N074 metaG | ecosystem: Environmental > Aquatic > Marine > Ocean trench > Sediment | place... | reverse complement strand
TATAAATTGTCAGAGCAACGAATGATCAAGAAATGCCTGTTCCCGGTTGCGGGTTATGGAACCCGGTTTTTGCCTGCTACCAAGGCAATGCCTAAAGAAATTCTGCCGATCCTGAACAAACCGCTCGTGCAGTATGGGGTGGAGGAGGCTGTCAACGCTGGCCTGACCGAGATTGGATTCGTCACCGGTCGCGGCAAACGTGCCATCGAAGATCATTTCGATGTGAGCTATGAACTCGAGCATCAGATCGCGGGAACCGGCAAGGAAAAAGCGCTGCAGGGCATTCGTGAGCTGATTGATATTTGCACGTTCTCTTATACGCGACAGACCAACATGCGCGGTCTCGGTGATGCCATTCTAAAGGGTCGAACACTCATCGGTGATGAGCCTTTCGGCGTGGTCCTGGCCGATGATCTCTGCCTTGGCAACGGTGAGGGAGATGGCGTTCTCAAGCAGATGGCCAATCTCTACAAACAGTTTCGCTGCAGTATCGTGGCCATCGAGGAAGTGCCTGTCGATCAAACGCAATCTTACGGCGTGATTGCAGGAGAGATGATGAGCGACCGGCTCTTTCGGGTCACGGATATGGTTGAAAAGCCGCTACCGAAAGATGCACCGAGTAATCTTGCAATAATTGGTAGATACATCCTCACTCCGGACATTTTCGAAATTCTGGAAAATACACCACCGGGAAATAACGGCGAGCTGCAGATCACCGATGCGTTGATGCAACAAGCCAAACAAGGCTGCGTGATTGCGTACAAGTTTGCTGGTCGAAGATTCGATTGTGGTTCGGTGGCTGGATTTGTCGACGCAACGAACTATTTTTATCAGAAGAAGTACGCCGGCAAGTGAACATGCCGTATTCGCTTCTGCTGGAGCAGGTTCGGAATCGACCCTTCGCTGTCCAGCCGCTGGCTGAACCCGTGCCGATTGCAGCGCTTCCTACCCCGGCGCTGTTGCTCGACGATGCAGCTTTCGCGCGCAATTTGAACAAAATGGGGACGTTTCTGGCGGGCAAAAACAAGGGATTCCGACCGCATTGCAAGACTCATAAATGTCCAATCATCGCAGAAAAGCAATTACAGGCCGGCGCGGTCGGAGTTTGCGCAGCAAAAGTATCGGAAGCTGTGGCACTTGTGGCAGCGGGTATTTCAGGAATTCTGATTACGTCAGCAATCATGTCACCCGCCAAAGCAGAGTTGGTAGGCGAGCTTGCGGATAACGCTGAAATAGATATTGTCGTCGACAGTCTTGCGGGTCTGGAACTGTTGCGAAGCGCGTTACCTGCCGATGCTCACCTGGGCATACTCATCGATATCGACATTGCCATGGGGCGGACGGGCACGCGATCGCTGGCCACGATGCTGCGTCTCGCCGAAGAGATATCCGCAGATGCGAAGTTGACTTATCGCGGCATTCAGCACTATGCGGGCCATCTTATGCACGTCGAGGGCTACGCGGCACGCCGCGACAAGTCACTTGCTCTGTGGGAGAGCGTAAGCAGCCTGCTCGAGGCGCTTGCGGCGGCAGGATTCACAAGCGAAGTGGTCAGCGGTGGCGGTACCGGAACCTACAATATTGATTGCGACGTCGCCGAGGTTACGGATCTGCAGGTCGGCAGCTACATATTCATGGATCAGGAATATCGCCTGATTGGTGATGAACACGGTGATCTCTTCAACGATTTCGAAGTGGCTTTGAGCGTGGCCACCACTGCGATCAGTCAACCGGTAGATGGTGCAATTACGTTGGACGGCGGTTATAAAGCATTCGCATCCGATACGGTCAATCCGGAGCCCCTGGATACTCCGAACGCAAAATTTCGTTTCGGTGGGGATGAGCATGGGATTCTCATCCTCGGGAAAGGCGCGCAGGAGCCTACCCTTGGTAGTGTGCAACGATTCGTGGTATCGCACTGTGATCCCACCGTAAATCTGTATGACGGTTACTGGGTTCATACGGATGGCATGGTGCACAGTCGATGGCCTATCACCGCGCGTGGTTGTTCCTGGTAAATTGAGATAGAAAATGGAGGTTCTCGGTGCTTGAGATTGTTCAGTCGGGCGGCTGGCTTATGGTACCCATTCTGTTGTGCAGCATTCTGGCTGCGGCGATAAGCGTGGAACGCTTCTGGACGTTGCAACGGACACGAATCACGCCGAAGAATCTGTTGGCGCAGGTCTGGAGTTCGCTCAAAGCCGATGATATGGATTCGCAGAAACTGCGTGATTTACGCAGCAACAGCCCATTAGGGCAGGTACTTGCGGCGGGTATTGCCAACGCGAAACGTAGCAGAGACATTATGAAAGAGGCGATGCAAGAGGCCGCCGGGCAGGTGAGTCACGACCTCGAACGGTACTTGACGTCTCTCGGCATTATCGCCTCCATCTCCCCCCTCATAGGGTTGCTCGGCACTGTTGTTGGCATGATCAAGGTTTTCACGGCGTTGATGCTGCAAGGCGCCGGTAATGCCAACGTGCTGGCCGGAGGGATTTCGCAGGCTTTGATAACGACCGCGGCCGGACTTTCGGTGGCGATTCCTGCGCTTATTTTTCATCGGTTTTTTCTTCGTCGGATCGAGGAACTGGTCGTCACGATGGAACAGGAAGCCGGTAAACTTGTGGATATTCTGCAAGGCGACAAGGAAGAAGATCCCCGGTTATGAAGTTCGCGCGAAGGGGCAGTAGTGAAGCTACGGTAGAGCTGACGCCACTGATCGATGTCGTGTTCCTGTTACTCATTTTCTTCATGGTTTCCACCACCTTCATTCGTGAAACCCAGCTGAAGATTGATCTGCCCGAGGCGTCTGGAGAACTCCTGGAGATCGACGACGATATGCTCGAAATTACCATCGACATACTGGGTGACTATGCAGTCAATGACCGATTGTTGGTCAACAATGAAATACGCACGCTCGTGCGAGCGCTCAAGGAAGTGCTCGCAGAACGCGAAGGGGCGTCGCATGTCATCGTAACGGCAGATGCCAATACGCCTCATCAGGCCGTTGTTCGGGCAATGGATGCCGCCGGTAAGGTCGGGCTGACCCGAATCAGCATCACCACCAAGCAGCCTACGGAGGAGTAGCCGTCGAAGCGGAAGCGCAATCCAGCGAGACTCCAGCGGCGCAAAGTGCTCCTGCGGCGCAAAGCGATTGGGCCACGTATCGTCGTCTGCTTCGCTATGTCCGGCCGTACTGGCTTTTTTTCGTCATTGCCGTGTTCGGCTTTCTCCTGGGCGGCGGCGCCGAAGCGTATTTCGCAACGCTCCTGGGTGATCTTGTCGACAGCCTGGGTGAGCAGATTGCGCAGCCGAGCCTGCTGATTCCAGTCTTGATGCTCACCGCTGCCGTTGCTCGCGGTATTGGCGCGTTTGTGGGAGAAGTGCTGCTCAGTCAGATCTCTTTCAGCGTCGTACACAATATTCGAACACAGCTTTTCGATCAGCTGCTGTCGATGCCCAGCGCGTATTTCGATGCAAGCTCCCAGGGTCACCTGGTGTCGCGGATCACCTACAACGTTGCGCAGCTGCGCAGCGCAGGCACCGATGCCCTCAAGTCCGTCGTTTCCGATGGTGGCAAGACGTTTCTCTACGTGGGAACCATGCTTTATATATCGTGGAAATTGACCCTGATTTTCGCAGCCACAGCTCCGATAGTTGCACTGGTTGTCGTATATGCGAGTCGCAGGTTCCGCCGCATCAGCAGACGTATCCAGAATTCCATGGGGGATGTTACCCATGTCGCTTCCGAAACTGTTGCTGGCTATCGTGTCGTTAGAGTTTTTGGTGGTGAGAACTACGAGCGTGATCGATTCAACAAATCGAGCCGTTACAATCGGCGTCAAAATCTCAAGATGGTGGTAACGAAGGTATCGAGCACGCAAACGATTCAGATTTTCGTGGCGACCGCGTTGTCGGTTCTTGTTGCAGTGCTCTACAACCCGGAAATCAGCGGCGACCTCTCTACAGGTGAAATGGTCACTTTTTTAACCCTTGCCGGTTTGCTCACCCGGCCGATACGCAAACTCACTGAGGTGAACGCCACCCTGCAGCGTGGTCTGGCAGCGGCTGAGGACGTGTTTGGCCAGCTCGATCAGGCTGAAGAGAACGATGAGGGTGAGCTTGAGGTAGAGCGGGTTCAAGGCAGAATCGAGTTTCGAGATCTGAATTTTACCTACGAACAGGGCAGTGGCGCAGTTCTCAAATCGCTCAACGTAATCATCGAACCTGGACAGACCGTTGCGCTTGTCGGCAAATCCGGTAGCGGTAAGTCGACATTTGCCAGTTTAATACCGCGCTTCTACGAACCCGACTCGGGGAGCATCCTTCTCGATGGCGAACCACTCGGCAAATACAAACTGACAAACCTGCGAAAACAGATCGCACTGGTGACCCAGCAAGTCACACTTTTCAACGACACTCTGGAGCGCAACATTGCATATGGTGCTCTGGCCAATGCATCAGCGGAACAGATCGACGATGCGATCAAACGCGCACATGCAGACCCGTTCATCGCTGATTTGCCATTGGGTCTGCAGACAGTAGTTGGCGACGATGGGGTTTTGCTTTCTGGTGGGCAGAGACAGCGCGTTGCGATTGCCAGAGCACTGCTGAAAGACGCGCCAGTTCTGATTCTCGATGAGGCCACCTCCGCGCTGGATACGGCTTCAGAACGTCACATCCAGGCCGCTTTAGAGGAGGTGATGCGGGGCCGGACCACCATTGTGATCGCCCATAGACTGTCGACGATCGAAAATGCAGATGTCATTCTGGTGATGGACGAAGGACGGATCGTCGAATCTGGTGATCATGAAAGTCTGTTGGCTCTAGAAGGTACTTATGCGGAGCTCTACAATGCCCAGTTTGAAGACGCAGGCGTAACAAGAAAGACAACGGAAGAATCCAAACCCAGATTGCCGCGAGTCACCCTTGCGCTGCCTGGTGCGGAAAGGACGTTGAGTTCATTCTCTCGTGCGTGGTATGCAGGTGCCTGGTGGCTCAATCTTCTCTTACCGTTGTCGTGGTTGTTTGCAAAAATCGCTGCACGTCGGCGCCTGCAATATCTGACCGGCGCCAAAGTCTCCTGGCGGGCATCAGTCCCGGTTGTAGTGGTGGGAAACATCACGGCGGGCGGCACGGGGAAAACACCCTTCGTCATCTGGTTGGCGGCGCGTCTGCTGGCCATGGGATTTCGTCCCGGGATCGTCTCGAGCGGCTATGGTGGCCGCTCTCACAAGACCCCGCAGCTCGTCACCGCCGACAGCAGCCCCGAACAGGTGGGTGATGAAGCGCCGATACTTGCTGCTCGCACCGGCCTGCCGGTAGTTGTGTGCAGTGATCGGAGCGCCGCGGTCAAAGAAGTCATCGATGCTCATGGCTGTGACATCGTGGTCACCGATGATGGCCTGCAGCACTACGCGCTGGCGCGCGATGTGGAGATCGCAGTAGTCGATGGTCATCGCGGCGTTGGCAATGGTGCTTGTCTACCGGCGGGTCCGCTGCGGGAGCCCGTGTCGCGTCTTGCTGAAGTGGACTGGGTGATCAGCACAGGGAGGCCATCGGGCCTCCACCCCGAAGAATCCCTGATGCGCGTGGTGCCACTGCGTTTCGTCAGACTTACCTCCGCTGGCGCATCGGGCTCGCCGGGACAGTCGCTGAGCTGCGACGAGTTCGTCTCGCTCTACTGCAATGTGAATGCGGTGGCAGGTGTCGGCAATCCTGTTCGATTTGCTCAGACCTTACGCGACTTAAACCTCAATCCAGTGCTCCATGCATACGATGATCACCACAAATTTGATGGCTCGGAACTCGTTTTCGAAAACGATTGGCCAATCGTATGCACGGAAAAGGATGCAACGAAGATCTCCGAATTGACCGAATTTGAACGTGAAGTATGGTACCTGGAAATCGACGTAGAACTCGATGTGGGCGCCGAACGGCGACTCGAAACGCTGCTCCTCGAGCACGGAATAACATGTCAGTGAGCGTGTTCAGTGTGGTCATCCCCGCCCGCTATGAGTCGACCCGACTGCCGGGTAAGCCGCTGTTGGACATCGCTGGTCTGCCCATGATCGTCAGAGTCGCACAACGCGCAGTCGAATCCGGCGCGCAGGAGGTCATTGTCGCAACAGATGACCCCAGGATCGTGGAGGCAGTCGAAAGTGCCGGTTTTAAGGCGCTATTGACCCGCGCGGATCATACCTCCGGCTCTGATCGGGTCATGGAAGTGGTCGTTGCGCGTGGCTGGGACGAACAGGCAATTGTCCTGAATGTTCAGGGCGACGAACCGCTGATTCCACCCGGAGTTATTGCGCAACTCGCGCAGCGGTTGGCTGCAAACGACTCGCTTGCAGCAGCCACGCTTTGCGAACAGATCGAAAATCGCGCAACGTTGTTCGATCCGAATGTGGTCAAAGTAGTTAGATCCCGCGATGGGCTCGCACTGTATTTTTCGCGTGCACCAGTTCCCTACGATCGGCAATCATTCTCTGAACAAGCAGTAGCTCTTGCGCCCGAACGTCACTGGTGGCGGCATATCGGGGTCTATGCCTATCGGGTCTGGGCGCTGGCTCGCTTCGTTGCTTTGCCGGTCAGTGAGCTCGAAGCCACAGAGTCCCTGGAGCAGCTGCGCCTGCTCGACAACGGCATGGACATGCTTGTCGAGGAAGCCAGCGAATCCGTACCACGTGGTGTAGATACACCGGCTGACCTCGAACGGACACGGACGCTGTTGTCGGCCCGATGACCCCGGCTCACCATCGTTTCTGTAACAGCGGCCTCGACGGATTCCTCCTCGGTGACGTTGACGGTAAATCCGCTGGCATTGTGGCTGAGCTCTTTTGCCGTTTGCGCAACGAGATCTTGATTGAGATCGAAGAGGGCGACTTTACCCCCCTGGTTGATTACCATTTCCGCGGTTGCCCTGCCTAAGCCTGATGCGCCGCGGGCAATCACGGCGACTTTGTTGTTCAAATCCACAGATGCGCTCCTGCTGAGTTAGATTTTTAATTTGGGTTGCAGTTTGTCTTGAGTCACTGATGAGTAAGTGAAAGATAAGCAAATGAACGCAAAGCCGGAAATTACACCGCAAGGTGCATCTCGCCAAGGTGCCTTTCACTATATGGCTGACTTTCTGGAGGGCTCGCAGGCTGATGATCTGTTCGGCTGGCTGCAACGCGAAGCGCCGTGGCGGGAGGAACGGATCCGTCTGTATGGCCGGGAAGTTCGTGTGCCAAGATTGGTGAGCTGGTACGGAGATCCGGGTCTGAGTTACCGCTACAGTGGCAACCAACACGTCGCTACCGGTTGGCCAGAGCCGGTCGCAGTACTGCGCCGCCGACTCGCTGGTTTTGCCGGGACATCGTTTAATTTCGTGTTGCTCAACCGCTACAGGAGTGGCGCGGATTACATGGGCTGGCACACCGATGACGAGGCAGAAATGGGATCACAGATCGCTTCCGTGAGTCTTGGCGCAACACGCCGGTTTGTCCTGGAGAACGCGAACGGTGGCAAAGACACGATCGAGCTCGCACATGGCTCCCTGCTCACGATGAGCGCGAAGGTGCGGCACTCCCTGCCCCGGACCTCCCGCCAGGTGGGTGAGCGGGTCAATCTCACGTTCCGCAGGATTGTAGGGAGTCGATGAGTTCTGCACTTCTTCACAACACGCTCGGCGTGAGGTGTGTGGCGCAGCATGCCTCGGAGGTGCACTCGACTGAAGAGTTGCAGGGTTTTTATGCGCAGCGCGGCCATGCATCGGCCCGTGTCCTCGGTGAAGGCAGCAACGTCGTCCTTGCGCCGCAGCTCAATTATCCGGTTTGCATCATGCGAATTCGCGGACTGGAAATGCGTGACGCAGGCAACGAGCAGGTCGACGTTATCGCAGCCGCGGGTGAGAACTGGCACGAACTCGTGCGCTGGAGCCTGGGCCAGGGTTTGTATGGATTGGAAAACCTGTCGCTCATCCCGGGCAGCGTGGGTGCTGCGCCCGTGCAGAACATTGGGGCCTATGGTGTGGAGTTGGCAGAATTCTTTGTGGAGTTGTCCGCGCTGGACACGCGCACCGGTCACATGGTCGTTATGGATCGCACCAGTTGTGAGTTTTCCTACCGGAACAGCTTGTTCAAATCGGGCGGCACCGATGCCCGCAGGTTCGTGATCACGGGCATCACGTTACGTCTTTCGCGCCAGGCCGCGCTGCGCACCGACTACCCGGACATCGAGCGCGAACTGCAAGACCTCGGTATGGAGGAGCCGTCTGCCGAGCAGGTTGCCGAAGCAGTGATACGAGTCAGGCGGCGCAAACTGCCGGATCCCACTGTCACCCCCAATGTGGGGAGCTTCTTCAAGAATCCGTGGTTGAATCGGGCGCAGGCCGAGCAGGTGCGCCGCGACTTTCCGGAGCTGAATCACTATGCGACGGCGGACGGCAGCAAGTTATCGGCCGCACAACTGATCGACCTGTGCGGCTGGAAAACGCGGGAAACGGGTCCGGTGCGGGTCTGGCAGCATCAGCCACTGGTGCTGGTCAATCCCGAGCGCTGCGACGGTCGCACGGTGCTCAAGCTCGCAGAGGCCATTCGCGATGACGTCTCAGCGCGCTTCGGCATCCGCCTCGAAATTGAGCCGGACACCGTCGGTTTCGATTGATCGCCTTACTTGGGAAGAATTCCCTCTTCCTGCAATTTCGCTTCACGCTCCCGGCGTTTGACCTCCCGCGGATCGTTGTAGGCCCGCTTGACCGCAACGGGTTCCGTCGCTGCTGGCTCTGCTGAGGTCGCAGCGGGTTCGATTTCAGCGGCGGCCGATTTGTCATCGAGGTTTGCCGCAGGCTCGCTCGTCGTTGTATCGGACGAGTTAGCATCTTCTCCCGCTGCTGCATCTGCACGCCCACTCTCGGGGGTCGTCTCAACGGTGCCGGTTGCGACGGATTCAGTTGTTTCGGCTGCCGCGTCAGTTGCCGCCGCACTGCCGCCGTCATCACTCGCATCGCTTGCGCCGGCACTGCTTGTGGGGCTTGTCGCCGGCTGCGGATTGCGCGGATCGTTGCTTGCTCTGACATCTGCAGAGGCAGCGTTCGCCTCTTGCGACGCTTGCGGAGTCTGCGCGGTTGCCGTCTCCGTGGTCTGCCCGGGCGTTAGCGGATCCGTTGATCCACTGTCTGGTGCTGTGGTTCCAGCCACGGCATCGCCGTCCCGCGAGGCTGGCTTCGGTGGCCGGTTCGGTTGGTCGCCCGCATCACGTTCAAGTTGCGACCGATCGCGTTTCGGCCGGCGTTTACTCGCCGCGAGATCCTTTTCGGAAGGCTTGCGATTTTCAATCGGCGTTGTGTCCTTCTCAGCCTGCTCGGCACCTTTCTGGCGTTCCGCTGACGAGCGACCTCTCTGACGATTTGCATCTGCACCTCTGTCGCGGTCCTGCTCGCCGCGTCTGGACTGAGAGTCGTCGCGTTTTCTGCCGTTGCGATCGTTTCTTGGCGATCTGTCGCGCTGCGTCTGGTTGTCGTTGTTGCGTCGGTTGTCCCGGGACCGGCCTTCCCTGTTGCGGTCGCGATTATCGCGATTGCCCCGCCGATCCCCGGTGTTGCGACTGCGGCTTTTCGCCGGTGCTTTTTGCTCCGGTGGAACTTCTGCGGCCTGGCTGTCGCCATCGCTGAACAGCGACTTCGTCAGGCGCGCGAAGAATCCCGGCTTCTGTTCTGAAGCGGTCTTTGCACCCTGCGGTGGCTTGTCCGGCGGCGTGCGCCTGGTGGGTAAGGGCGTGCTGGGTTGCTGAGCCTGCACCGCTGGTACTTCGGCCACTGGCAGGGCGCTTGGTGCCAGTGATTCTTCCACTGCCTGCATGGTTTCTGCCAGTTGGTAGCTTGGAACCTCACCTTGTTCCGTGAAAGCGTCATCACGAATTCGCTGCAGTTCGAATTGTGGGGTTTCCATGTTGACGTTGGGAATGATCACGACGTGTGTGTTCGTGCGTTTTTCGATGTCGAAAACATCCTGCCGCTTTTCGTTCAGTAGAAACGATGCAATGTTCAGCGGCACCATCGCTCGAACCATGGAACTGCGTTCCTTCAGGCATTCCTCTTCGAGGAGCCTGAGTATCGCAAGCGCCAGTGAACGGGTGTCACGAATTCGACCCTGCCCGGTACAGCGGGGACAGACCTTGGTCGTCAACTCCTCGAGCGAGGGTCGCAGCCGCTGACGCGACATCTCCATCAATCCGAAGCGGGAAATTCTGCCAACCTGGATGCGTGCCCGGTCGGCTTCGAGTGCTTCTCGCATTTTGGTTTCCACAGCCCGCTGATTTTTTGTCGATGTCATATCGATGAAATCAATCACAAGCAGGCCGCCGACGTCCCGCAGGCGCAGTTGTCGCGCAATTTCTTCTGCCGCTTCCAGGTTTGTGTTGAGAGCAGTCTCTTCGATGTCCGAACCTTTGGTGGCGCGCGCCGAGTTGATGTCGATGGAGACCAGAGCTTCTGTTGGATCGATAACGATGCTGCCGCCTGAAGGCAACTTCACGACGTGCTCAAACGCCGTCTCGATCTGGCTTTCGATCTGATAACGGCTGAAGAGAGGAATGGGGTCCTGATAGAACTTCACGCGATCCTTGAAGTGCGGCATGACCTGGTCGATGAACTTGCGCGCTTCGTTGTAGGCTTCTTCGCCGTCAATCAGCAGTTCACCGACGTCTTTGCGGAGGTTGTCGCGAATGGCACGCAGGATGACGCTGTTCTCCTGATACAAAAGCTTAGGCGCGGACTCTTCGGTCTCTGCGCGTTGCACGGCTTCCCACAACTGCAGCAGATAGTCGAGATCCCACTGCAGTTCTTCCGCGCTGCGACCGATGCCTGCAGTACGGATGATCACACCCATGCCTTGCGGGATGTTGAGTTGGCTCATCGCATCGCGCAGTTGATCGCGGTCCTCGCCTTCGATCCGGCGGGAGATACCTCCCGCACGCGGGTTGTTCGGCATGAGCACCATGTAGCGGCCGGCGAGACTGATGAATGTGGTGAGCGCAGCACCCTTAGTACCGCGCTCTTCCTTATCAACCTGGACGACGATTTCCTGACCTTCGCTGATCAGCTCCTGGATGATCAGCTTGTCATTGCCGCTGGTCTTTTTCTTGAAGTACTCGCGGGAGATTTCCTTGAGTGGCAAAAAGCCGTGACGCTCGGCGCCGAAATCGACGAACGCAGCTTCGAGGCTTGGTTCGACCCGTGTGATACGAGCTTTGTAGATACTGGCCTTCTTTTGCTCCCGCCCGACATTTTCGATATCGAGATCGTAGAGTTTCTGGCCGTCGACGAGCGCAACTCTGACTTCTTCAGGTTGCGTGGCGTTGATCAGCATTCTTTGCATGCGTATGTTTCCTGTTCACTTTCTTGCAGAACTGCCGATGGCGGCAAAAAAGCTGCTTGTCATTCCAGGAAAGGCTGAATGTACGGTGAGACGCGGTGGCGGCCGGTGACTTAGCCGGCTTAGCCATTTATCCAACTGATGGATCGAGAACCGTTTAGAACCGGCTGAAACACAGCGGGGTTCTATCTGGTAAGGCAGACCCGTGAGATCAGCAAACACCAGATTTGTGCGCGGATCGGTCTGTGGAGCAACAACTTCCCGTTCAGGCGTCGTTGCGATTTCCCATTGGCGTCGAAAATTCCTTCTCGCCGCGGTGTCATGTTCTCGATGTTTCCATCTTTCGTCTCGCAATATCTACCTGTGACTGTTCAATCCGGCCGTTGCCTGCTCGATGAGTTGGTATGGCGACGAACCGCGGTGGATATTGCTTACTGTACATTGCTCGAGTGCATTCGGTTTCGCTCGGCTCAAATGTCTGTCTTACGACGTGTATGTCAGCAGGCCGATTCCCAAATCCGAATTGCAATTCACCTAACTGTTGGCTTAACTCGCAATAATTACGTTAACTTGGATTGCCGTCTATACAGCATTCCAAACAGGCCAGTGGTACATCATTTACTCCTCTGGCGTCGTGTCCGGTTGGAGCCGGAATTGCCCACCGCCATGAGCGATAGGGCGGCCGGATGTTAGCAGTATCGGGTAAGTCCTTCAAACGTTTAGAAAAGATGCAATATCCGTCACATGAAGCCTGACCATCCACCCCGCGCATCGCGCGCCGCATCGGGCGCCGCCGACAGCAAGGTGCGCAAGGTGACAGTCGCCGATGAAGTGGGCCAGCGAATCGACAACTTCCTGCTACGAACGCTGAGCGATGTGCCGAAAAGCCGCGTTTATCGGATGTTGCGCAAGGGCGAAGTGCGGGTCAATGGAGGCCGAATCAAGCCAACCTATCGACTCGAAGCTGGCGATGAGGTTCGCATTCCTCCCTACTGGCGCAGCCGGCAGACCCGGGAAACATTCATCGGCTCTGAGCAACTCAGCCGCGTCGAGGCGGCCATCATTTTCGAAGATGATGACCTGCTGGTGCTCGATAAGCCCGCTGGTATTGCGGTCCATGGCGGCAGCGGGGTGTCCTTCGGCGTGATTGAGGCTCTGCGCCGACTGCGGCCGCACGATCGCCTGGAGTTGGCGCATCGGCTCGATCGGGATACCTCGGGCTGTCTGCTCGTCAGTAAACATCGCCGGGCACTCAGCCGCGTTCATGCGAGCATCCGCGCAGGCACCATGGGCAAACGCTATGCGCTCATCGTCCATGGCTTGTGGCCGGATTTTCGCACCAGCGTGCACCTGCCGTTGCAGAAGTACGTGACACATTCCGGCGAGCGCCGGGTGCGCGTGGATCCCGCGGGTAAGGAGAGCCTTACCGAGTTCAGCGTCGAAGCGCGTAGCGCCTGCGCCAGCCTGTTGACCGCGCAGCTCATCACCGGCAGAACCCATCAGATTCGTGTCCACAGTGCCGCTTCAGGCCACAGCATCGTTGGTGACACGAAGTACGCTCCGGCGGCCGACGTGGCGGTCTGCAAAAGATTTGCGATCGAGCGCCTGTGTCTGCATGCCGAGGAAGTGGTTCTGCCCTGGGATCAAGGGGAGCGGCGCTTTAGCTGCCCGCGTCCGGCAGAGTTTGCTCGAATCTGGTCGCAGCTGTCTTGACAGTCTGTTGAAAAAGCGCGCTGCGCGACCGCCTGTCGCGAGACCAGCAGCTGGTCCCTGTCCAGAAACTCCTGCGCCCCGTTCGATGGTGACCGTGTTGTGCGGCCGAGGGTTGTATATACGGACGCCGCGCAATCGCTCCGTGAGCCCCTCACGTCACGAACTTGCCCGAAGACGGTCAATTCGCTCATTCGATTGCGCGGTCACCGCCCGCAACTACAACCCTCGGCCACAACGCTCAGCGACTCTGGAATCGAATAGTCGGGACAGGCACTCGCGAAACTGTGTGTGTTCCAACACGCTGCTGCTCAAGCGAGAACGTCCAGACCCTGGCGGTCGAGCATGGTGCACAGTTCGATCAACGGCAATCCGACCAACGCGCTTGGATCGCTGCCGCCAATTGCTTCGAAGAGTGAAATGCCCAGGCCTTCTGACTTGAATCCACCGGCACAGTCCAGCGGCATTTCCCGATCGACATAGTGGGCAATCTGCGCGTCGCTGAGTTGCCGGAAGCGGACGGGTGTTTCGACCACCGTAACGTCGCGACTGCCATCGGCTGTGTTGAGCACGCACAGGCCCGTCAGGAACGACACCTCCCGCGCCGACAACGCGGCCAGTTGCTTGCGCGCTCGCGCGGCCGTGCCGGGTTTACCGAGAACCTGTTCATCGAGCACGGCAACCTGATCCGAGCCGATGATGAGCGCGCGGTCATGCTGGGCGGCGACCGCTTCGGCTTTGCGCTGAGCAAGCCGGTATACCAGATCGTAGGGCGTCTCTGCCGGTAGCGGGGTTTCATCGATCGCCGGCGCTTCGGTGCTGAACGCGACGCCGAGCCGGGCCAGCAACTCGGCACGGTAGCGGGAGGTAGAAGCCAGAATGAGGTGCATTTCGATCTGAAAAAACTCTAAGAAATTTCGTTGGTTAGCGTAAATTTGCGGCGAGAATCCACTTTACAGCATCCCACAGGGTACCTATGATTGCGCCCGCTATGAATACCCGCGGCGATGAGACCCTTTCCTACAGGGATCTGGCGAAGCAAGGTGCGCGGGTTGAGCGGCAAATCCGAGTCAGTACCCTGCAGCGACTCACCCAGATGGTTGGGCGGGATGCTACGGTCACAGTATCGCTCGAATTTCGCTTTGACGACGAATCCGAGGTGTGGATCGCCGGTCAGGCCCACGTCAACCTGGACTTGCAGTGCCAGCGTTGTGCGCAGAAGTTGGCGCACCCGCTGCGCGCCGAATTTGATATGTGTGTCGTAGTCGGTGAAGACCGGGCGCGTGTCGCGTATGAGGCGCGTGTCGCGGATGATGTACGTGATCTGCTGGTGGTGTCCTCGGCGACACAATTGACGGTCGCGGAGATCATCGAAGACGAGTTGTTGCTCAAAATACCGGACACTTTGTGTGCGGAACTGCCGTGTCCGAGGGCGCCGCAGCTCGACTATCCCGCGTCGCCGGCAGGTGGCACAGTGATGGCCGAAGAGGCGGCGAAACCGTTTGCTGGCCTGGCGGAGCTACTGGCTTGCGACGCACCGAAGCAGCGGCACTAGCAGCGTAACGTGAGTGACACCGACAACCGGTTGCTCGAACTGTAAAGATTTATCGATAATGGAGGCCACATGGCAGTCCAAAAAAGCAAAGTAACCCGCTCTCGCCGGGGTCAGAGACGCTCGCACGATGCGCTGGCAGCGCCCACTCTCTCGTTTGACCCGATGACTGGTGAAACCCATCGTCGCCATCATGTAACGGCAGACGGCTTCTACCGCGGTAAGAAAGTAACGCATCAGGAGAGCTGATCTGATCCGGGCTGGCCGGTGCGTGACACAGCGCGCCCTTCGCGCCCTTCGATCTGCAGGGTTCTCACGGCTGCGTCTGACAATCTCGAGTCTTCCGCCGGATGTGCGGGTCGGGGCAGCCGACCTTGCGGATTACCGGTAGTACTACCCCATCACCGGTCATAGGGATCGAACGTAGCGTCCAAACAAGCCCGATCCAGTCAACAGGTTACAGGAGAAGCAGTGAGTCTCGGATTTATCTTTCCCGGTCAGGGTTCACAGGCTGTTGGCATGCTCGCAGATATCGCCGAG
>Ga0114949_10001281_pt1 | contig 15166 bp, 11 predicted proteins | sample N074metaG_FD_83505 | JGI IMG/M metagenome (GOLD analysis project Ga0114949, IMG submission 83505) | Deep subsurface microbial communities from Kermadec Trench to uncover new lineages of life (NeLLi) - N074 metaG | ecosystem: Environmental > Aquatic > Marine > Ocean trench > Sediment | place... | reverse complement strand
GGAGCCCTTGACCAGCACCGCGTCGCCGGCGCGCACCGCCCCGGCCACCAGCGGCGCCAAGGCTTGGGAGTCGGCGGCGTGATCGCCGCGCAGGCCGGTCGGCAAGGCCTGGTGGAGCGCCGCCATGTGGGGCCCGCAAGTAAAGACCAGGTCGATGCCGGCCGCTTCCAGGGCCACGGCCAGGCGGGCGTGGAGCGCGCGCGCCTCCTCGCCTAGCTCCAGCATGTCGCCCAGCACCGCGATGCGCCGGCCGCCGGGGCCGGGCTCGCAGCGGGCGAGCACCGCGAAGGCCGACTTCATCGAGGTGGGATTGGCGTTGTAGCTGTCGTCGATCAAGAGGAAATCGCCGTCGGCGATCGGCACCTGGTGGCGCTCGCCCCGGCCCTGGAGCGGCATCAGGCCAGCGAGCGCGTCGGCGGCCGGCTCCAGGTCCGCGCCGATGGCCGCGACTCCGGCCAGCACGGCCAGAGAGTTCATCACCCAATGGGCCCCGGGCAGGGACAAATCGTAGGAGACTTCATGGCCGCGGATGTCGGCGGTCACGCTGGAGCCCGCTTCGCCCAGACTGCAGGCGACCAGCCGGGCCTCCGCCTCCGGATGCCGTCCGAAGGGGATGATGTCGGTCAGTCCGGCCTGTTCGGCCCGCTCGACCAGCACGATGAACAGGGGGTTGTCCCGGTTCAGGACCGCGACGCCACCGGGCGCCATGCCCTCGAAAATCTCGGCCTTGGCTTCGGCGATCTCGGCGACCGAGTCGAAGAACGCGATGTGCGCGGCCTCCACATTGGTGACGATCGCCACGTCTGGTCGCAGGAGCTGACTGAGCGCGCGGATCTCTCCGGGGTGGTTCATGCCCACCTCGAAGACGCCGTAGGTGGTCTGGGGCGCCATGCGGGCGAGCGACAGGGGCAGGCCCCAGTGGTTGTTCAGGCTGCTCAAGTTGGCGCTGGTCGGCGCCTGAGCCGATAGACAGGCCTTGAGCGCCTCCTTGGTTCCGGTCTTGCCGACGCTGCCGGTCACGCCGATCACCTTGGCCGAGGTCCGCGCGCGGCCCGCCGCGCCCAGGGCGGTGAGCGCGGCAAGGGTGTCCTCGACCAGGAGCAGGGGCGCGTCCTCGGCCAGGTCGGCCGGGCGCCCATGGGCCAGGGCCGCGACGGCGCCCTTGTCCAGCGCCTGGGCGATGTAGTCGTGGCCGTCGAACGCCGGACCCTTCAGCGCCACGAAGAGGTCGCCGGGCTCCAAGCTGCGGCTGTCGATCGAGATGCCGGTGGCGGTCCACTGGGCGGTGCTCTGGCCACCGGTCGCCGCCGCCGCGTCCTTGGCGGTCCAAAGTTTCGCGCTCATGGCTCACCCCCTGCCAGACGCAGTGCCGCGGCGCGCACCGCGTCGCGATCGTCGAACGGCAAAACCCGGTCGCCCACGATTTGACCGGTCTCGTGTCCTTTGCCGGCGACGATCAACACATCGCCCTCGGCTAGACCGGCCAGGGCCACGTCTATGGCTTGGCGGCGCTCGCCCACCTCTTCGGCTTCGGGCAATGCCGCCAGGATCTCGCTTCGGATCGTCGCGGGGTCCTCGCCCCGGGGATTGTCGTCGGTGACGATGCAGCGGTCGGCGAGGCGCCCGGCGATCTCGCCCATGATCGGCCGCTTGCCGCGATCTCGATCGCCGCCGCAACCGAACAGCGCGACAAGATGTCCCTCGGTGTGGGGCCGCACCGCGCTCAGGACCGTCTCCAGGGCGTCGGGCGTGTGGGCGTAGTCCACATAAACCCTGCCGCCCGAGGGGGTGCGAGTGACGAACTCCAGCCGCCCGGGCACGCCCTTCAGATCTCCAAGGGCCTCCACCGCGTCGTCGACCGGGACTCCTGTGGCAACGGCCAAACCCAGGGCGGCCAAGGCGTTATGGGCCTGAAAGGCGCCGATCAGCGGCAAGGTGACCTCATAGGGCTCGCCCAGCAGCTCCAGAGCCAGGCGCTGGCCCTCGGTGGTCGCCTCGCGGGATGTGAGCCGCAGATCGCTTCCCTCAACGCCATAGCTGAGCGTGGTGAGCCCGCGCTTGCGCGCCGCCGCCAGGAGCACGGCGAACTGCTCGGCATCGGCATTCAGCACCGCTGTGCCGCCGTCGCCCAGGAGCTCGTCGAAGAGGCGCCGCTTGGCCGCCCAATAGGCGTCCATGGTGCCGTGGTAGTCCAGATGGTCGCGGGAGAGGTTGGTGAAGGCCGCAGCCTTGATCTTCACCCCGTCCAGGCGGAACTGGTCGAGGCCGTGGCTCGAGGCCTCCATGACCAGGTGCTCGAAGCCGCGCTCGGCCAGGCCGGCCAGGCAGCGATGCAATTCGACCGGATCCGGCGTGGTGAGCGAGGCGGGCGCGTCGGGTTGCGGCGGGGTCAGGCCCAGGGTGCCGAGGCTGGCGGCCTGGAGTCCCGAACGGCACCAGATCTGTCGGGTGAAGTCGGCCACCGAGCTCTTGCCGTTGGTGCCGGTGACCGTGACCACGGTCTCGGGCTGGCGCTCATGGAAGCGCGCGGCCAGCAGGGCGAAGCGCCGCCGCGGATTGGGGTCGGTCAAGAGCGTGGTCGGCTGCTTCAAGGTGGTGCCGCTGGGTGCCAGGATCGCGCTGGCGCCGCGCGTAATCGCCTCGTCGATGTAATCGCGGCCGTCGTGCAGGCTGCCGGGCAGGGCGGCAAAGAGGTATCCCGGGGCGATCGTCCGGCTGTCGGCCGAAAGACCCCGAATATCCATGGTCTGCGCCGATGCCTCGGACCTCATTTCAAGACTACTTCCCTCGATCAGATCAGTGAGCCGCAAGAATGAAACCCTTGGCGCTGGCCGGCATGAGGAGCTGGTCCAGACCGGCGGTTTCCTCCTCCACCCGTGGCCGAATGCCGAATAAAGGGCCCATGCGCTCGACCACCCGGCGCACCACGGGCGCGGCCACCCAGCCGCCGGTGGCGTAGCCATAGGTGCTCTTGTTGCCCTTGGGCTCGTCGATCATGGCGAAGACCACGTAGCGCGGCCGGTCCATGGGAAAGGCGGAGATGAAACTGGCGACCCGGGCTTTGTTGGAATAGCGCCGGCCAATCAGCTTGTCGGCCGTCCCGGTCTTGCCGCCGACCATGTAGCCGACCGCGTTGGCCTTGCGGCCGGTGCCGTAGCGCACCACCATCCGCATCAGCCAGCGCATCTCCCGGGAGGTCCGCTCGCTCATCACCCGTTGGCCGACGACCCGCTCGCCGTCCACCCGCCTGAGCAGCGTGGCGGGCAACAGCTTGCCGCCGTTGACCACGGCGCCCACCGCGCTCACCAGCTGCAGGGGGCTGACCGCCAGGCCGTGGCCGTAGGCAATCGTCATGGTGTTGATCTTGCGCCACGGCGAGGGAACCATGGGGCGACCGACTTCCGGCAGCTCGAAGCTGGCGGTGCGGGTTAGGCCCAGCTTGCCGAGGAAATCCTGCTGGGCCGCCGTGCCGACCTCCATGGCCATGTGAACCGTGCCGATGTTGCTGGAGTAGATGAAGATCTCCGGGACCGACAGCCAGCGCTTCTTGGGCTTGAAGTCGTTGATGGTGAAGCGCGCCACCCGGATCGGCTTGCTGACGTCGTATCCGTCGTTGAGGCCGACGGTGCCGGTCTCCAGGGCCATGGCGGTGGTGAAGATCTTGAACACCGAGCCCATCTCGTAGACCCCGAGGCTGTTCCGGTTGAAACGCGCATCGTCGGGCGCTTCGGCGGGTGCCGTCGGATCGAAAGTGGGGAGGGAGACCATGGCGATCACCTCGCCGGTGGTCACGTCGAGCACCATCCCCGCCGCGCCGATGGCCCGGAAGGTGGTCATGGCCGCGGAGAGCTCCTCGGTCATGATGTGCTGGGCGCGCAGGTCGAGGCTCAGCTCCAGGGGCCGGGTGCTGCCGCGCAGGACATCGTCGAAGGCCAGCTCCATGCCCGTTAGACCCTTGTTGTCCACGTCGGTAAAGCCGACCGCGTGGGCTGTGAGGGCGCCGTGCGGAAAGACCCGGAGGTCCTCGCGCTGGAAGTAGAGCCCGGGAATGCCGAGCCGGTTGATGCGGTAGTGCTCGCGCGGGGTCAGGTTGCGCTTCAGCCAGACAAAGGAGCTTTCGACGGCCAATTTTCTGCGCAGTGCCCCTTCGGACAGCTCGGGCAGAATCGCGGTCAACTGCCGGGCCACCTGCTCCGGCTCGACCACATGCCGGGGATTGGCGTAGAGCGAAGCGGTCGGCACGGTGGTGGCCAACACCACCCCGTTGCGGTCGACGATGTCGGCCCGTCCGGTCTCCAGGTGGACGGTGGCCGGGCGGCTCGCCAGGCGGGGCTCCTGGCCCTGCATGAAGACCGTGACGTCGACCAGGCGCAGGCCCACCACGAGGAAACCCAAGGCGAACACCAGAGCGGTCACCAGAAGACGGGTCCGGCCGGTTTCCAGGGATTGCTTGGCGCTGCCCTCCAGGCGCACGACCTTCTCCGGCGCTGGCTGCTCCGGCCCGACCGGCGGCCGAGCGCAAGGGGCGGGCTTGGTGGCGTGGATCATCATTGCGCTTGGGCCGTGCTGACCAGGGTCGCGCGGCCCGGTGCGGGCTCGGGCAACAGTGGGATCGGAAACTCTTCCGCCGGCGCCTGGCGCAACGGCAGGTCCTCGATCTGGACGATTTGTGCGGGCGCCAAGGGCCCCATGCCAAGGTGCCGGCTCGCCAGGTCGGTGAGCCGATCGGGCCGGTTGAGAAAGCTCCATTCCGCCTTCAGGACGTGAATCACCTCCTGGTCCTCCAGGATCGCCCGGTGCTCGAGCTTCAGCTCGGCCTCCAGGCGTTGCACTTCGTACTTGACGTGGAACAGCCCGATCGCGGCTACGGCTACGGCGGCCAGCCAGAACATGGCAGCGATCTTGATCATGCCGCGCCCCTTTCGCTCCGCGAGTCCCAGGCCGGCGCTATGGTGCGCCGGGCCGCGCGCAGGCGCGCAGAACGGGCCCGCGGATTGGCGGCGCACTCCGCCGCGTCCGGCCGCTTGGCCCGCCTGAAAAGGCGCTCGAAACTCGGTGCCGGCGGCGCCATCGCGGGCCGGTGCCGGGAGACGCCCGGCCCCTGTCCGCTGCGCGTGGCCAGGAAGTCCTTGGCGATCCGGTCTTCCAGAGAATGGAATGCGACCACCGCCAGCCGGCCGTCCGGCGATAGCAGGCGTTCCGCCGCCTCCAGACCGCGCTCCAGCTCGCCCAGCTCGTCATTCACGTAGATGCGCAGGGCCTGGAACGTGCGGGTCGCCGGGTCGCGGCCGTCGGCTGCGCGCCGGACCACCCGCCGGACGATCTCGGCCAGCTCCAGAGTGCGCTCGATGGGCTTTTCGCGCCGCGCCGCGACAATGGCCCGGGCCACCTGGCGCGACCGCCGCTCCTCGCCATAGCGGTAGATGAGCTCGGCGAGTTCGGCTTCCGTTGAGTCGTTGACCACATCGGCGGCACTGGGTCCGCTGTCGGATCCGGGACCGGCCATGCGCATGTCGAGCGGGCCGTCGAAGCGGAAGGAGAAACCGCGCTCGGGCGCGTCCAGCTGCGGGGAGGAGACGCCCAGGTCGAGCGCGATGCCGTTCACCCCGCTCAAGCTTTCGTCGCCGAGCAGCCGGTCCATCTGGCCGAAACAGCCCTCGATGACCACCAGGCGGCCGGAGAAGCGCTCGGCCAGGGCAGCGCCCCGGGCCACCGCGGCCGGGTCGCGGTCGATCGCCCAGACCCGGCACTGTGCGCTTTCCAGAATTGCCGTTGCGTAGCCGCCGGCGCCGAAAGTCCCGTCCACGTAGATGCCGCCGTCGCGCGGGCGCAGGGCCTCGATCACCTCGCTCAGGAGGACCGGCGTGTGGCCTCCTGGGGCCGGTGCTTCTTCATCGCCGGTCATCGGCCGCCTCCGGCGCCCGGCGGCAGGCTGATGCCCTGGGCTCGGGTCCGGGCGCGAACTTCCGCTTTACGCTCCAAGAGCGTCTCGGGCTGCCAGATCTGAAAGGTGTTGCCCTTGCCGACAAAGGCGGCCCGGTCGGTGATGCTGGCATGTTCGGCGAGGGCCGGCGGGAGGATAATCCGGCCCTCGCCGTCAAACGGGAGCTGAAATGCATCGGCAAACAGCGTGAACACCAAGTCGTCGTGTTCATCGGAGAAGAGATCGTAGGCATCCACCCGACCATTGAGCTGGTTCATGAACTCAATGTCGCAGGACTCGACAGCGTCGCTGCGATGCGAGCGAAATACCACGATCCCCGGGTAGCTGGAGGTGGCCAGGCTCTGCCGGAAAGGTGCAGGGACGGAGACTCTTCCCTTCCGGTCGACCTTATTCTCAAAGGTGCCCATAAAAACCACTGCCAGCCTCTCCCACGCGTTGTGCCGCCTGTTCCAGACCCCGAATGCGAGTCCCCTGATACCGGACACTTGTACGGATTACTTACCATGGGACTACCTGGGATATCATGGGATATAATGGGTGTCAATGGTTTCAGCTAGATAAACCCAAGGTATTACGCCGTCTTCAAAGTGACGTCGGAGTGCTGCGAAACTGTAGTTGGGCAAACGTCGGGGCCCGACTTGATCCCTCGAGATCGAGTTTTTGCGGTAAATGCGGCATTTCTGTGTTCGTGGAATGTTCTTTCGGTGATAGACGGTGGTTTTACAACCGATATCGCGGGCGACCACCATCGTATCGGGCCATCAGGTGCCAGACGGCCTGTAAGCCGGGTTCTGTCCCACGGGCTTGCGCCCGCGGGGATGGCCATTCATCTGGGACGCCCGTTGCCGGACGCCTCGCGCGACCTACCCGGGCGGCGGCGCGGAAACCCGCCTGGCCGGCGCCGTCTCCTGGGAGACGAGGCCGCCCTGCCGCCCCTACTTGGTCTTGCTCCCGGTGGGGTTTACCGTGCCGCTCCCGTTGCCGGGAGCGCGGTGCGCTCTTACCGCACCCTTTCACCCTTGCCGGCCGGCGGAAGCCGCGGGTCGGCGGTTTGCTTTCTGTGGCACTTTCCCTAAGGTCACCCTCGCCGGGCGTTACCCGGCACCGTGTTCCCGTGGAGCCCGGACTTTCCTCCCCCCGCGCGGCCGGAGCCGCGGCGAAAGGCGGCCATCCGGCCGTCTGGCCCCTGCTACCTAGGGGCCGCCGCTCGTGCCGTCAAGCGGCGCGAGGAGGGCGAAGAGCCGGGCGGCGGTCTCGCCATCCACCTCGCCGGTCAGAGCCTTGGGCCGGAACCGCCGCTGAAAGGCCCGCACGACTGCGGGAAAGTCCTCGTCCAGATAGCCGTAGCCGAAGCGGGCCAGGGCAGCCTTGACCTCGGCCTGGGAGGGCAGGGCCCCCAGCGGCGTCGGTGTCCCTGGCCAGAGCCCGATGCCCGCGACCGCCAGGGCCGGCCAGTCGAAGAGCTCGCCCGGGTCTTCCTTGCGCAGAGGCGCCACGTCGGAGTGTCCGAGCACCCTGTGGGGCGGGATCGGATGGCGCTTCAGCACCCCGTGGGCCAAATCGATCAGCGCGGCCATCTGGGCGTCCGTGAAGGGCCGGTAGCCGAACTCGTGGCCCGGATTGACCAGCTCGATGCCGATCGAGCGGCCGTTGACGTCGGCGTCTCCGGCCCAGGAACTGGCCCCGGCGTGCCAGGCCCGGCGGTGTTCGGGGACCAGGCGCAGGACACCGCCATCCTCGTCGATGCAATAGTGGGCGCTCACCTTGGCGGCCGAATCGCACAGGCGGTCCAGGGCGGCCTGGGCGCTGGCCATGCCGGTGTAGTGCAGCAGCAGGATATCGATCGCCTGACCGGCTGGCCGGGCGTCGTGATTGGGCGAGAGTTTATCCACTTGCCACGGCCTCGCGGCGCTCCTCCAGCTCCAGCCAGCGCTCCTCGGCCCGGGCCAGGGCGTCGCGCGCGCTTTGCAGTTCGGCCGCCGTTGCCTCGAAAGCGGTCCTGTCGCGCTGATAGACTCCCGGGACGGCGAGCGCCGCCTCGAGCCTCTGGATCTGGGTCGACAGCCGCTCGATCTCTGCCGGCAGACCGTCCAGCTCCCGTTGCTCGCGGTAGCCGAGCTTGGCGGCGCGGCGGGGCGGTTGGGGTGTCCGCTTAACCTGGGTGAGCTTGGTCTGGGCGTGCTTGGTTGGCGCGCCCCTCGTGGCCGTCGCCCGGTCTCGCTGGCGCAGGTAATCGCTGTAGCCGCCGACGGAATCGCGCACCCGGCCGTCGCCCTCCAGCGCCAGGATGCCGCTCGCCAGACGGTCCAGGAAATCCCGGTCGTGGCTGATCAGCAGCAAGGTGCCGCCGTAGTCCTCCAGCACCTCCACCAGCAGGTCCAAGGTCTCCAGGTCCAGATCGTTGGTCGGCTCGTCGAGCACCAGAAGATTGCTCGGCCGGGCGAAGAGCCGGGCCAGCAGAAGCCGGCTGCGCTCGCCGCCCGAGAGGCTCTTGACCGGCTGGCGGGCCTGGCTCTCGTCGAACAGGAAGTCCCGCAAGTAGCTAACCACATGCCGTTGGCGGTCGCCGACCATGAGTGAATCGCCGCCGTCGGGCACCAGGGCCTGCCAGAGGCTGGCCTCCGGATCCAGGCTCTCGCGCCGCTGGTCGAAATAGAGTGGCGCCACCTGGCTGCCGAGCACCACCTGGCCCCGGTCCGGCTTCAGGTCGCCGATCAAAAGCCGCGCCAAGGTGGTCTTGCCGGAGCCGTTGGGCCCGATGATCCCGATCCGGTCGCCCCGTCGAATGCGGGTCGAGACGTTGTGGAGGATGATCCGCTCCGCGCCGCCCTCGGTCCGGAACGCCTTGGTCAGGCCTTCGGCTTCGATCACCTTGTCGCCGCCGGCCGGCCCGGCGGTGGCCTGGAGCTTGACGTTGCCCGGCGCGTTCAGCCACCGGTCGCGAGTCTGGCGCAGCTCCGTGAGGCGGCCCAGGCGGCCCTGGTTGCGCTTGCGCCGCGCCGTGACCCCGCGCGCCAGCCAGCGCTCCTCCCGCACGATGCGCCGGTCGAGCCGATGACGGGTCTGGGCCTCCTCCTCGGCGGTGGTCTCGGCCCAGGCCTGGAACGCCGCGAAGCCCTGGTCCAGGCGCCGCAGACGGCCCCGGTCGAGCCACAAGGTGATCCGCGACAGGCGATTGAGGAACACCCGGTCGTGACTGATCACCAGAAGTGCGCCGGCGAATCCGGCCAGGTCCCGCTCCAGGCGCTCGATGGTCGCCAGGTCCAGGTGATTGGTCGGCTCGTCCAGCAGCAGGACGTCGGGCTCGCCCACCAGGACCCGGGCCAGGTCCGCACGGCGCGCCTCGCCGCCCGAGAGTTGGCCCAGGACGCGCCCGCCGTCCAGGTCGAATCGCAGGAGCATGGCATCGACTTTGTGGCCCAGGCCATCGGACCCGATCGCAAGGCCGCTGGCCACGTAATCGGCCACGCCGAGGCCGGCCGGCAGGCTCGGATCCTGCGGCAGGTAGGCGACCTTGATGCCCGGCTGCACGAAGCGTTCGCCCCGGTCGAGCGGTTGCTGCCCGGCCAGGACCTTCAGCAGCGTCGACTTGCCGGCGCCGTTCCGGCCCACCAGGCAGGCCCGCTCGCCACGGGCCAAGGTCAGGGAGACGTCGTCGAGCAGCAGCCGGCCGAATCCGAGCGCCGCGTGGTTGAGCGCCACCAGGGGGGCCGGGCGCGCCATGGGTTAATTTAAGCCGCGGTGCTTGCGGACCTGGTCGTTGGCGGCGTTGATGGTGGCGAGCTTCTTGTTGGCCAGGTCGATGAACTCCTGGGGCATGCCTTGGGCCACCAGCCGGTCGGGATGATGCTCCAGCACCAATTTGCGATAGACCGCCTTGATCTCGTCGTCGCTCGCCTCGCGGCTCACACCCAGGATTTCGTAAGGATCGGCAGAATCCGGACCGAAGTTGGCGGCCTTGATCTGGTCCCAGGCGTGATCGTCGAAGCCGAAGATCGCGGCGACCTGGCGGAGGTATTCCAGTTCTTGCTGCGACACCTGTCCGTCGGCCCTGGCGATGTGAAACAGACCGTCGATCAACTCCTCCAGGACTTGGGGATTATGCTCGAACATGCGCCCGATCTGGCGGGCATAGGGTTCGAAACCGGCCATGTCCTTGCGCGCTTGATTGAACAAGCGTCCCACGGTCTTCATCTCCTGGGCCGGGACGTGGAACACCTCCTTGAAGGCGCCGACCTCGGCAGAGGTCACCACGCCGTCGGCCTTGGCCATCTTGGCGCCCAGCACGATCACGCCGATGGTAAAGGCGATGTTCTTGGTGGCGTCGTCCGGCTCGCCGGCCTCGCGGGTGCTCACGCGCATCCGGTCGACCGCGTGGCCGGCGGCCGCGCCCAGGAGCGCGCCCAGCGGTCCGCCCAAGGCGAAGCCCGCGGCGCCGCCCACGACCTTGCCCCAAACGCTCATTGCCGTGAATTCCGATTCATCATAGCCATGACCCGACGCCGCCTTATTCCACGATGGCGGCGGGCTCGCAAGCCCATCCCCCACTCAAAGTGCCGGTTCACGTGGCGCCGGGCCCAATGCTTCCCACGCCGGGCAGCTTGATCGCCAGATCCAGGGGATCGATGCCGAAGGTGAGGCCCAGGATCGTCACCTCAAGCCCTTCCTCGCGCGCCACCAGCAGCCCGAACAAGCCGAAGAGGGAGATCTGATAGCCGGTGCCGCTGGGCGCCGATGCCACGAAGTCGGTGGCGCCCAGATAGTCCTTGCCGATCGCATGGGGCGGCAGCTCCAGCCCCAGTTCCGGCACCGCACGCGCCACGTAAGCGGTGAAGGTGTTGGAGTTGGGGCCGGGCCAGGTGCGGTAGGTGTCCTTATAGGGATAGGCTTCAATCGCGGCCTCGACCTTGTCGATCAAGGCCTCGACGCCCTCGCCACGTCGGTCCAGATAGACCGTCGGACGACTGCCGAACCAATGACGGTCGGGTGGACCATCGGTCCGGGCGACCGCCGACAGACCCTGCCAATGGCGCCAGCCGACCACCTCGTAGGTGGTGAAGTGGTCCGCGCCTTGGCGCTTCACGGCGATCCAGGTGTGCACCGCGAAGGCGCCGCGCCACCTGAACGCCCGGGCGCCGTAAGCCTGCAAGATCGGCTCGGGCGTGGTCGCGGGATCGGGCGCGATCCCGGCACTCGATCGATCGGCGGTCCGCCAGTCACCCCCCATATTTGCACATCCTCCAAAGGCCGCCAGTGCCGGCCCGGCCAGCAGCAGAAACGAAATCAAGATTATGCGTCTGGACCAGTTTCTCACGGCGCGCCGTCCCGTGTCGATCTCTCCAAGACGCCACCTTGCCATAAGGCCCCGCCCCAGGAAAGCCAAGGACCGGGCCGCGAAAAATTATATTGATATTTTATCGATAAATTATCATTAATGTGACGTTATCGAACTCAGTAGCCTGGAGCCGAAGCGATGACCGACCCGGAGCAAGCGACCGACACCCCGCGCCAATGGCAGTTCTGGATCGATCGGGGCGGGACCTTCACCGATCTGGTGGCGCGCCGTCCCGACGGCACTCTAGTGAGCCACAAGCTTCTGTCGGAGAACCCGGAACTCTATCGCGACGCGGCGATCCAGGGCATGCGCGATCTGCTCGGCCTGGGCCGCGACGAGGCCGTGCCCTCGCGCCTGGTCGAGGTGGTCAAGATGGGCACCACCGTGGCGACCAACGCGCTTCTGGAGCGCAAGGGCGAGCGCACCGTCCTGGTCATCACCAAGGGCTTCCGCGACGCCCTGCGCATCGCCTATCAGAACCGGCCTCACCTCTTCACCCGCAAGATCGAGTTGCCGGAGTTGCTCTACGAATCCGTGGTCGAGGTGGACGAGCGCCTGGCCGCCCATGGCGAGGTGGTGCGGGCGCTCGATCCGGCCACGGCCCAGAGCGGCCTCCAGGCGGCCTACGACCGGGGCATCCGGTCCGCGGCGATCGTCTTCATGCACGGCTACCGCTACCCGGAGCACGAGCGCCAGGTGGCGGCCATCGCCCGGGACATCGGCTTCACCCAGGTCTCGGTCAGCCATGAGGTGAGCCCGCTCATGAAGCTGGTCTCCCGGGGCGATACCACGGTGGTCGACGCCTATCTCTCGCCGATCCTGCGCCGCTACGTGGATCAGGTGGCCGGCGAGCTGGGCGACGCCCGGCTGATGTTCATGCAGTCCAACGGCGGCCTCACCGACGCGCGCCTGTTCCAGGGCAAGGACTCGATCCTCTCCGGGCCGGCGGGCGGCATCGTCGGCGCGGTCAGGACCGCCGCCATGGGCGGCTTCGGCCGGATCATCACCTTCGACATGGGCGGGACCTCGACCGACGTCGCCCACTACGACGGCGAATACGAGCGGGCCTTCGAGACCCAGGTGGCCGGCGTGCGCATGCGTGCGCCCATGATGCAGATCCACACCGTGGCGGCCGGCGGCGGCTCGATCCTGCACTTCGACGGCGCGCGCTACCGGGTCGGGCCGGACTCCGCCGGAGCCAACCCGGGTCCGGCCTGCTATCGCCGGGGCGGGCCCCTGGCGGTCACCGACGCCAACGTCATGCTGGGCCGGGTCCAGCCGGCGTTCTTTCCCCGGGTCTTCGGACCCGACGGCGACCAGCCCCTGGACGGTCAGGTGGTGGGTGAGCGCTTCGCCGCCCTGGCCCGGGAGATCCAGGCCGCCACCGGCGACAGCCGCGCGCCGGAAGAGGTCGCCGACGGCTTCCGCAAGATCGCGGTCGAGAACATGGCCAACGCCATCACCAAGATCTCCACCCAACGCGGCTACGACGTGAGCGAGTACACGCTCTGCTGCTTCGGCGGGGCCGGCGGCCAGCATGCCTGCGACATCGCCGATACCCTCGGCATGACCCAGATTTTCCTGCACCCCTTCGCCGGCGTGCTGTCGGCCTACGGCATGGGCCTGGCCGACCTGCGTGCCCTGCGCGAACAAGCGGTCGAAGCCGAGCTGGATGGCGCCCTTCTGGCGTCCCTGGAGCCCCGCTTCGCCGCGCTCATCGCCGAGGGCAGGGCCGAAATGGCCGAACAGAACATCGCCGAGGACCGGGTGCGGGTGCTGAAGAAGGTGCACCTGCGCTACGACGGCACGGATTCCTCCATGGTCGTGGATCACGGCGATCTGGCGGCCGTCGTCGCCGGCTTCGAGACGGCGCACCACCAGCGCTATGGCTTCGTCATGGCGGACAAGGCCCACATCGTCGAGGCCATCTCGGTCGAGGTGGTGGGCGAGACCGAAACCGTGGAGGACCCGGTGGTCGACCACCCGCCCCGCACGGCGCCCCTCGAGCCCCGTGCACGCGTACAAATGTACGCATCGAAGGCCTGGCATCATACGCCGGTTTATGAGCGCAATGATCTGGTGCCGGGCGACCGGATCGACGGCCCGGCGATCATCATCGAGCCGACCAGCACCACCGTGATCGAGCCGGGCTGGCGGGCCACGCTCACCGAGCGCGACCACTTGGTGCTCGATCGAGTGGTGCCCCTGGAGCGGGAGGCCGCCGTCGGCACCCAGGTCGACCCGGTCATGCTGGAGATCTTCAACAACCTGTTCATGTCGATCGCCGAGCAGATGGGCTCGACCCTGGAGAACACCGCCTATTCGGTCAACATCAAGGAGCGGCTCGACTTCTCCTGCGCGCTCTTCACCGCCGACGGCAACCTGGTGGCCAACGCGCCGCACATGCCGGTGCACCTGGGGTCCATGAGCGATTCGATCCGCGCGATCCTGCACCGGCGGTCCGGCACCATGGCGCCCGGCGACGTCTATGTGCTGAACGCGCCTTACAACGGCGGCACCCATTTGCCCGACATCACGGTGGTCACCCCGGTCTTCGATCAGGCCGGCGCCGACATCCTGTTCTTCGTGGCCAGCCGGGGCCATCACGCCGACGTGGGCGGCATCACGCCCGGCTCCATGCCGCCGAATAGCCGGACCGTGGAAGAAGAAGGCGTGCTGATCGACGACGTCACCCTGGTCGACCGGGGCCGCTTCCTGGAGGCCGAGATCGCCGCGCTGCTGGGCTCCGGTCCCTACCCGGCGCGCAACGTCGCCCAGAACATCGCCGACCTGAAGGCCCAGATCGCCGCCAACGAGAAGGGCGTCCAGGAGCTCCGCAAGATGATCGGCCACTTTGGTCTGGACGTGGTGCACGCGTACATGGGGCACGTACAAGACAACGCCGAGGAGCAGGTGCGCCGAGTGCTGGACGTGCTCAAGGATGGCCAGTTCACTTACGCGCTCGACAACGGCGCCGAGATTTCGGTGGCGATCCGCATCGACAAGCAAGCGCGCGGCGCGGTCATCGACTTCACCGGCACCAGCGCCCAGCAACCGAACAACTTCAACGCCCCCTCGGCGGTCTGCCGGGCGGCCGTGCTCTACGTGTTCCGGACCTTGGTGGAAGACGAGATCCCCATGAACGAGGGCTGCTTGAAGCCCCTGGAGATCGTCCTGCCCGAGGGCTGCATGCTGAACCCGCAATACCCCGCCGCCGTGGTCGCCGGCAACGTGGAGACCAGCCAGCTCATCACCGATGCCCTCTATGGCGCTTTGGGGGTGCTGGCCGGAGCCCAGGGCACCATGAACAACTTCACTTTCGGCAACGACAAATATCAGTACTACGAGACGATCTGCGGCGGCTCCGGCGCCGGGCCGGACTTCGACGGCACCTCGGCGGTGCAGACCCACATGACCAACTCGCGCCTGACCGACCCGGAGGTCCTGGAATGGCGCTTTCCGGTGCGCCTGGACTCCTTCGAGATCCGCCATGGCAGCGGTGGGTCCGGCCGGCACCGGGGCGGCGACGGCGCCCGGCGGCGGTTGCGCTTCCTGGAGCCCATGACCGCGGCGATCCTGTCCTCCCACCGTCGGGTCGCGCCCTTCGGGGCCGCCGGCGGGGCGCCAGGCGCGCTGGGCCGCAACTGGGTGGAACGGGCCGACGGAACCCAGGTCGCCCTGGCCGGCACCGACCAGGCGGAACTGGGCCCGGGCGACGTCTTCGTGATCGAGACCCCGGGCGGCGGCGGCTACGGCCCGCCGGAGGCGAGGCGGGAGGCGGACCAATGAGCGCCAGGACCGAGCGACCCATCGTCTCCTCGGCGCACCTGGTCTCCGAGGAGGCGGCGGAGTTGAGCGCCTTCGAGTTCGGCCTGATCCTCGCGTCC
>Ga0114949_10001280_pt1 | contig 15172 bp, 9 predicted proteins | sample N074metaG_FD_83505 | JGI IMG/M metagenome (GOLD analysis project Ga0114949, IMG submission 83505) | Deep subsurface microbial communities from Kermadec Trench to uncover new lineages of life (NeLLi) - N074 metaG | ecosystem: Environmental > Aquatic > Marine > Ocean trench > Sediment | place... | reverse complement strand
CAAGCAGTCCATTGGCCAGCACAACGGCCACCACCCGGAAATTCAAATGCTCAGCGAAACCGAGGCCACGGGCATGTGGTATCTGGCCGATAATATGTGGATATTGAACCACAAGGCAAAAACTTTCGGCACCTCCCTGTACTGGGATCGCTATCTAAAAGTCGACGGCAAATGGCTAATCAAGGATACCAGCTACGAGCGCATTTACGAGATAAACGAAGTCCTGGAGGAGCTGCCCAATCTTAGCTCCCACTACCTTGGCACCCACGGCACTGAGCCAAAGTTCTAGACGAACTTCAGGAACACCCATGTCCAATAAAATAAAGGTCAGCAATCCGCTGGTCGTGCTGCACGGCGACGAGATGGCCCAGGTCGCCTTCGAGCGAATTCTCGAGCAGTTTGTGACCAGCAAACTGGATATCAAACTGGTAGAAATCAATCTCTCTGCGGAAAACCGCCTGATCACAAATGGCGAGGCTGTTTCAGATGCTGTGGCAGCGCTGAAGACCCACGGCGTAGGCGTCAAAAATGCGGGAATGACGGTCAACCGACAGCAGTTGGACGAGTTACTGGCCAAACATCCCGCTATTAAGGAATCTGAGCTACAAAAGAATGCGACCAAGTCTCCCAACGGCGCAATTCGCAAGGGCATTGGCGGCAATATTACCCGGGAGGATATCCCGTTTCGCAATCTGCAGGTTAATCCACCGGAGTGGATTGGGCGCGATATTGAGGTCGACACCATGCAAAGTGGCGGTATAAAGCACAGCCACAACGAACTTTCCAAGGCCACCGGCATAGCCAAGCTCATGTTTGTGGGCAGTAGCGGCGACCCCGTCGAGCTGCATCGCCGCAAGATTAACAAGGGCGATCCCTGGCTGTTATCCACCAATGACATAGCGGAAGTTCGATCCTGGGCTCACAACTTCTTTCAGCGCGCCATCGACGAAAAGAGGGATGTTTATCTGGGCCTGAAAGACACCGTGATTCCCGGCTATGACGGTGTGATGCGGGAGGCCATTGAAGAGATTTACGAGCAGCACTATAAAGACAAGATCAAGCAACTCGGGCTGCACTACCACTACGAGTTGATCGATGCCCAGGCCGCCCGCATTGTTGCCAACCCACCGAAGCGTGCCCTGTGGGGTGTACCAGACAACAATACTGGCAGAAAGCTGTACAAGCTGGTTAAAACCCTGAAAAAATACGGCATTCCCACGCGCAAGCACTCGGTCTCCATGTCCAGAATGAGCGCGGGCGGCGGCGATCAGTACGGCAGCTTTAATATGCCCGCCGAGGAAGATGGCATCCTCAAGGTGATTATCGACGGCAAGGAGAAACACGCGCGCAGTGTTAAGAAAAACGACCCCATTTTGTTTATGTCCAATGACCGAAAAGCCATCAAGGACTGGGTAAAACAGGTTTTTCGCGATGCCTCCCTCAACGACAAAGAAGTCTATTTTGGCCTGAAGCGCGAGTACATGGAATACGATGAGGTCTATAGCGACGCCCTCAACGAGGTGCGAACGGAATTAGCCAAAGCCGACACGCCACCCCCTTCTTTTATGGTGATGCGCCCTTCCAGTCAGCTGAAGAAAATGATCGCCGACCCCCCGAGAAACGCCCTATATCCCGCGCAAAACCTCGATGGGGATATTTTTTCCGATATTTCGGCGGCCCTGGGCGGCAGCCTGGCTACCGCCAGCTCTATCATCGAAAGCACCGATGGCACCATGTTATATGAGGCCCCCCATGGCACTGCGCACGATCTTTACCTGAGGTATCAGGAAACCAACGGCAAAGAGGCGCATTTTAATTCATCGGCCTTGATCTACGCCGTGGGCAATGCCCTGGAAACACTGGCTACGCGCGAGGATAACCAGGCCTTACTGGATTACTCCGCCGACCTCAAGGCCGCCTTAATCGACACGGTGGCACAGGGCACCATTACCGGAGATCTCAAGGGCAAGACCACGAATCCAGCCAGGGAGACCCAGGTAGATATGCAGGGGTTCCTCGACGCAGTGGAAGGCAATATCGGAGAGTAGATGCCCAGCGGCCGCAGCTGGCATCCCCGACCTGTGGCCACGTCCTAAATTCGCTGCGCGAACTTGTACAAGAAGTTTTTTCGGCTATTCTCATAATATCGGCACCCGGGTTTACCACTGCAGCGAGGGTCCAATATGCGAGCCATAAGCCACTGGCAGTTAATAAGCTGTACCTTTTTCTTGCTTTGTGGGTCTGCGTTGGCCCAGACGAAGCACGAGCCTCTGCAATCCGACTGGCTGGAACTGGTGACGGGTTTTCGGGGAGAGACACTTGGCGCCGAACTTCGTGAGATCGAGGACGGCGAGCACGAGGATGGCCAAAAAATTACCCTGGCCATTCCAAAACTGGCCATAGGGCACCCCGATAATATCGAGGAGGTGGTGGTGATTGGCAGGAAGCCGGAAAAATCCCGGCCTCTGGAGATCAGCTACGAATGGCTGGACGATTACGACAATGATAACTACGGTCTGGTGATCCGGCTGGGCAAGGACTCCAACTGGCCTATTCGGCTTTACCTCTACTCAGATACAGGTTTTGTCCGTTAGTGCTTTCAGTGGCCGTAGTTGGCAACCCCAACTTGCGGCATCTCGGCCAGGCCAATATCCCGGGCGTGCTGTTCGAAGCCTTTGTTTTTCCAGAAAAAAGCACCGGGCATAGTGGTGGGAATCACCAGCACATAAAACAGTGCTCGGCCAATCACGGCGATCACAATACTACCACTGGCCAACGCCAACCACAGGGCGAAGCCAGGCCCGGTACCGAGGTACAGTGGGCTCGCAATTAGCCCGATGGCGACCATTACCAGTAGAATATTGCGCGCCAGCCAGGTCTTGCCAAAGGTGGTGCGCTGCACATAATGAGACACGGCGCCCTCGCTCTCGGCGGCATTCATATCTTTGGCATGTAGCGTAAGACCGAGGCCTTCCGCCAGTAAACCCACTCCCATCAGCACACTGCAAGTCGTCAGTAGCGGCTCAAAAGCGGCCCCGGAAATCCACAGCACGGCAATCCCCATCAACGCCAGACACAAGGCACCGATATAAATACTGCAGCCGACAAAGGCGAAGGCTGTGTGTTGGTGGTCCCAAAAGGGCCTGGCTTTAATCCGATAACAGGCAATCATGTAGTACAAGCCGACCCATGACGCGACGAGAGCCAGCGCACCCAATATCTGTGCCGGGATCGCCAGCGCCAAAGTCATACCCCCAAGCGCCGGGAACAGCTCAATAGCCCAGGGTTGGGATGCCGCCAACGCCAACATGTGCAGTCCGGCAAAACCCATAAATAATGCCACGCCGGCACCTTCTCGAGCGACCGGAGAGTGGCGCAGGTTGTTGAACCCCCGATAAAAGCGCATCGGCTTTCCCAGATGGGTGGTCGACATAAACAGGCCAAAGCCCACCAGGGCGATCGCACACAGCACTGCCAGGGGATAAAAGGGCGTCCCCACAAACGCCTCGATAGCCCCGATGCCGAACGCATTGCCCAAAAACATGAGGGCGAAAAAGCCTATCGCACCCTGGGCGGTCAGGGTAAATAGCACCAGGGGGTTTTCCTTGCTGCTAAGGCGGGCGATATTCCAGCGGCGCACCTTGCCCATTTTCTGGTCAACCGAGGGCTGGTAGTGGCCCGTGGCGTCGTCCCTGCGATATTTTACCGGCATGGAATCAGTGCGCGTAAGCTCGCGTGGCAGGGGTTTTATTTGCTGGAAGCGAATATTCGGATGGGTAATTTCCGGATCGGGAAAACCCGGAATGTGCGTTTCTATTTGATCGCGATTTTCCGGCGTGTTTTCCACTACCCCAAAGTTTAATGCATTGCCCAGGCAGGCTGAGACACAGGCGGGCTTTAGCCCCACTTCCAGCCGATCAACACACATATTGCATTTCTCCACATGTCCCGCCACCGGATCCAGCTGCGGCGCATTGTAGGGGCACACCCAGGTGCAGTAACCACAGCCAAAGCAGATATCGGGGTCCTGGATGACGGCGCCATACTCTGCATGCTTGGTGTAGGCGCCCGTGGGGCAGCCCTTCAGGCAGACCGGGTCGTCGCAGTGATTGCAGGCCATGGAAATATTCATGCGGGTATAATTGGGGTAAGTGCCCCCCTCCACATAACCCACGGAGCGGAAGCTCATATGGGGCGGCAAATCATTTTTCTCACTACAGGCCGACTCACAGGCGTGACAGCCAATGCAATTGTCCGCGGTAAAATGAAACGCATGTTGCTTATAGCGGTTGGGATTTAAACCAATTTCCCGCACCCCATTGATATTGAGCGAGACCGCCTCATCAACCAAATCAAACAGCGCGATCTTATCGCCGTAGCGATTGACCTCCTGCGTCTGCGGGTCATTGAGCTGGGCGTAGTCCGGCTCATTGTCCCGCAGGGGAAATAGCGATAGTGAGGGGCTCGCATTTGCGATGGGTTCGAACAGTTTTACAGTCATTATCTCGTTTGGGCGCTAGTAGGCGCGCATCTCCCGGTTCAATCGTCCCGCTTCCGCCTGATCCGTTTTCTCGATTCGCACCGCAGCTTGTTTGAACGCGGGCTGACGGGAGTGCGGGTCAAGCAAGCCCAGGGACAAGCGGTTTACGCAGTCGTGAAAATGAAAAGGCACAAAAATCATGTTATAGGGCACCCGTTGGGTAAGCTGGGCCAGCACCACCGCATCCCCACGCCGCGATACCAGCCGCACATACTCCATGTGCTCCACGCCCAGTTCCCTGGCGGCATCCGGATTCATCTCCATATACGCCGTGGGGCTGAACTTATTGCAATTTCCCACTTTTCCGGTACGGGTGCGGGTATGAAAATGCTCCACCACCCGACCACTGTTCAACCAGAAGGGGAAATCCCCATCCGGCTTTTCATTGTTATCGATCCACTCCAGGGCCAACAGTTTTGCCTTGCCATCGGGGAACTGAAAAATCCCCTCGGTATACAGACGGGGGGTGCCGGCCTCTTCACCTTCGCGCATTGGCCACTGAATTCCGCGCTGTCGCAGAATCTTTTCGTGGTTCATGCCCGAAATATCCAGCGTGCGCGGCCGGCCGTTGGGCCCCAAGCCTGTGGACAGCGTTTTCATCTCCTCAAAAACGTCGCTGGCGCGCTCGGGAAAACACATTGTCCTACCCTGCGCCCAGCGCTTTGCCATTTGATTAAAAATCCACAGATCGGGTTTTGAATTCGCCAGCGGCGGCACCACCTGGGTCACCAGGTTTACCCGGCGCTCGGTGTTGGTGAAGGTCCCCTCTTTCTCCGCCCATACGCTGGCCGGGAAAAATACATGGGAGTACTGGTTGGTCTCGACATCGACATAGGAATCCTGCACCACCAGAAACTCCAGTTTTTCCAGTATGCGCCGAATTCTCGCGGTATTGGGCATGGAGGTCATGGGGTTGGTGGCCACCAACCACAGGGCCTTAATTTCGCCCGATTCGATGGCGGGAAAGATATCGGTTTGTGCCAGACCCCGCGCGGTGGGGAAAAAGGAGGGATCAACACCCCAGAATTCACCGATTTCCTGGCGGTGCTGCTCATTTTCAAGGTAGCGGTAACCGGGCAGCCCGGAACAGGAGGACCACTCCCGCGTGCCCATGGCATTGCACTGGCCGGTGATCGACAGAGAAGTTCCACCGGGTTTGCCTATATTGCCGGTAATCAGGTTGAGATTATTGATCGCACATACACCATCCGAACCATGGGTACTCTGGTTGATGCCCATGGTCCAAATGGTCATGGCGGCACCGGCCCTGGCATACAGGCGCGCCACTTGGCGAATAGTATCTTCGTCAATTCCGGTTATCGCCGCAGCGGTGGTTGGGTCATAGCGCTCTACCAGCGCGAGAAACTCTTCTCGGCCATTGCAGTGGGCGGCGATATAGTCTTCATCCGCCAGTCCCTCTTTGAGAATCACATGGGCGAGGCTATTTAATAGAACCAGATCTGTTCCAGGGGTGATCGGCAGGTGGATATCGGCAAACTGGGCAAACATCGTCACCCTGGGGTCCACCACAATAACCGGGAACTTGCGTTTCTCCAGTGCTTCTTTCAAGCGCCAGTAGATAACCGGGTGCTGTTCCGGCAGGTTGGAACCAATCGCCAGCAGACACTCCGTGTGGGAGAAATCGTCGTAGCAACCCGGGGGGCCATCGCTGCCAAAGGACCGCTTGTAGCCCGATACCGCCGAGGCCATGCACAGCGTGGTATTGCCGTCGTAATTGTTGGTGCCAATGACTCCCCGGGTCAATTTTCCCAGGGTGTAAAACTCTTCGGTGAGCAATTGGCCGGTAGAGACAATCGCCACGGAATCGCGACCATACTTTTCCTGTATCCGCTGGAACTCACTCGCGGTTTTGTCCAGCGCCGTGTCCCAATCGGTGGCGCGCCAGTCATGGTAGAAGCGATCTCGCATTAACGGTTCAACACCCCGACCGGCCGCTTTAAATATGCCGGCCTCGGTGATGCCCTTGATGCAAAGCTTACCCATGTTGACCGGTGCATCGGCGACTCCACGCGTGGTCACCGCATCGCCCTTGGCGTCGATGCCCACTTCCATAGCGCAGCCGGTAGAGCAGTAGCCACAAGTGGCATACTTCCACTCAACCACGCCTTTGTCGGGCAATATAATGGGGTTTTTCTTGCGGCGTCCGAATAGCATGGCTTAATTCACCCGCAGCTGCACGGTGTCTCCCACCACTCGCACTGGCCAGGTTTTGAGGCTGACATCTTCTTCCAGGCAATCACCGGTATTCAGACAGTAATGCTGTTTGTATAACGGAGACGCCACCACCGGTACGTTCCCCCGGCTGCCAACGATACCTCGTGATATCACATTGGCGCGGGCCAGCGGGTCAAAATTATCGACGGCGTAAAACGTGTCACTGCCGCCTTGCCGGAGGCGGAATATGGCAACCTGCTCGCCCTCGTGCAGCGCGCAACGACCACTGTTGGGTACGATGGCCTCTACCGGGCAAATGTCTTTCCAATTACTCATGTCAAACTCTCGTGTCTGTTAACGTACTAGGCGATAGCCAGGATATTGCTCGCGCTCATTTTCTTTTCATCGTCTGAGGCGGGGCGAACCTGATCTCGTTCACGCACGAAACTCACATTGGCATCCGCCAGATCACTGTTTACGAAATGGGTGAATTGCTTGACCCTCTGCGGATCGTTCACCGTCGTTTTCCACTCACATTGATAACTGCCAATAACGTGCGCCATCTGCTGCTCCAGCTCTGCTGCCAAACCCAGCGAGTCCTCTATCACCACTTGCTGCAGATACTCCAGACCGCCCTCCAGATTCTCCATCCAGGTTGACGTGCGCTGCAGTCGATCGGCGGTGCGGATATAGAACATGAAAAATCGATCGATATATTTCAGCAGCGTTTCATCATCCAGGTCGGTGGCGAATAAGTCTGCGTGACGCGGCTTCATGCCACCATTACCACAGACGTACATATTCCAACCGTTCTCCGTGGCGATCACACCCACGTCCTTGCACTGCGCCTCGGCGCACTCGCGTGTGCAACCCGACACGGCCATCTTCAGTTTATGGGGGGACCGCAAGCCCTTGTAACGGTTCTCCAATAGCACCGCCATGCTCATAGAATCCTGTACCCCGTAGCGGCACCAATTGGACCCCACACAGGATTTGACGGTGCGCAGCGCTTTGCCATAGGCGTGGCCGGACTCGAAACCCGCATCGATAAGCTCGCGCCATATTTCAGGCAATTGCTCTGAGCGCGCGCCGAACAAATCAATGCGCTGACCGCCGGTAATCTTGGTATACAGGTTATATTTTTTGGCCACCTGACCGATCACGATCAATTTGTCCGCGGTAATTTCGCCACCAGGCACTCTGGGCACGACAGAATAAGTGCCATCTTTTTGCATATTGGCGAGGAAGCGGTCATTGGTGTCCTGCAGACCTTGATGGGTATCTTCCAGCACATAGTCATTCCAGCAGGAGGCCAATATAGAAGCCGCTGCCGGCTTGCAGATTTCACAGCCCATGCCGCTGCCGTGTTTGTCCAGCAACTCGTCAAAACTCTTGATGTGCCCGACTCGAACCAGGCTGTACAGATCCTGCCGGGTATAGGGAAAGTGCTCACAGAGATCGGTGTTAACCGCTACCCCCAACTTTTCCAGTTCGCCATTCATCACCTGGGTCACCAGCGCGGCGCAACCGCCGCAGCCCGTGGCCGCCGCAGTCTTGTCCTTCAACGCGGCCAGGGTCGCACAACCGCCCGCCACCGCCGAGACCAGGTCGCCCTTGGTGACATTGTTACAGGAACAAATGGCGGCGGACGCTGGCAGCGCGTCCACTCCCAAGGCGGATGCCTGGTTATCGATATTCGGCAAAATCATGCTCTCGGGCTGATCCGGCAAGCGTATTTTATTCAGCGCAAATTGCAGCAGATTGCCATACTCCTCGGCATCACCCACCAACACAGCGCCCAACAGGGATTGTTTATCGGCACTGACGACAATCTTCTTATAGACCTGCTCAACTTCATTGATATAGGTGTAGCAAAGCGCGCCCGTCGTATTGGCATGGGCGTCGCCCACCGAGGCGACGTCGATGCCCATCAACTTGAGTTTGGTGCTCATATCGGCACCGGCAAACTCGCTGTCGCCACTGCCGCAGATGTGCTCGGCCGCCACTTGCGCCATCTGATTGCCCGGGGCGATCAGGCCGTAGATGCGACCCTCCCACAACGCCGATTCGCCGACGCTGTACACATTTTCATCGGAAGTCTGGCAGTAGTTATTGACCACAATGCCTCCGCGCTCACCAACTTCCAGGCCCGCACTGCGCGCCAGCTCATCGCGAGGACGAATGCCCGCCGAAAATACAATAAGGTCGGTATCGAGCTCGGTGTCATCGGCAAAAAACATTTTGTGGGTCGCGCTATCACCGTCGACAATCCGCTGGGTATTTTTATCGGTGTGTACCGACACACCCAGCTCTTCAATTTTCTTGCGCAACAGCGCCCCACCGCCCTCGTCTACCTGCACTGCCATCAGGCGCGGGGCAAACTCCACCACATGGGTCTTCAAGCCTAGATCGTGCAGCGCTTTTGCCGCCTCCAGGCCCAGCAATCCGCCGCCGACCACCGCGCCCACTTTCCCGTTGGCGGCCGCCGCAGTGATCGCTTCGAGATCTTCGATTGTTCGATAGACGAAACAGTTGTCTCTATCGTGACCCGGTATGGGCGGTACGAAAGGGAAGGAGCCCGTGGCCAACACCAGCTTGTCATAAGCGACAACTTCGCCCTGTTGGGAAGTGACTGTCCTGGCGATCAAATCCACGGCAACTACTTTGTCACCTACATGACAGCAAATGCCATTGGCTTGGTAGAATCCCTCGGCAACCATATTGAGAGGCTCGGCGCTGCGTTGCTCAAACCAACTGGTAAGATGCACCCGGTCATAGGCGGCGCGCGGTTCCTCGCCAAACACCGTAATAGTCCATTCGTCACCGGCGGCACTGACTACCTGCTCAACCAGGCGGTGACCTACCGGACCGTTGCCCACTACCACCAATTGTTTTGCCATGTTCCTATCCACTTTAGCCATCGCTCCCATGGGATAGAGCAACTATCGTGCCAATTCATGATTCGCCCGGATAGCGGCTTGCCATCACCGCTCTGACCGTAAATGCCGCTTGTTGGGGCGACGCGATAGCCGGCACGCACCTTTTTCGGGCGTTAAACCACTCCGCGCATAAAAACCTCACTATTTCCCTCGGTTTGCCAATTGGCACAGTCATTGCAAACAGCATTTGCAAACAGTCATTGCGATCCAGTCATTGCAACCATCGAATCAGCACGAGGCAGCGCATGAGCAACCCGGTAAACGTACTCGACCTGAAGAACCCTTCGGTTCGGACTCTCCATCTCACCTGGGTGGCTTTCTTTATCTCCTTTGTAGTGTGGTTTAGCCATGCACCGCTGTTAGGGCACCTCAAAGAGGCGTTTGATCTCGATGCCCAGCAAATCAAAGTGTTGCTTATCCTCAATGTCGCCCTGACTATCCCGGCCAGGATTGTGGTGGGTATGCTGGTCGATAAGTTTGGCCCCAGGTTGGTATTCAGTGCGCTGCTGGTTCTGTCGTCATTTTTTTGCTGGGGTTTTGCATTTGCGAACAGCTACGAAACCCTGGCCCTGTTCCGGTTTTTGGGCGGTTTTGTAGGAGCCGGCTTTGTGATCGGCATACGTATGGTAAGCGAGTGGTTTCCCGCCCGGCAGGTGGGTTTGGCCCAGGGCATATACGGCGGATGGGGTAACTTTGGATCAGCCGCTGCCGCAATGGCCCTGCCAATGCTCGCTCTGCTAATTGGCGGTGACAATGGCTGGCGCTATGCGATTGCAGTCACTGGCCTGATGTCCTTTTGCTATGGCATCTTCTTTTATCTGAGAGCGCGCAATACGCCCAGGGGCTCCACCTACTTTAAACCCAAAAAAACCGGAGCCCTGGAGGTGAGCTGTTGGAGTGACTTGTGCTTTTACATTGCCATGAATTTACCCATATATCTCGCACTGGCCCTACTGTCCTGGAAACTGTCACCGGCCAACCTCGGCTGGCTATCAGGATTCACCGCAAATTCCATGTATGTGGTGCTCGCCGGCCTGTTTTGCCTGCAAACCAGTCAGATATGGAAAGTAAACAAAGGCCCCCTTCGCAAGGGCGTACCGGCAATAGAGAAATATAAGTTCAGGCAGGTGGCGGCCCTGAGCTGGGCTTATTTTGTCACCTTTGGGTCGGAGCTTGCGGTGGTATCAATGCTGCCGTTATTTTTCATGGAGACATATGAACTCAGCGCGGTCGTCGCCGGACTACTGGCGTCTAGTTTTGCCTTCATGAACCTTGTGGCAAGACCCGGGGGCGGCTACCTGAGCGACCGCTTTGGCCGCAAACGCTCCCTGTCCATACTCATCGCGGGGCTTGCACTGGGCTATCTGTTAATGGCGCAAATGGATGCCAGTTGGTGGCTGCCCGGTGCCGTATTAGCCACCATTTTTTGTTCTTTTTTCGTGCAGGCAGGGGCCGGCGCAGTGTTTGCGATGGTGCCGCTGATAAAACGACGCATGACCGGTCAGATTGCCGGCATGGCGGGTGCTTTTGGCAATGTGGGTGCAGTAACCTATCTCACCGTACTATCCTTCATGGATTCATCCAGCTTCTTTATGATCATTGCAGGCAGTGCCGTGGTTTGCTTCTTTATAGTACAGTTTTTGGAAGAACCGGAAGGGCAGATGAGCGAAATACTGCCCGATGGCACAGTACAGCTAATCAACGTGGCCTGACATGAACGCCCTCCCCAACACAGCACAAACGCAAATACACTTACCCAGTGTCCTCTTGTTATCGGTTGGGCAGTGCTCTATTGCCGGCCACAAAGCGCAAAATGAAGACGCCATAGGCATTCGTATTCCCCACGGCAATCTACTGACAACCAAGGGCGCCGCAGCGGTGATAGCCGATGGGGTGAGCGCCGCAGAAGCCGGTCGGGAAGCCAGCGAAACCTGCGTTTCTAATTTTCTCTCGGACTATTTTTCTACGCCCGAATCCTGGACGGTCAAAACGTCTGCCCAGCAAGTGCTTAGCGCACTGAACCGGTGGTTGTATGGCCGGGGCCAGGGCTTTGGTGACAGTCGGAAAGGCTACGTCACCACCATGAGTACCCTGATTTTCAAATCCCACACGGCCCATATCTTCCATGTTGGGGACAGTCGCATATATCGTCTGCGCGGTGGGGTGTTGGAGCAACTGACCAGAGACCACAGCACCCCCATCTCCGATCAACAGACGTACCTCTCCCGGGCGGTTGGCCTGGATGTGAAGCTGGACGTGGATTATCGGGCGATACCGTTACAAACCGGTGACATCTTCCTCCTGTCCACGGATGGCATCCACGACTTTATCTCGCCTGAGCAGATCACGAGCGTGCTGGAATCGGAAGCGCACACGCCCGAACTTGCCTGCCAACTGCTCACAGAAATGGCCCTCGCCGCAAACAGCCACGATAACCTCAGCTGCCAGCTGCTTCGCATAGAGCGTCTGCCAGACGCAAAAATAGACGATGTGGTGACTCGCCTTACCGAATTGCGCTTTCCCCCATTTCTGGAACCCGGCATGGTTTTGGATGGCTATAAGATAGTGCGCGAACTGCATGCCAGCAATCGAAGCCAGGTTTATCAGGTAGAGGATATGGAGAGCGGCAAGCACTACTGTATGAAAACGCCCTCGGTCAACTATGAAGATGACGCCGCCTATATCGAACGATTTATAATGGAAAGCTGGATTGGCAGCCGCATCAGCAGCCCCTATGTGGTGAAAGTCATTGAACCTCCCCGACACAAGACGTGCCTGTACTGCCTGAGCGAATATGTGAATGGCATGACCCTGACCCAATGGATGCGCGAACACCCCAAGCCCGCAGTCGAGGAAGCCGTGTTTCTGATCGAGCAAATTGGCAAGGGTATTCGCGCCTTCCACCGGCGGGAGACACTACACCAGGATATTAAACCCGACAATATTATGATTGATGGCGCCGGGAGGGTGAGAATTATAGACTTCGGCGCGTGCCACGTCGCCGGTATTGCCGAAATAACCACTCCCCTTACCCGGGACATTGCCTTGGGAACGGCAAGTTACTCCGCACCGGAATACACACTGGGCAATAAAGCCAACTATCGGGCAGACCTTTTCTCGCTGGCAGTCATCAGCTACGAAATGTTGACTGGGAAGCTTCCATTCAATGGCAAACTTGAACATTGCAAGAACCGCAGAGATTTTCTCGCCACCCAATATACCGACGCCTTCAAACTCAACCCCCTGGTACCCCAGTGGATTAACAGCGCCCTTAAAAAGGGCCTGCGCTTTTCACAGGAGCGCCGTCACGCAGACGTCTCGGAGTTTGTGTATGAGTTGCAACACCCCAATCCGAAGTATCTGGAATATCACCATCGACCGTTGATGGAGCGCGATCCCCTGCTCACGTGGAAAATCATTGCGGGGATTCTGGCGCTCACCCAAATTGGGACTCTCATTTTCATGCTTTCCTAAAAAGTCGCAAAGAGAACGCCATTTGCATGATCTGGGATTCTCGCGCCAGCAAACGCTCGCGCTTCTCTCTATGCCCCCGATGGGCGAAAGGTGTCATGGCAACGAGGTCGCGCAGTAATTCCCGATTCAGCTGTACTTCATACTCAACGGACACGCTGTGCTGCAATTGCAATCCCAGAATTTCCCGGTGTGTGTTCTCGTTGGCTCGCGGCGTATCATACAAAGCTTCGCGCAGGGCCCACAGATGGTCCGGTGCCGGCGTCACTTCCAGGTAGGCGCCCTCCCCGCTCAATACCCTGATTATTTCATCATCGTTCGAGGGGGCGAAAATTCGTACGAGCAAATCCTGACTGAGCGACGGCACCGGAAGTTGGTAGGCGCTGGCCACGGCAAAGTTGATTCCTCGATATTTTTTCGCCGCACAACGTATCGCGGGCTTGGAGATATCCACGCCGCATACCTGCGCCTTCCGCTGGGCTTGTTGCAGCGCATGGCTGTAATACCCTTCGCCACAACCGATATCCAAAATCCGGGATATCGGGCCCAGCACAGCCATTTGAACCTGAACCGCCTCAGCCAGCGGCCGGTAAAGTTCTGCGGTATGGATTCGACGGCGGGCGCCTATCATTTCTGCACTGTCGCCCGGCGCCCTGCTGTGCTTCTTATTGGCGGGCAGCAAATTGACATAACCCTCCCGGGCACGGTCAAACAGATGCTTGTTTGCGCAGGACCACGCCTTTTCCTGTCCGTTGAAATGTAAATCTTGCCGACACAACGGACAGCTCCACATGCGCTTAGGCCAGGCTGTCCTCAGCAACAAAGTATCTGGGATCTTCGATGACATTCACTTCAACCATGCCTTTGGCCTTGTGCAGTAGCTTGCGACACTCTGCGCTTAAATGCACCAGATGCAGTGTCTTGCCCGCATTGAAATAGCGCTCTGCCAGGGTGTCGATAGCTTCCAGGCCGGAGTGATCGGCTACGCGGGAGCGGGCAAAATCCACTATCACATCGTCGTTGGCGTCAGTGGGGTCAAAGTGCTCCAGAAAAGAGGCCACCGAGCCAAAAAACAAGGGGCCCGTTACCGCGTAAACAGTGGAGCCTTGGTGATCCTCACGTGTCTCCACAAGGATGTGCTTGGCATGTTCCCAGGCAAACACCAGGGCCGATACGATCACACCCACTACCACCGCGATTGCCAGATCGGTAGCAACAGTGATGGCGGATACCAGAATCAGGACCAGTGCGTCACTGGTGGGTATTTTCCCCAGAATTCGAAAACTACTCCACTCGAAGGTGCCGATTACCACGATAAACATCACGCCTATCAACGCCGCCAGGGGGATCATTTCGATCAGCGACGAGGCCACCAGAATAAACAGCAGTAAAGACAACGCGGCTGTGATACCCGACAGGCGGCCCCGGCCGCCGGAGTTCACGTTGATCATGCTTTGGCCAATCATCGCGCAGCCACCCATGCCACCGAAGAAACCGGTTACCGTATTGGCAATCCCCTGGGCAATACACTCTTTGTTTCCTCTACCGCGCGATTCGGTGATCTCGTCGACCAGGCGCAGGGTCAACAGGGACTCAATCAAACCAATGGCAGCGAGTATGAATGAGTAGGGCAGGATGACCCACAAAGTCTCCAGCGACAACGGCACAGTGGGTATATGGAAACTGGGCCAACCACCCTTGATGGACGCGACGTCCCCCACCACCTTGGTATCCAGATTAAGACCGATCACCAACAAACTCACCACCAGGATAGCCACCAAAGAGGAGGGTATCGCCGTGGTGATTCTGGGCAGGTAGTGAATGATGGCCATGGTCAGAAAAACCAGACCCAGCAACATATACAGCTGCTCGCCCTGCATCCAGGCGACATCGATAATCGACCCCTCCATAAATGTGCCGCTGAGCCAACCAGCCTGGCCCGCCTCTCCGAACTGCCCCAACTGGGCCAGAAAAATCACAATCGCCAAGCCGTTAACAAACCCCAACATCACCGAGTGGGGAACCATACGGATGAATTTTCCCAGCT
>Ga0114949_10001278_pt1 | contig 15176 bp, 11 predicted proteins | sample N074metaG_FD_83505 | JGI IMG/M metagenome (GOLD analysis project Ga0114949, IMG submission 83505) | Deep subsurface microbial communities from Kermadec Trench to uncover new lineages of life (NeLLi) - N074 metaG | ecosystem: Environmental > Aquatic > Marine > Ocean trench > Sediment | place... | reverse complement strand
GTGGGAATGCCTTTGCCGGGTACGAGTTTTCGCATCGTCAATCCAGAAACCTATCAGACGCTACCGCCGAACAACGATGGGCTCGTCCTGATTGGTGGCAGCCAAGTGATGCTAGGGTACCTGAACGCGCCGGACAAAACCGCCGCAGCAATTATCACCCTTGATGGATTGCGTTGGTACAAGACGGGCGACAAAGGTCGCATAGACGAAGATGGATTTCTAACTATCGTCGATCGATATTCCCGTTTCGCCAAGATCGGCGGCGACATGATCAGCCTGACCGCGGTAGAAGAATCGGTGCGCGCGGCGCTCGATTCCGCGAAACTTGCATGCGTCGCCGTTTCGATTCCTGATCCCGCCGAAGGCGAATGCATCGTCCTAATTATCAGCTCCGCGGGATCCGACGTCATGGATCTCGATTCAATCCGCAAACGGATCATGGACCATGGGGTCCACCCCCCGATGACGCCATCGCGGTTTGAAATTGTCGAGGAGATCCCAACTTTGGCGAGCGGAAAAATCGATTATATCGCCGCCCGCAAATTAGCATTGCTTGGTGCAGGCTGAGCACGACCATGTGGATCATCGGTCATCGCGGGGCCGCTGGAACATGGCCGGAGAATACCTTGCTCTCGATCGGCCACGCGCTTGATTACGGCGTCGATTGGATTGAGATTGATATTCGAATGGTAGATAACACGTTCATCGTGCTCCACGACGAGATGCTCGAACGTACGACCGACGGATTCGGCTCTCTCTATCGGTATTCGCTATCCGCATTACGCCGCTTAGATGCCGGTCACGGTGAGCGGATCCCGCTGTTGACAGAAGTCATGGACCTGATCGATGCGCGGGCCGGTCTCAATATCGAAATCAAGCAGTCCGGGCTCACTCAAGCCCTAGTGGCGCTTAGCAAAGACTATATCGCGCGCCAGCCGAAATGGCGCGGCCGCCTGATGCTGTCATCATTTGCCGGTGAAATAATGATGGAATTGAGTGCCGCGGTACCGGCCGGCTGCTTGCTTGGTGCGCTGAGTGATGACGGCACCGACGAGTCGCTGCACAGTGCTCTCAAGATAGGTGCGTTCTCACTCAACATATCGTTGCAAGCGTTATCGATCGCACTGGTTCAACAGGCACATAATCAGGGCTTGAAGATCCTCGTTTACACGGTAAATGACCACGCGGATATCACCCGTTGCTGCGAATGCGCGGTAGACGGGATTTTCACCGACTTCCCGCAACGGGCGATTGCGTTTCTGCAAAACTCACCTATGCTTGGCCGCAGCTGAAACAACAATCGAGTATTGATGTGGCCTTTATTCTCGCCCTCGACCAAGGCACGACAAGCTCACGCGCGATCGTTTTCGACGACCAGCAAAACGTCGTCGGATCGGCGCAGCGCCCGTTTCAGCAACTGTTTCCGCGCCCCGGCTGGGTCGAACACGATCCCATCGCGATCTGGGAAACCCAACGCGACGTCGCGATCGAGGCCCTGAAAAAAGCGAAAATTGGCCATGCGGATATCGCGGGCATTGGGATCACAAACCAGCGCGAGACAACCGTCGTATGGGATCGCCGTACGGGTCAACCGATATACAACGCGATCGTATGGCAGGACCGCCGCACGGCGAAAGCGTGTGCCGCCAAACGTGAGGCTGGTCACGAAGCATTGGTCAGTAGCGTGACCGGGCTGCTGCTGGATCCTTATTTTTCGGCGAGCAAAATTTGCTGGATTCTGGACAACTGCGACGGCGCACGCGAATCTGCCGCCGCCGGACACCTTGCGTTTGGCACGATCGACACGTGGTTGATCTGGAATTTGACCAATGGTCGATCGCACATTACCGACCCCAGTAATGCGTCCAGAACCTGTTTGTTCAACTTGCAATCGCAACAGTGGGATGAATCCATGCTTGAGCTGTGGGACATCCCACGCTCGCTGTTGCCGGAAATCACGTTTTCAAGCGGCCGCCTCGCGCACTGTACGACGCCCGCTTTTGATGGCGTCGTGATCGCCGGGATTGCCGGCGACCAACAGGCGGCGCTGTTCGGACAAACCTGTTTTTCCGTCGGCGACGCAAAATGTACCTACGGGACGGGCTGCTTTATTTTGCTCAATTGTGGGGATCGGCCGGTATTTTCGCGCAACCGACTGCTAACGACAGTCGCGTGGACGATCAACGGCGAAACCGAATATGCACTGGAGGGCAGCGTATTCATCGGCGGGGCCGTCGTTCAATGGCTACGAGATGGACTGGAAATAATTGCTCACGCGGCGGACATTGAGGCGCTAGCCGCCAACGTCGAAAGCACCGACGGGGTGGTATTAGTCCCCGCGTTTTCCGGATTAGGGGCACCGTATTGGGATCCGAATGCGCGCGGAACAATTATGGGGATAACGCGCGGCACGACCAAAGGCCACCTTGCGCGCGCGGCCCTGGAAGGGATCGCATTTCAAGTGTCTGACGTCCTCGATGCCATGCAAGCGGATATCGGTACGACGCTAGCGAGTTTGAAGGTTGATGGCGGAGCCAGCGCAAATAATTTGCGGATGCAACTGCAGTCGGACATATCGCACACCGTACTGGTCCGACCAGCCAACCATGAAAGCACGGCCGTCGGCGCCGCCAGCCTTGCCGGTTTGGCCGTCGGCACGTGGAAAGATCGCGCCGAGTTGTGCGCGCTGTCGGCAGAAACGCGTCGCTTTCTCCCGACCACCGATTGCCGCGCAATAGACGGGCAGCGCGCGCTTTGGCGCAAGGCCATAGAGCGCACCCGGCAGTGGATATCCGACGATAAATGATCAGCACAAAGCACACCGAGGGATCTAGTAAAAACAATGAGAAAAAAATTCAAATTGCCAACAGCTCGCACGTCTTTCCACGGCTTTCCTTCTGACACCTTAGACTTTCTGGACGATCTGGCGTTAAACAACAACCGCGAGTGGTTCGCGCGCAATAAGCATCGATATGAGGAATTCGTCATTACTCCGTCGCTCGATTTCATTGCCGCAGTGGGTGAACGTATGCCTAAGCTATCAGAGCACATCACCTGCATCCCCAAACGGGTCGGCGGTTCGCTTTTTCGAATCTATCGCGATGTTCGATTTGCGCGCGATAAACGTCCTTATAAAACGAACATCGGCATCCATTTCAGGCATACACAGGCACGCAACGCACATGCGCCCGGTTTTTACTTCCACATCGGGATCGATGAATGTTTTATTGGCGGCGGCATGTGGCGTCCAGACGGCCCCGCGTTACAGCGGATCCGCGCGCGGATTGTCGACCAGCCTGCCGCGTGGAAAAAACTACTGCGAAGTCGTAAGTTCAACAACAATTTCAAACTGGGCGGCGAAAGCTTGAAGCGTCCGCCGAGGGGTTTCCCGCCGGAACACCGTTATGTTGAGTACCTAAAACGGAAAGACTTTATCGGGATCTGCAACTTCGATCATGGGTTGATTCTTGATTCCGACGTGGTCGATTACGCGCTCGAAATGTACTCAGCCGCCCAACCGCTGATGCGTTTCCTGTGTGATAGTCAAGAATTACAGTACTAGGAGCCTATTCCCATTCAAGTTCGCGGAACGCCCTACTTACATTGCGCGGGTGGCGATCATTGAGCGACCATGGGGCAGCCGCGTCTCGGCTCATCGACTTCATCGCGTCCTCCAAGAACACGCCGCTAGCTACGGCTTTTCGGCCATCAGACAAAAGCGCCGCAAGGTATTGCCGCTCCGCCTCGGCGGCGGCGGGCCATTGCCCGCTCGGCGGGCCGTGACCCGGTACGATACGCAAAAACGGTTGCGCCTGATATTTTTCGAGCCACGCCAGCCAACCTTTAAGGGATCCGTCGAGGATCGGTAGTCGCCCCATAAATACCAGGTCCCCGGTCCATAACGTACGCGTGGTTATATCGAGTACCGATAAGTCTGCGTTGGTGTGCGCCGTATCGTGCGCTTCGAGCAGCAGCATTCGATCGCCTAAATCCAAGGTCAGCTTGTCGTTTACCGTCGTCGTCGGCCCAACGATCGCATCGCCGTTCCTGCCGTCGAGTTCAGCACTAAAATAATCGGCAAAAAACCCGCGGTTTCCGGCCATCGCTTCGGCTAGATTTCGATGGCCTATAAACGCGACACCATCGGCGACAAATGCTGCGTTTCCAAGTACGTGATCGAAATGCACATGGGTATTGATAACGTAACAAATTGGTCGCGCCGTGTGTTTTAAAATTGCGGCGTGCAAACGGCGACCAGTCGCCAGGGCACCACCACTATCGATCACAGCGACACATTTTTTTCCGACAATGAAGCCAATATTGGCGCTGTCGCCACGTTTTGGATGATCAAGATCGACCGCTTGCCCGGGATGGACGAAAATTCCGTCGGCAACTTCAACGAGATCAAAGTCGGCGTTTACGGGCGCCGATGCACGAGCGGTGATTACGACCAACATCGCAGATGCCAAAAAGCAACCCACCAGCAATCGCCCTCGACGGCGCGGAAGTTTCATAATCGATCTTTTTTTCAAGCTACGCCTAGTGCCGCCGGCCAAGCGAGAATTGCTACCTGCCCACGGCGACGACGCTCAGCGTTGCGGGTCGACGAGCGTCATTCAGATTGGAATATAGATGCTCAATAATGTCCCGCCCGTTCGCCGTCACTTTAAGCAGGCGAAGCGATTCGATAATATACGGTTCAACGCTTTTATCAAAAAATAAAGGATAGGCTTGCAACAGATCGCCCGGCATCTCATAACCCATGCCTGCATTGAAACCGATCTCTTCAAACTCGTAAAAAATGGCCGCAAGCTTGTGCAAATAGCGAGGGTCACTAAGTTGTCCGATTAGATCGGCCCCACGAACAAGGCCAGGATAATCCGCATCCCGCTGATAGTATGGATCGATGGGTACGGGAAATCTCGTGCGCTCAATACAGGCCTGAATTGCCGGAATGTCGACTAACTCCAGGCCGCCGAAAGTTTCTTCTACAAATCGCTTCCCGCGGTTTACATGGATCGGCATTAATGCCGCATCGCTACGCCGTGCCGGAATTAGGGTCAGTTGCTTGCCGATTCCGTTCGCAAGACGCTCGCCATCGTCGTCACGACAAATACCCCGGACGTAGCCAATGTCGTGACACAAAAGCGCAATTACCATACTCAGCCATTCACGGTGGGTAACGTTCGACGCCAGGATTTGCTTGGCCTGCAGGATCTCAAGGCCAACAATGGTCACATGAACGGTATGTTCGACATTGTGGTAAAGCGCATCGCTGGTCGCGATGTGCCCAAGTGCGGTCGATGCTGCATCCTTGGCCTGCTGGACGGTCACTCGATCGGCACTACCAAACATCGTCTCGAACGCGACATCGAGCCGCTTAGCGACTTCGGACATCAACAGCTGCGTAACATCGAGCATATTAAACCCTAGTGAATGGAGGATCCGTTCCAATACGCTGCGCAACGGTAAAATCGCGCCTTCCGTAGACCAGCTAATTATCGACCACTCTGGACCAAAGTATAGGATTTAGGTCTGCGATTTTCCTACGAAATGGGTCTGTTTTGTGACAAAGTTACGTTCCTAACTGCCAGGCGTCGCGCCTGCGTCGAGTAACGGATGGTAAAAATGCGGTGCGCTCGCCTATTCACCGCGTGTTCGACCGTATTGCTGCGTCGCACCAAATCGGCCGGGCGGGGCGAATTAGGGCCGTCTACAGCCACGGAATCACCATCAGGACGAGGGGTTAAATAAGCGTAAGGCCCAAATGGGCGAGCGTCCAACCACTCCGCCGACCACAACAATCCGACGTTTAAGCGGAGCAAAGTTTATGCACGGGATGACCCGTCGCCGCGCAGCATCGGCCGTAATCTGCGCCAAGCGGATCCTTGGTTCGACACAGGTATTCGCCCGAGGAAGCATAATGGTTTCTAAATTCCTCGGCGCAGATCGATAATGCACGTGTCTCAAGCTTATTCGTCGCGGTGATCAAAACAGACTGAAATATTCAAAGCGCCTTTGCCCGATGCGCTCAATACAAACTGAATGTCGCCGGCGTAGCGTGTTACAGGTGACGTGCGATTTTCGACAACAACTAATGTACAAAACGTTTTACGTCTTCTCGGCATGATTCGCAAATCAGATCAACAAGCGTAAAATGCGACTGAGCGTAACCGCCAAACTTTACGCTGCGGGGATCAAATAGAAAGAAGCTGCAATCGTTAACAACAATTAAGTCGTGTTTGCGACGGGTGTACCAAAAAATGATTGAAAGATACGTCGAATACGAGCATGAAGGAACCGTCTTGGAAGGCTATTTGGCAGTAGACGAAGCGCACACTTCGCCACGGCCAGCCGTGCTGGTCGCCCATACTTGGGAAGGCCGCAGCGAGTTCGTTTGCGATAAAGCACGGATACTGGCGGGTCAGGGTTACGTCGGCTTTGCACTCGACTTGTATGGCCGGGGCGTCGTTGGTAGCGGACCAGAGGAAAATGGCCGCTTGATGCAACCATTTCTTGATGATCGGGCGTTTCTACAAGCACGACTGCGCAGCGCATTTGACGCCGTGCGGCTGCAGGATGAGGTTGATAATCGCAATATCGCGGCCATTGGCTACTGCTTTGGCGGTCTATGCGTGTTGGACCTCGCGCGCACCTGCGCGGACGTACGCGGAGTGGTCAGTTTTCACGGCCTCCTGGGCAAGCCAGGTAATACCGACGGCAATGCCATATCGGCGAAGGTCCTGATACTGCATGGCAACGACGACCCCATGGCGCAAGTTGATGATGTCGTGGCGATCGAGAAGGAACTGACTGAAGCCGGGGCCGATTGGCAATTACACGCGTACGGTAACACAGTGCATGCGTTCACCAATCCCAATGCCAATGATCCTGGCTTCGGCACGGTTTACAACACCCTCGCCGATCACCGCTCGTGGATAAGTTTGATGAACTTTCTTAGCGAGGTCCTCGATTAGCCGCCATTCCGTCCCTAGCGGACAACGATCACTCTAAAATGAGCGCAGCCTGCAATACCCGTACCACGCGCGCTTAATGCAGTCTGCTTGCACGAGGCGATCTCAATGGCAGCCAGCGTGGCCATGCGATTATGCGCCGGGGGACATAAGACGCTCTAGAATTTTCGCAACCTAGAGCCATTACGATGGCACGGTGGTCGGGTTTTGCCCACCGGCGAAACGTCCCAGTCTCAAAACATTTCGATATCACTCTTGGCTTCAGGTTGTACGATTTTCCCGGCGTCGACGAGTTCCGAATAAACTGCCAATTGGTTTCGCCCATGTTCCTTGGCGTAGTAAAGAGCCTGATCAGCATGCCCCACCACCGTCGTTGGATTATCGTCCGCGTGGATTTCGACCAATCCAATCGATAATGTCACCTGGTCGATCTGACCAAAGTGCTTCTGCGAAATCTGCAACCTAAATCGTTCAAAAACCATGATTGCAGCTGCCTGTTGGGTGGGCCCGATTACCGCGATAAATTCCTCTCCGCCGTACCGAAACAGCAAATCCCCGGCGCGAAAGCATTCTCGCATGAGGGCGCCAACCATTATTAGCACTTCGTCGCCGTAAAGATGACCGTAAGTATCGTTAACCCTTTTAAAATGATCAATATCAAAAATACCCAACCAATATTTTTCTCCTGTGTGCAGCTGCCGGCGATCGTTTTCCTCCATCGAAGCGTCAGAATGACTAAATTGAATGATTCGGTTGACCTTTTCCAGAAACACTCTGCGGTTGAGGAGCCCAGTCAATGTGTCGTGTTTCCCTTCCGACAGAATCTGCAGGTAATTAGCAAACACCTGAGTCATTCCTTCAATAATACAAATATCCGTATCAGAAAGAGTCTTGTGCTTTACGCACAGTAGATAGCCAATTTTTGCGCCGTTCAAAACCGGGAGCACGTAAGCCGAATACGCAGAACTTTCGATCACTTGCTTGTCTTGTTGGTCGAGGCATTTTTCGACCAACGGGTTAAAGACGTCGCGCGCGGTTGAGCGGATGGTGGCGACATTATCGTCATTGTATATGGCCTCGCTGCCTCCTGCCGCTACGATCGAGCTGCGAGTCTCAACACCATCATCTGTTTCAACGAACAATATTTCAAGCAATAAAATGACGTCAACCGCTAACAATTGATTTATCGTTGTTACCAAACTTTCCGCCAATACATACTCCTCTTTATGGCGGGTGATCTGAACAACGGAGTCGATAATGTTTTCAAGGACGACCATGTTTGATGCTTTATAGTGCTGTGGGTTTTACTAATCACCCCTCCAACGGAGGTCAAGAAATCCCTTTTTTTCTGGAACGACAGATGTTCCATTTTGTTGTCGATCGCGGACTGCAAACCTTGCTAACCCCGCCCAAAACTACACAATATCCAGAGCCGCAAGGGAACGATCCTTGATTAGGCGTAGTACGCTGGTAGGAACAATAAATGACCCCCATCCATTTATCAATTCGCTAGGTCAAGAAAAACCTCATCGTCGCAGTGCGATCAAGGAATTTTAAGTACCGCTCGCGCGCGCACAAAGACATCTTCCGGGACACCCATTGCGCGTTTGAGGGCGACATCGCGATCCCATGGGTTTTTCAACCTGCCAACTTTGCGGATCTCGCCGATGCCGATGCGGCCAATTTGATACCACGGTGAGACGAGCGGAAAAAATTGCAGCGGCCAATCGCTGCCGTATAGCATCCGCTCCGACAATCCGGGAACCGCCAACGCATCATACAGATAGCCAAGTTTGTTAATCTGAGTGAGACTTGAAATTTCCGTATATAGGTTCGCATAGCGCGCAAATAGCGGGAGCAAACGTTCAAAATTTCCTTCGCCATGGTTTTTACCCGTTGTTGCTATATGCGCTGCAATCACGATAACGCCAATGTCGAGTGGTAATGTCAGTCGAACCGGGTCACCCAGTTCGTCGCGCGCTGCACTGAACGAACGTTCCTGTCCGACGTGCACGAGAAGCGGCAGATCGAGTTCGACCAAGGATTCATAAAAAGGGATGATGCGGGGATCGGCAGGGTCGATGGCCATAATCGCCGGGATCCATTTCACCAAGACGGCGCCCGCCGACTTAGCCTCATGCAAGCGTGCAACGGCATCGTGCCGGTAAGGATTAACGCTCGCGCCAAACAATAAATTCTCGTAGCGATCGGTTTGTTGTTGCACGAAATCATTTGGTACATATACCTGCGTCCGCGCGCGATCCAACGCGCCGTCGTTACCGACTACGCCGTCCATGGCCAGCACGACGGCCTGTTGCACACTCGTCGATGCCGCCACCCGTTCGGCGATGCGCTCGAAAACGAGCGCATCACCTACGCGTTGCAATTCTTCACGACTTACGCCAAAGGCGCGTAGATACCAAGAAAATTTGTAGCTGTCGCGAAGAACAGGGGCGACAAAACAGCCGCTGCCGTGGGCGCCGAGCCCGGCGGTATGTACGTGAATGTCGATAATCGATTTGACTGTGGGGAGCGCGCGTGCCGCAGCGATAGCGATGCTACCTGACATTAGTACGACACCGGCCACTATCAATCGGCATGTGGTGCTCGGCGGTCGTACTATTGCCATGTGCTCCTCCATGGTTTTTGATCAGATGTAAAGTGGGCGATTCACCTCACTAGGGCAAATTTGCTGGCGTTGGGTCAAGTAGCCGTAATGGCCGAATGCTTGGGCTTGAATTGGAAATCGACCATTGTCGCGCGATCCTCCTACCGCACAGATGATTGAACGCCCATGCGATTTCCTGAGATCGCGTTCGCGAAATCGACCGGCTAAAATCGGCATTATCGACGGCGCTGGTCGCTGGTGGCAACGACGAATAACATCCGCTAATGTAGCGCAACGACTGGAATGCCCAATGCCATGAAACCTTTGCAATTGTTTCTCGCTCTGACGATCGCCGTGGTGGCTGCTTCGGAATCATTGGCCGGAGATGCCATGCCGGTGAGCGTCGTGCGGTCCGTCCGGACCACGATCGCCGAAGAGATTACGTTGACCGGCAACCTCCAAGCGCGGCGACTCTCGCGCCTGTCCGCGGAAATCGATGGCTTCATTGAGACGATGAAAATCGACGACGGTGATCGCTTGAGCAAGGGCGATGTCGTTCTAACGCTGAACACCGACCTTGCGCTAATCGCCATCGCACGCAGCGCCGCGGAGATTGACGAAGCGCGCGCCGGCCATGCCGAGGCGCGGCGCCGCTATGTCGAACTAACTGAGCTTGCGACGCACCAACATGTGCCGCGAACCAACGTGGAAACCGCACGCGCCGAGATCGACATAACCCGAGCACGGCTTGCGCAAACGCATGCCGAGGGCCGCCGTGTTCAAGCATTACTCGAAAGACATACTGTGCGTGCGCCGTTCGACGGCGTGATCAATAAAAAACTGGTCGAAATCGGCCAATGGATCGAAACAGGGACCGTGCTGCTCGAACTGGTTGAAATCAGTTTTCTGCGCCTGGAGGCGCCAGTCCCGCAATTTTATTTCGGCCGCGTTAAGCTCGGTACGCGGGTCACCATTCGATTCGACTCGTTGCCTGATCAACAGTTCGAGGCCGCCGTAACCGCGGTGACCCCGGTGAGCGACAACGCGGCGCGAACCTTCCCCATACGCATCGATATCGCCAATCGGCAAGGGCTGCTCGCGCCCGGCATGTCTGCCCAAGTGGTTGTGCAAATCGGCGATAACGCGAGCGGCCCGGCACTTATCGTACCCATCGATGCGGTCGTACGCCGGCCCGATGGCACCGAAACAGTATGGGCGATTAAAATTGAGGACGGCGTCACAACCGCTGAGCCGCGAGAGATCAAGACCGGACGGATTTATCGCAGCAACGTTGAAATCGTCAGCGGCGACCTCGACGCCGGAACCCAGGTGGTCGTGCGCGGCAATGAGATCCTTCGCCCAGGCCAAACGGTGGTCGTGGCGGAGGATACGCCGATGGATATTTAACGGTGTTTGAGTTCGCGGTCAACAAACCCATTATCCTTACGGTGGCGATTCTGATCGTTTGCGTGTTTGGTATCAACGCTGTTTATCGCGTCCCCAAACAGATGATCCCCGATCTCGATGCAAGAGTTGTTTCGGTGCGGACCTCGTGGCCGGGCGCGACACCACAAGATGTCGAGAAAGAAATCATCATCGAACAAGAAGATTACCTGCGTAATATTCCCAACCTCGAGCGCATGGTTTCACGAGCCACTACCGGTGCCGCGCGCATTGAACTGGAATTCCCCCACGGCGTCGACTTAAATGACGTGTTGATCCGGGTAAATAATGCGCTGTCTCAGGTTCCAGAATATCCTGAAAATGTCGATGAGCCACGGATCGTTACAACCTCGACGTCGAATAATCCCTTCATGTTTTTTCGGATCACGCCGCTTCCGGGCAACCCGAAGAACGTTGAGGTCGGCTTCCTGCGGGATTTCGTTCAAGATCACATCGGAACCCAGATTGAAAGAGTCCACGGGGTCGCAGAGATCGAAGTATGGGGCGGTGCCGAGCGGCAAATTCAAATCTATGTCGATCCCGCACGCTTGGCGGAGCGTCAAATTACATTGCTGCAACTACGCAACGCGATCCGCAGCCGCAACCGGGACGTGTCAGGGGGCGACCTCGACGCCGGCAAGCGACGTTATATCGTACGCACACTCGGTCGCTTCGAATCAATCGAGGACATTGAAGATCTCATCATCGCACGGCGCAATGGTGTGCCGATCCGGCTCAAAGAAATCGGCTACGCCAAGCTTGGGAGCTTCGAGGCAAGGTCGATCTCCTACGCCAACGGGCGCCCCAATTTGACGATTGGCGTGCGACGCATGATCGGGGCAAACGTCGTGACGACGATGGATGAGGTCATGAGCGTCGTCGCCGAGCTCAACGCCGGGCCGCTGGCTGCACGCGGCCTACAGATCGAACTAACGAGCGAGGACGTCCAATACGTGAAAGACGCGGTAGTTGTCGTCGCCCAAAACCTCCTCATCGGCGCGGCGCTCGCCATAATCGTCTTATATTTGTTTCTATCGTCTGGCTGGGCAACCTTTATCGGCGCAATCGGGATCCCGATTTGCACCATCGTCGCCTTTTTCGGCTTGATGGTCGCGGGCCGGACGATCAATGTGATATCGCTGGCCGGCATTGCGTTTGCCATTGGCATGACGCTCGATAACAGCATCGTTGTACTCGAAAACATCTATCGGCACATCAGTGAAGGTCAGGACCGTATGCGCGCCGCTATCACAGGGGTCACGGAGGTGTGGCCGGCCGTGCTCGCATCAACCTTGACCACGGTATTCGTATTCCTGCCGGTGGTCTTCATCGACGAAGAAGCGGGTGAACTCTATTCCGATATCGCAGTTGCGATCTCGGCTTCCATTTTGATGTCCATGATTGTCGCGATTACGCTGGTGCCCGCGGCGTGCGGACGCTATCTTCGTGCGCCCAAATCGCAGCGCTCCGGGCGCGGCCACCAAGCCATGGGGGCAAGACTTGGCCGACAGCTCATCGGCGGTATCGAATGGGTCGTCGATAGCACGCTGCGGCGAGTCGTCCTCATCACCATTGTCTTAAGCATATCCGTGTCAATCACTATTTTTCTAATGCCAAAGGCAGAATATTTGCCCGAAGGAGAAGAACAGAAAATATTCGCCTTCATGACCTCACCACCGGGTTACAACATTCAAACCACCGACGCGATCCTTCAAGATTTGAACCGCGACCTCGTGCCGTTCGTCGGCGCCGACCCGCGAGAATTCGAACAAGGCAAAGCGGACATGCCGGCCTTAAATTACTTAATCGGCTACGCGCGAGCAGGCAGCATACTCTTGATACCAGAGGCGACGTCGCGCCGACAAGTTGACGACTTAGTGAAGGCGGTATCGCGTCGTTTCAAACAGATCCCAGGGGTAGAGTCGTTCGCCTCGCGCGGATCGATCTTTCAAAGTAATATCGGTGGCAGTCGTAGCATCAACCTGGATATAACGGGAACCGACTTAGTACCCTTATTTGCCGCCGGGTCGCGCGCGCGCGACAAGGCCCGGGAAATTTTCGACCATCCGCAGATACGGCCCCAGCCATCGAGCTTGAGCATCGGGCAACCGCTGCTCGAGGTCCGGCCAAATTGGAACCGTGCGAGCGAACTGGGGATCGATACTGCTGAGTTGGGCTATGCGATCTGGGCGTACACCGACGGTGCCTTCATCGACGAATTCTTTCTCGGCGACGATAAGATAGACATGTTCGTGTACTCGACGAACGGCGTCGTTGAACATCCGAGCGACATCGGCAAGATCCTGCTCTACACGCCAAATGGAGGGGTCATGCCACTTGAAGCGATCGCGACGATAAAAGAAACTGTCAATACCGCAACCATACGGCGGGTCGACGGTCGGCGGACCATCACCTTATCGATTATCCCGCCACGCGACGTGCCCCTAGAAGTTGGTGTCGCCCGTGTTCGTGAGGCGATCATCGGTGATCACCTCATCAATGGCGGCGCCGATTCGGGTATCACGATGCGCATAAGCGGTGCCAGCGATCGTCTCCAGGCCACCCAAGCGGCGCTCAGCGATAACTTCGTGATCGCAATTATCGTGTCGTACCTGCTGTTGGTCGCGATTTTTTCGCACTGGGGCTATCCGCTCTTTATTATGCTGACCGTACCGATTGGCATCAGCGGCGGCATTGTCGGCTTGTGGTTAATGAACGTTATCGGCGCACGCCTCGACTATTTCGGATTGCCGAATATTCAGCAGCCGTTCGATGTCATCACGATGCTGGGATTTCTTGTTCTCATCGGCACCGTGGTCAATAATCCGATCCTCCTGGTCGAGAAAACCCTGACGAATATACGGCGTGGTCTTGCGCCGAAGGCGGCAGTTATCGATAGTACCCGTGCACGACTCAGGCCGATTGTAATGTCGACAATTACAACGATATTCGGACTATCACCACTGGTGCTCAATCCGGGTGCCGGTACCGAGCTTTATCGCGGGCTCGGCGCGATCGTCCTATTCGGACTGTTGTTTTCATCGATCGTTACAATCTCCTTTATACCCGCCTTGTTATCGCTGGTACTTGAAATCAACGCCAAGATATTTGGTGCCAGGAGGCTAACGGAGAATAGTGGTCATAACGATGGCAAGGTTGTTTGAACACTAGGCGACACGCCATGAATCGAACAAAGGTTTCCTAGGTCATTCACCGTGAGCCAACATTCCTAGCCAGTTACGACCAGCTAGCAAGCGGGCGATATCCCCCTGTACAACGACCAATGCCGGCACCAACAACAACACGACAAAGGTTGTAACGAGCAGACCAAAGACGATAGTGATCGCCATCGGAATAAGAAACTGCGCCTGTAAACTGGTTTCGAACAACAGCGGACTCAATCCACCAATGGTCGTTGCCGAGGTCAAAACTACCGCGCGTAAGCGATCGCGAGCACCATTAATCGCGGCAACGTCGAGCGGTTCGGTTTGGTATCGTTCATCTATTGTTGTCACCAGCACGATGGAATCGTTAATCACGATCCCGGCAAGACCAAGAAGGGCGAACACGCTGAGTATGGTGAGATCCGCGCCCCACAAAAAATGGCCTATAACGGCACCGACAAGTCCTAACGGAATGATCGACATGACGACCAGCGGTCTGACATAGCTCGAGAATACCCACGCCAAGATGATGTAAATCAGCACCAAACCCAACAGCGCACCAAATTGCATATCCGCGGTCGTTTCCGCCTGTTCTTCAGCACGCCCCGAAAATTCGTACTCCACCCCATGATCATTAACGATGTCTACCAAACCCTGCTCGAGCAGCCCGCGGATCACCGCGCTAGCGCTGGTTCGCGACGGGTCGACCTCGGCCGTTATCGACACCTCACGCCGCCCATCTTCGCGCCGAATGCGGGCAAAGCCGGTGTGCTTGCGCATCGTAACCACCTCGCCGAGCGGCACCTCCACACCGGCCGGTGAGCGGACATATAATTTATCCAACATTGCCCTATCCACCACCTTGCGATCGAGCTGGACCCTGATCCAGACCTCCTCGTCGCGCCGCGGAAAGCGCTTGGAGATCGCACCATCAATGGCATTACGCACTTGGCGCCCGATCTCCGCGGTGGTGAAACCGAGCGCCTG
>Ga0114949_10001277_pt1 | contig 15178 bp, 12 predicted proteins | sample N074metaG_FD_83505 | JGI IMG/M metagenome (GOLD analysis project Ga0114949, IMG submission 83505) | Deep subsurface microbial communities from Kermadec Trench to uncover new lineages of life (NeLLi) - N074 metaG | ecosystem: Environmental > Aquatic > Marine > Ocean trench > Sediment | place... | reverse complement strand
AGCAAATCCATTCAGACACCATCTGCCACCCCAAGCTCATACATCATGCTTAAAAATATCTTAATTGCACTTTCCATACTTTCCATTTTAAGCTATTCCATATACAAATGGATCGCCTCACTGCCAAAAGTTGAATTCGACGAATCAGTTGAAGTCAATTGGCGATCCGGTGAAAAACTTTTTTGGGGGAAAGGGCGCTGCAGCGTCTGCCACCGAATCGGTGAGCGGGGGTATGCTCTCCGCGGTCCAAATTTAGGCCAGAGCAAAGACGGTCCAATCCTGTCGCTCAGGGCGCGGGAACGGGCTTGGCAGTTGGGGCTGGCGAGTAGCACAGAATATCTGGTTCAAACTATTGCTGAACCCGGCGCCTTTGTTGTGCCCGGTTACAACAACGAAATGCCTGAAGTTTTCAAGGCGCCCATCTTTTTAACTCCCGCTGAAATTAAAGCAGTCGTTCTTTATCTCAAAAGTTTAGCCGGGGACACCACTTTCGTGGAAATCCGGCTGCCGCAAGAATTGTTGGCATCTTATCAAGCGGAAAAGAAACCTCACGATGAAATTAGCGGCGACTCTACCGCCGGCCGTCTCTTGTTTTTTGACCTCGTAGGCCCGGCAGCCTGCGCCGCGTGTCATACCGGACTCAACTCGGCTGGCAAAGTCGAGGGCAGCACAATCGGCCCGGATCTAACAGCCATTGCCGGTTTTCGCACCCCGGAGTACATTCTGCGAAAAATCATCAACCCTGATTTCAATATTGTGAGCGGATATACAGAAGTCGTGATTAGAACAAAAGGTGGGCGCTTCCTGGTTGGGGTAATAAAAGAGGAAAATAAGGATAATTTACAATTAATTGAGAGAAATGAAAATCTAATTTTAGTTAGTAAAAAAGACATTCAATCGAGAGTGCCACAAAAACTTTCAAGCATGCCTTCGAATTATAGTGACTTGTTAACCCAAAAACAACTCGACGATCTTTTGGCTTACTTGGTGGCACTAAAGGAAAATTAGATTTGAAACATCCTTTTAAATACATTTTAATTCTTCTCAAACTTTTCGGAATATAACTTTTTACATAAGTATGTCTAAATTTTGAAATTGTCAGGTGTTTGTTTTTTCGATTCTATATTGATTTTTTACTGGAACTTACCGATTTGAATTTATATATTTGTCGTACAGTTCATAATATCCATCCAAAATACAAGAAATTATAATGTACAACGTCGAGGAAGTTTATCCCAATTCTCCTCTTATTGAAGTAATTTGCGAATTGAGATTTAAGAGGAATTTAAGGATAGAAAGTCAAAGACATGATTTTTATGAGAAAATAATCGAAAAATATGTCCATATACTTGTTCCAAATTTTTCTTCTACAACTCCAGTGTCCTTAATACCGTATAAGTTTGAAAATGAGATAAGAGATGCTGGGGTAATGCTTGCGATTGATAAGTTCTCTTACTACAACAAAAAATATGTTGGACATAAAGAATTTATGAAAGAATTCATGAGATTATTTGATATTTTTTCTAAAACATATTCCATAGATAGTCCAACAAGGTTGGGATGGAGATACATAAATGTTATTCCGTTTACACGAGAGAGTGGATTGATTCCACTTAGTGATTTTTTTGATCTTAAATGCAGTTTTTCTGAAAGTCAAATGACAAATTTTGAAAATTTAGATATCGTTTTTGTAACAAAAGTTGAAAACGGTTCTATTACGATAAAACTTCAAACAGCGATGGATTCAAAGAGCCAACAGGAAGTCTTCGTATTTGATATTGATTTTGCAAAAACAGAAAAATTATCATTAAAAAGTATTGAGAATAACATGCAACAGGCTCAAAATCAAGCTCGATTACTTTTTGAGAACTCAATAACTGATAAGTATCGTGATTATTTGAGAGGAGAAAAAATATGAGTCTTGCACATGTTCAGAATTCTTATGGAGATGTTCAGAATACATATGATTTAGTTAAAAATCGAAAAGATGATATTCCCTTTAATATTAACAAGTGTGATACTTACGACTCAACTGACGTAGATTTTGACGCAAACGACTATATTGGATCACTCACCACCAAGGTCCCTAAGTGGAATTTTAGAAGTTTAAATTTCAAGATCTATTCATCTAAGCCAATTGAAGTCGTGATTAGCCGACAAAATGGAAGGTACTTTGCAGAGAACGAATCTTTAGATATTTATGCAATTGGCGCTAGTGAGGAAGAAGCATTTGATGATTTTTGTCAAAATTTAATTTATTTTTATAAACATTACAAAGCACTTAGTTGGGATAAAGTTACTGGGCGTGCAGAAGAACTTAAACAGTTGTTTGATAATGTTTTTCAAGAGACACTCATATGAAAGTTGATCGAAACGTTGCTATGAAAAGCCTGTCTAAAAAGGGTTTTAGCAAAAAGTTTGATGGCGATCATATATATTTTCATCATGAATACGAAGGAAAAATAACAGGGCCATATACAAAATTTTCACATTCGAAGAAAGGAAAGGATATAGACGATTATTTGATTTCGTGTATGAAAAAGCAATTGAAACTTGACAGGCGCTCTGAAGTAGTTAATTTACTTAATTGTCCTATGGATGGTAAGACCTACAATAAAATTTTGATAAGCAAGAATATCTTTTCTCCTTCATCCAGATAAGTAATTAGCTTCCCGTTTTAGAGTTAGTTCTTTACCCGACAAACAACTTCACCGCAAAGCCGACCGCCGCGATCATCACGATCCAGCGGATCAACTTGTGCCCTCGTTCGACCACAACGTGTGTGGCCAGCAGAGCGCCCACCGCGTTTCCGGCAGCCAGAATTGACCCCCGGAAGAAATCGACCTGGTTGTTCAAAATAAAAATCATCAATGCAAACGGCGTGAAAATTAAAATTATCAAAACTTTTAAAGCGTTGGTTCGGACCAGGTCATAGCCGGCAGCGGTTAAAACAGCGATGAATATAAATCCGATGCCGCCCTGGATAAAGCCGCCGTAAAAACCAATACCGAAAAACGCGACCGCCAGAATTAACTTCTTCCTGCCAGTGATCTTTGGCGTCGAATTCAATTCCTTCACTTTTGGATTTAAAAAAACCATTCCGAGAATCAAAACCATAATAATTGCCAGCAGACGTTTAAAAAGCAGCTCATCAATTTCAACAGCGAGTTGAGCTCCCAAAACAGATCCGGCAATTGCCGGCAAAGCCGTGATGATAGTCACGTCTTTGGGGATGACTTCAAATTGATGGAATTTGGCGGTAGCGAAAATATTTTGAACTAGAATTGCGATGCGGTTGGTACCGTTCGCAACCGCCGGAGGCAAACCAAGGAAAATCAGAAAAGGCAGGGTAAGCAGCGATCCGCCGCCGGCCGTCACGTTCAAAAAACCGGCGAAAATGCCGATGATGCCCAGAAGGATGAGTTGTAGGATTTCCATATTCACTTCTTATATCTTGACTTTGGTCGTCATATTTTGGCTTCGGGGTTCAATAGGCCTAGAATAAATGTAAAAAACCTAAATAACGAAGTCAAGCGCTTGACTAGAGTCTCTGAAGGTCCGCCATTTTTTGTAGCGGAGGGCGACCCGACTCCACTTTCCAGCAGGTTTCTAAATAATAAGTCGGGAAGGAGGCGCGTTGAGCCCGGCCTCTGGCTTAGCCCAGGAGAGAGTCTGAGGACACCGCAGCTGTCTTTCTTTCCATATCCGTCTGCAAAAGCGAGGAGGCGGAAGCGGCTCAAAAACGTGAGACCGCAAACGTGAAACATGAGAAGCGCTATCTCTCTAACAAGCCAAAGCTAACAGACGCGTTTCACATCTCACGTTTCACATTTGCTTTTCTATAGCCGTAGGTGCTTATTTATGTTAAGATTGCCGAAAAATGCCTTGACAAATATGAAAATTTTGTTAATTTCTAGTTTTATCAATTCCTGCCTTAAATGAAATAAGAACTTATACCTGAAGGGAGATCCTATGCGAAAACTCCGCATTGGCGTCATCGATTTGGTCACCAAAGCGCCGACGACGTCATTATGGGCGCGGGTAATGAACGCCAATCTTGCCAGTATCATGCCGCAAATCATTGCCTTGTGGTGCGAACAAGAGGGACATGACGTCACATTTACCTGCTTTACCGGGTTCGAAGATTTGCTCAACGAGCTGCCGGAAGACGTCGACATCGTTTTCATCAGCGCTTTCTCGCAAGCCGCCCAGCTTTCATACGCCTTAAGCAACCTGTTTCGCTCCAAAGGAGCGGTCACTGTCCTCGGCGGGCCCCATGCCCGCTGCTATCCCCAGGACTCTCAGAAGTACTTTGACTACGTCCTCGGATTCACAGACAAAGCGCTCATTCGAGATGTTTTGCAGGATTGTTCTCAGCACCGCCCGGTCGGCGCTCACCTGACGACCAGCGGTCAACCGGCCGAACTTCCCGGTGTACAAGAACGTTGGAAGTTTGTCGAGCATGTCATCAAAAAATCTCCCCTGATCAAAATCGTGCCGATGATAGGCAGTCTCGGCTGCCCCTACACCTGCAGCTTCTGTATTGACTCCGTGATTCCTTACCAACCCCTCGACTTTGATGTGCTTAAAGAGGATTTAAGGTTTCTCTTAAAGAAATTCAAACGGCCGCGTATTGGCTGGCATGATCCGAACTTCGGCATCCGTTTCGACGATTACATGGGCGCCATCGAAGAGGCGATCCCTGCGGACAGCATCGATTTCATCGCCGAAAGCAGTTTGTCGATCCTGGCCGAGCCTCATTTGAAACGGCTTAAACGCAATGGTTTCAAAGCCATCCTCCCCGGCATCGAGTCGTGGTACGACATGGGAGACAAGTCAAAGACCGGCAGCAGTAAGGGAATGCAAAAAGTCGAGCAGGTCTCCGAGCATGTTAACATGATTTTGACATACATTCCTTATTTGCAGGCCAACTTCGTGCTTGGCCTCGATCAGGATGAGGGCGCTGAACCGTTTGAGCTTACCAAAAAATTTGTGGATATGTCGCCCGGCGCCTTTCCTGGTTATTCTCAACTATCCGCATTCGGGCAGGCGGCCCCGCTCAACCTGGAATATCAAAAAGAAAACCGGGTGCTCCCTTTTCCTTTCCACTTCCTCAATAACAATCACGCCATGAATGTCAGGCCCAAAGGTTACTCCTGGCCTGAGTTCTATGATTACCTGATCGATTTAAGCAAGTACTCATTTTCCTGGCGTGCGATTTACAACCGCTTCAGAGCAATAGATGCGCAGATTCCGAAGTGGATGAACTTCGTCCGCGCCATTTCTTCAGAAGGGTTTGGCCGGATCAAATATTACACCGAAATACGCCGCCGTCTCGACGAGGATCCGCAGTTTCGGCCCTACTTCGAACAGGAAACTACCAAGCTTCCGGACTTTTATATTGAACGGATAAAAACCGACCTCGGGCCATTCTGGGACTGGCTGCCGGAAGGCGCGCTTTATCACGACCCGAATGCCTATCTCAAAGCGGAGGGGGAAGCAAAGGCCGCTGTTGCATCTGCCGACTTAAATTTAAAAAAACAAACATAACCAGCTCAAACGGTCGAATGGCGATCTTCTTAAGACGATGTGAATTTTTATGGTATTCAAAAATAAAAAAATCCAGATTAGGTATGAGCAAACTCTACGATAAATGTGAAGGGGTGAAAAATCATCATAAAATAATGGCGAATTAAAAATTCCCGGCAATTCTTTACTAATATCTAAAAAGGAGGGTAGGATGAAACGAGAACTATTAAAATCATTGACGATGTTGGGACTTTCGGCATCTGTCGTTTGGCTGGTCGGCTGCACAACTGAGGAAGAGAGTAAACCGGTTGAAGAAGAAATGACGGTTTCGACTGTCTTTATCAAGCACAATGTCGCGGACTATGCGGCATGGCGATCTGCCTACGACGCTGATGAGCCAAGACGGACAGAAGCCGGTTTAAAGGAAGTGGGTGTATACAGGCACTCTGATGATGAGAATATGATTCTGTTGGTTTGGGAAAGCAATAACCTAACCGCTTTTAACTCTATGTTGGAATCACCGGACCTGGCAGAAAAGATGAAAGAAGCGGGTGTCACCAGCAAGCCTGAGTCCTGGGTCGGTAAGGATGTCCATGAAGGCGCGGGCACGGCATTTCTGAAACATAAAGTTACCGACTACTCAGCCTGGCGACCACTCTATGACGCTGATGCGTCGACAAGGGCGGAAGCGGGTCTGCATGAAATAGGCGTTTACCGCGATGCCGATGATGAAAATATGATTTTGATTGTGTGGCAAGCTGACGCTGGAAACGCTTTGAAGGCCATGTTGGAATCACCAGACCTGGCAGAAAAGATGAAAGAGGCAGGTGTCACCAGCAAGCCTGAGGCTTGGATGGGAGAGTCAAACGAAATGATGAGCTCTTCTAAGGAGTAGGTTCGCCATTAGCCTGTTTACAGCCGCTACGCCTTGTAGCGGTTGTTAAACGGGCAAGTAAACAGAGAATTAAGTAGCCCTTCACAATATTTAGCTGCAAGTTTAGGGTTGTATCCCTTCAGACTTTGCCTGGCTTGTCAACTAGTTCCAGCTTAATCTAATTCAGAAAGGAACGACTTATGGGTGACGGATTTCTTGATAAGTTTTTGTAGTGGCGACCCCCATCGATGCTCCTTGAACCAATGGAAAATAAAGACTAAACAAAACCATGGTCGGCAAAACAATATCTCACTACAAAATTCTCGAAAAAATCGGCAGTGGCGGCATGGGCATGATTTACAAAGCCTACTATTTTGAAATGAGAGAATACGACAAGGCGATTGCTGAAGTCAGAAAATCGCAAAGCTTTTATGATTCCAGCTGGCGTGGTTTTACTTATCCCCTTGGCTTTCACCTACTCGGAAAAATCTACGAAAAAAAAGGCGACACCCAGCGCGCCATCTACAATACGGAAAAATTCCTCGATCTTTGGAAAGACGCTGACCCGGATTTTCCGGATTTAATTGATACCAAGAAAAGGCTGGCTAAATTGCAAGGAATGTCAAAAAACTGAACGAACCAATCCTTGCGAGCCTAACTTTTTACCAGGTGCCGAAAACGGAGGGAAAAATAAAAAAACCAACTGCAAATCTTAGGCTACTAATGGTGAGCAGCGCACTCATACTTTTTTCCACAACCGCCGCAGCTCAACCCAAGCAGATTACTTCCAAACTACTTAGCGAGCTGAAGTTCCGCTGCATCGGTCCGGCAGTGACCGGCGGCCGGATTCATGATGTGGAGGCCCTTGCCAATGATCCGAGTACCATCTACGTCGCCACCGCCTCCGGCGGAATCTGGAAGTCGACCAACAAAGGTACGACCTGGAAACCGATCTTTGACAACCAGGCGGTCAGCACATTTGGCGATCTGGCCATTTCTGCTTCGAATCCGGATATCATCTGGGCTGGAACAGGGGAGCAGAATAACCGGCAAAGCACTTCCTGGGGCAACGGCGTCTACCTTTCCAAAGATGGCGGCGAGACCTGGATGCACAAAGGCCTGGTGGAGACCAGGCACATCGGCAGTGTGCAGGTTCATCCCAAAAAACCGGAAACAGCTTATGTGGCAGCGCTTGGAAATCTCTGGAGGGAGAACGAGGAGCGCGGGGTGTTCAAAACCACCGATGCCGGCAACACCTGGACTAAAGTTTTATACATCGACCCGCTGACCGGAGTCGTCGACCTGGTGATGGATCCGAAGAATCCGAATACTCTCTACGCCGCGACCTACCAGCGCCTGCGCCGTACCTGGGGATTTAATGGCGGTGGTCCCGGCAGCGGTATTTACAAAACCACCAACGGCGGCAAAAGCTGGCAGGAGTTGACGAAAGGCCTGCCGCAAGGGGATAAAGGCCGGATTGGTCTGGCGATTTCCAGGACAAATCCGAAAGTGGTTTATGCGCTCATTCAGCATGCCAAGGAGAGCGGGGTTTATCGCAGCAATAATAAAGGCAAGAGCTGGAAAAAAGTGAACCAGCTCAATCCCAGGCCGATGTACTACAGCGAGATTCTTGTTGATCCCACGGATGAAAATCGCGTTTATGTCCTCGGCACCGAGTTTTATATGAGCGCGGACGGCGGCAACACCTTTCGACAGATGCCGACTCGTCCAACTTATGACGTGGGCATTCACAGCGACCATCACTCTCTCTGGATCGATCCAAACAATCCGGAACATTTCTATTTAGCAGGCGATGCCGGCTTACATGAATCCTGGGACCGCGGGGAGACCTATAGCCGTATCAACAATTTTCCCATCGGCCAGTTTTATGCCATCGGCGTTGATATGTCCGAGCCCTATCTCATCTATGGCGGCATGCAGGACAATCATTCCTGGGTCGCCCCCAGCGCAACCCGCCGGTGGATCGGTATCATTGATGACGACTGGAAGCAGATGGGATTCGGCGACGGCATGTATCATCAACCGGATCCGACCTCTCAGCGCTATGTTTATACCAATGCTCAAAACGGCAGTCTCACCCGGCTTGACGGAATCACCGGCGACAGGCTGGATATCCAGCCTTACCCGCCTGAAGGTGAAAAGCCGTACCGTTTCGATTGGGTCAACCCAAGCTTGATCTCCAAACACGATCCGAAAACTATTTATCTTGGCGGCAACCGGTTGTTTATTTCAAAAGATCGCGGATTAAACTGGCACCGCACTGAAGACTTGACCCGTCAGGTCGAACGAGACTCTCTGTTTCTTATGGGGGTGCAGGGCAAGGAGAAGATACTGTCAAAGAACGACGGCACCGCCAGTTACGGGGAGATTTTAACCATTGCCGAGTCGCCGCTCGACCCGAACATTCTCTGGGTCGGCACGGACGACGGCAACGTGCAGGTTTCCCGGGATGGCGGCCAAAGCTGGACCAACGTTGCAGAAAAAATTACCGGCGTTACTGACGGCACTTATGTGAGTCGTGTGATCGCTTCGGTCGAGGCGCCGGGCACTGCCTATGTCACTTTTGACGCACACCGGGATGGCGATTGGGCACCGTATGTTTTCAAAACAACGGACTTCGGCGAAAGCTGGTCGAAGTTGACCGCCGGGCTGCCGGAAGATGGCTCTGTTAACGTCATTATCGAGCATCCGGATGCGCCAAAGCTGCTCTTTCTCGGCACCGAGCATGCGCTTTTCGTATCGACCACCGGCGGCCAGAAATGGGTCAAGTTCGCCGCGAATCTACCAACCACACTTTACGACGACCTGAAAATTCATCCGCGCGATAATGATCTGATCGTCGGGACCCACGGACGCAGCATCTGGATCCTGGATGACCTGACGCCGCTGGTTGAGTTGGCTAACGAACAAAACATTCCACCGGCACACATTTTTGCCCTGCAGCCGGCCACTATGTTTCACTACTGGAAATCCACCTCTTACCGGAGTCAAGCTGCCTACAACGGCGAAAATCCCGTATCCGGGTCGTTGATCCGTTACCATTTGACCGGGGCCGTAGATTCGGTACAGGTGATTATTCAGAATGGTGCCGGTGAAGTTGTCCGACGGTTAAGTGGTCCCGGAAATTCCGGGGTCATCCACCAGATGCACTGGGATTTACATCATGAACCGCCGTCGTTCCAGGAGGATGATGAACCCAAAGAAGGATTGGTTAAATCAAAAAATATCTTGCCGGAATTACCGCGCCCGGTTACGCCGCAAGGCCCCTTCGTATCTCCCGGAACCTATACTGTAATTTTGGCAGCCGGTGATGTAAAGTCCACGCAGACGCTTGAGGTCAAGGGCGACCCGGAGATGCCCATTGCAGATCAACAATGGCAGCTTCGCGAGGCCTTTCTGCTCGAAGTCCGGGACTTGCAAAACCAGATTTGGGGCTACGCCGAGCGTGGTAAAGAGATAAGCGAGTTCTGTGCAAAGCAGAGCGATTCACTGAAAATGATTGACAACCTGCCGGAAAAGGAACTTGAGCTGGTGCAAGCAGATACAGACACAGCAAAGGCGCGGGCAAAACGCCTGATGGACTTGCGCGGGAACACTTACCGTCTGGCATCGGATATCAGTGGGCGCGGCGTAAGACAGGGTTCATTATACCCGCCTACCGCCATGCACCGCATCCGGAAGTCTCAAATCAAAACCGCGATAAAAAAAGAACTCAAAGGACTGACTGAGATGGAGTCGTGGCATATCATCACTAATAAAATGTAAGCGCACTTAGCAGACTCAGTTAACAATCACGAGAAAAGGATACAAATGAGTTTACCAGACGCTCCGGCTCCGAATCAATTGCTGCCGATGTTGCGACGGTTACGCTTGGCTTGGCAAATATGAAGGCCACCTGGCAGCGTCAAATCCGCGCCGAAGTACAGCGCCTTATCGACAACATAAGCCTGCGGGCCCAAATGAATATGTTTTATCTGCCTGAAGGGTGGCTGGCCGGTTCGCGCCGTCGGGCTGCTGAGATGACGGGTAAACAGTGTCTGAAAAGCCTAAACTTTGCAATGAACTCATCCTGATTTGGAATGGGAATTAGTAAAACGGTGTATTAACCTATACCTATAACCGCGGTTCACTGCTTAACTTAATTCAGAAAGGAACGACCTATGGGAGAAGGATTTTTTGATAAGTTTTTGTACTGGGCGACCACCGTCGACGACGCTCTTTTTGGTCTACCGATGATCATACTCCTGGTGGGTACTGGAGTATTTTTAACATTCAAAATGCGCGGACTGCAATTCACCCACTTTATCCCTTCGATGAAGCTGCTGTTTTCAAAAGAGTCCCGCTCTACAAAAGGGACTGGCGACATTTCACCTTTTGCAGCGCTCATGACTGCCTTAGCCGCCACAGTAGGAAACGGCAACATTGCCGGCGTTGCCGTGGCGATTGCCATCGGCGGGCCGGGTGCGCCGGTTTATATGTGGATTGCCGGAATCTTTGGCATGGCCACCAAATACGCTGAGGGTTTTTTGGGGGTAAAATTTCGCGAGGTTGCCCCCAATGGCACCATGGCCGGCGGCCCGATGTACTATGTGAAAAACGGCTTAAAAAATAAGTCGCTCGGAAAGTTTTTAGGAACGGCATTTGCCGTTTGCGGCGCCATCGCCTGTCTGATCGGCACCGGTAATATGGCCCAGTCCAACTCGATGACCGCGGCACTGGCCAACACCTTAAACCAGGCTTTTCACGGAGGTACGGCCGCAGATATAGCGCCGACTCTGTACTATCTGCTCATCGGTGGTTCGATTGCCGCCCTGGTCGGCTTCGTTATTATCGGCGGTATCAAAAAAATCGGCCAGGTTTCAGAAAAACTGGTGCCGGCCATGATCGCCTTTTACGTTCTTTTTTCACTGATTATTATTGCGGTAAACTTTACGGAAATTCCGGCAGCATTTATACTTATCTTCCAGTCAGCTTTTGGGGTTCAGCCTTTGGTTGGCGCCACAGTTGGCCTTGTCATTAAAAGCGGTGTCAGCCGCGGCCTGCTCTCCAACGAAGCCGGTTTGGGATCCGCGGCAATTGCACAGGGCGCCTCAACTTCTGAAGATCCGACCAAGAACGGTCTCATCGCCATGACCGGAGTATTTATCGATACGATTTTTGTAAATACTATGACCACCTTGACTATCGTGCTCACCGGGGCATACATTAAAACCCAGGCCTGGCAAGGTTTGGCGGCACCGGATAATATCACCAGCATTCTCATCACCCAAACCGCCTTCGACTCAGTTTTCCCGTTCGGAATTGGCGGCGCGATTATCGCCATTTCATCTCTTGTCTTCGGGTATACAACATTGCTCGGTTGGTCTTACTATGGAGAAAAGTGCGTAGAGTACTTAGGCGGTAACAAAGTCATTATGCCGTATCGATATATTTTTATTGTCTTTCTTTTCTTTGGCGCAATCTTGACGCCGCTGGCCGGAGAAAGCGTTAAATACTTAAACATTGTCTGGAGTCTTGGCAACATCGGCAATGCACTCATGGCCATTCCCAACTTGATCGGTCTGCTGTTTCTGGCAGGTCTGGTAGCAAAAATTACCCGGGATCGGCTGAGCGCTGCAGAATAAAATAACCGCCTTCCCAAAGCTCCTGCTTGAGAATGGGAAAGAGCACGGAGCAATGCTGAAGCATTGCTCTCCTTTATTTCTCAATACAAAGGCGAAGCGTCCCGGTACTCTTCGCCTTTTGTATTGTCTTTAAAACCATTTTTCATTATCTTTTCAATTAGTCCTCTAAACCCGGAGTAACCCATGTCAAAAGAATGTATTGACGATATCAAAATAGTCGCTATCTGTGGCAGTGTTCGCCCCGGAAATTTTACGTTGAAGGCGCTGCGTTTAGTGGCAGACGAGTTCGAAAAGAAAGGTATCGACGTTCAGGTAATCGATCCAAGCACGATGAACTTACCGCTGCCAGGTGTAAACGGATCCTCATCTCCGGATTTGAAAATGCTCAAAGAAGTAGTCACCAATGCCACCGGTATTGTCCTTTCCACGCCCGAATACCACGGCAGCTACAGCAGCGTCATCAAACTGGTAATCGAAAATCTTGGCTTCCCATCGGTACTTTCCGGCAAACCGGTGGCCCTGCTTGGGGTTGCCGCCGGGGCAATTGGAGCAATAAAAGCTCTCGAGCACCTGCGCAGCGTGTGCAGCCATATCGGGACAATTGTGCTGCCGGGTCCGGTTTCCATTGCCGCTGTTCATACTGTATTTGACGCCGACGGCAACTGCACGGATGAGAAAGTGGAAAAAAGGATCCGCGGAGTCGCGATCCACTTAACGGATTATATCAAAGAAAATATTTGTCCGCGGATTGCGCTTGAGGAAATGGTAAGAAAAGAATCGACTTAGACGCAGGGCTTCAGCAACACCTGATTATTTTAGAATTCTACCCATCTCTTAATTAACCTGAGTTCGATATAAGAAATCAAAGACCAAAAACTTACATATACCGTCATTCCGGCAATCCTTTAAGCCGGAATCTAGTTGTAATAACGAAAAGATTCCTGCCTACAATGCGCAGGAATGACATTGGACGCATCGTTTTTGGTTGATCCTCATTTTATTCCTTACGTCGAACTGACCATAATTAGGTTCCACGTCGCAACTCTTTTTAGAAAATCCTGAAAAACTTTCTACTTTCCATTTGTAAATTAAAATTTGAATTGATAAATTAGCGTCTTACTACACAAATACTGTCGCCGAATGTTACCCGCTGAAAACCGACGGGTTACGTCTATGGGAATCAAGCACTACCGAGAAGGAGCCGAATGTACGAGCCAAAAAAATTCTACCGCAATTTCGACAATTTGTTAAAAAAAATACAGGAAAACGCAACTGGTAAAAATTTTTTAAAATCAATTTTAAAGGAAGTCCACGATAATTTTCAGGATTCCCTTAAAATTGGCAGTCTGCGATTATATGCCGAGCGAGGTGATAAACTTGTATTGACCGAGACTATCGGTCAGGAAAACAAAAAATCTTTCCCAAAAAAAATACCACTGGAAAATGAAGCCGTGCAAAAAGTGCTGAAACACGGAAGCTTCATTTATGATGAAAGAGAGATCAGCATTGCCCCTGAGATGAGTCAACAGGAGACATACGCAATTCCGGCCGCAATCCTTATACGAGGCACAGAGCAGCGCTGGATTGCCGTTTTTGAATTAAAAGAGGGTTGGGTCCGTGAAGAAGTGACTTTTTCTCTCAATGCCATCCGCTCGGCCCTGAATCAGCGTCTGTACTCGGACGCCATTCAAACTGATTTAGAACAAGCCGCCCTTATTCAAAAAAGTCTTTTGCCAAATCACGCACCCAAATTTGCCGGCTACCAGATTGCAGGACGATCCCAGGCAACTGAAATTGTCGGCGGAGATTTGTATGACTATTTTGAATTTGATGATGAACTCCTCGGCGTTTGTCTTGGGGATGCCAGCGGCCATGGTATCCCGGCGGCACTGCTGGTACGGGACATTGGTATCGGTTTAAGAATGGGCCTTGAGAAACACATGAAGATGGTTCACACCTTGCAAAAACTGAATCAGGTCATTTATCGCAGTACCTACTCTTCACGCTTTGTTTCGCTGTTCTACTGCGAGATCGAAAAAGACGGCCACATGATTTTTGTCAATGCCGGCCATCCGGCGCCATTCTTGGTCAAGGGGAAACAAGTGACTGATTTGCAAGCAACCGGTCTCATTCTGGGTGCTCTGCCCAAAATTTCCCTGCACCGGTCTTATACCCTAATTGAGCCGAACTCAGTCATGGTAATTTATAGCGATGGCTTATTTGAACGGGAGAATAGCCAAGGAGAACTCTTCGAAATCAAGCGGCTGAAAGAATTGGTGATTGAGAATCAAACCAAAGAGGCAGAAGAAATCCTGAACATAATCTTTGACAGAGTTTATGAATTTGGCAATCACAGAAAATGGGACGACGACAGTACGTTGGTCGTGATCAAGAGATTAGCGGATATTTAACTCATCACCCAAAAATTAACTGCAGGTATCATCTTTTACAGACAATCTGACGATAATCAAAGAGTCATTAACTTAAATCTCCATGATAAATCGTCGCAACTATTACCGCCTGCTGCAGGTTCAGCCGGATGCCCCTTTCGAGGTGATCCGCGCCAGTTATCGCGCCCTGCTAAAAGAATTAAGAATGCACCCCGATCTCGGTGGAGATCACTGGAACGCAAAATTTTTAAACGAAGCTTATTCTACATTAAGTGACAGGGATAGCAGGTCTGCCTATGATAAAAAACTTTATGAAAAATATACCAAGAAGCCTTTCCAGGAGTCAACAGATAAGAGGATGCCTCTTATCACTTTCTTTTGTCCGTTTTGTAAACGGCCGCTTGCCCGTCAGGCGAATCCAAACGAACGCTGTGCCACCTGCCGCTCGCCGCTTAAATCTTTTGGCGAAGAAGAGTTAAAACAAAGCTGCCGCCGCACCATTGCCCGCCGAAAAAAATCCGGCAAAATAAACTACTTCACCACCTGGCCCCAAAAAGGCCTGGAAGCTGAAATGATTGATATTTCTCCGGAAGGGATGCGTTTTCGCTGTGCGGAAAAACTAAAATCGAAGTCGGTTATAAAAATCAGCGGACTCTCTTTGAAAGCAATTGCCGAAGTAAGGCATTCTCATAAAATATTTTTAAAAGGTAGAACCATTTACACCGTGGGGGTGCATTCTT
>Ga0114949_10001276_pt1 | contig 15181 bp, 10 predicted proteins | sample N074metaG_FD_83505 | JGI IMG/M metagenome (GOLD analysis project Ga0114949, IMG submission 83505) | Deep subsurface microbial communities from Kermadec Trench to uncover new lineages of life (NeLLi) - N074 metaG | ecosystem: Environmental > Aquatic > Marine > Ocean trench > Sediment | place... | reverse complement strand
TCCCCGCCGCACAGCTCCCTCTCCCGGCCATTCGACAGCATGAGCACACCCCAGCCACCGGGACCCGGGTTACCGCGGCAGGCCCCGTCGGTGTAAATCTCGACGTCACTCATGCAGCATTGCGGGTAGTCGGATTCACAAGGCTTCCCACCATGCGCCTGCGGCGCGTCCAGACCGGCATTATCGGCGTTACCGTGTATAGCTCCTTGCGGGCGACGAGCATGTAAACCCCGGCGAACGGTGCAAAACGCCGCCAGGTTGGCCGCCCCGTCGCCCTGCGCGATGGCGCAGGTCGAAACATCGGTGACTGGAAAAACTGGAAAGACGAGTGATCGACCGAGAAATTGAGCAGGCGCAGCCAGTCGCGCAACCGGTGCTCGGAAATCATGCGCCGAATTCCGGTCGGAAACTGGCGCCGCGATAGCCAGTGTCGCAACCCCCAGAGACTGACCGGGTTGAACCCCAGGATAACGATACGGCCATCGGAACGCAGGATGCGATCGACCTCCCGCAACACGCCGATCGGATCGTCGTGCGTCTCCAGCACATGGGGCAGCACGGCGACATCGATGGCATCGTCTGCGACGGCCAGCACGTCCAGTGACGACAAAAAATCGACGCCGTCGGCGGCCGATTCGCCGACCACGGCAGCGCGGCGAGTCCGGGAATGTTCGCGGAACGATCGACGCCCCCACGTGCCGATTTGCAGGAATTGATCACCAAAAATATCATCCAGCGCCATGCGCACCTGGCAATCCTCTTCACGCAGCAGACTCAGGCCGACGCTTGTATCAAACCAATCCATTTCGCTCCCGCTCCCGTCCCTGTGACCTTGATCCTGCGGCGACTAGGCTATAATACCTAACGTTAGGCGGGCAGGTCCGATTCGTTTCGCACTTGCATATCGTTGGCTGATCCGGTTTAAAATGGCCGGATTTTCGAAAATATCCAGGTGACGGTATGGCATTCTTGAAGGGAAAGCGGGCTCTGATTACCGGGATCGCCAGCGATCGATCGATTGCGTGGGGCGTGGCCCAGGCCATGAGACGTGAAGGCGCCGAATTGGCCTTCACCTACCAGGGCGAAAAAATCCGCGACCGGGTTCGCGGCATGGCAGAGCAACTCGACAGCAATATATGCCTGCCCCTGGACGTTGCGCACGACGAGCAAATCGACGCCGTTTTTTCCGAGCTCAACAAGACCTGGGATCATTTCGACATTATCGTGCACTCGATCGGTTTCGCGCCGCGCGACCAGACATCAGGTGACTATCTCGAAACCGTGAACCGGGAAGGATCGAAGGTCGCCCACGATATCAGCAGCTACAGCTTTCCGGCACTCGCGAAAGCCGGCCGGTCGATGCTGTCGAATAACAGCTCACTGGTCACGCTGAGCTATCTCGGCGCCGTTCGCGCGATACCGAACTACAACATCATGGGCCCGGCCAAGGCGAGCCTGGAAGCCAACGTACGCTTTATGGCCGCGGACCTCGGCCGTCACGGCATCAGGGTCAACGCCATATCAGCGGGCCCAATCAAGACCATTGCGGCCATGGGCATCGGCGGTATTCGCGGCATGATGGGCCAATTTAAAGACGTCGCGCCGCTTCGGCGCATGGTGACGACCGGCGAAGTCGGCAATGCGGTCGCATTCCTGAGCTCGGACCTCGCGTCCGGTATCACGGGTGAGATTCTCTACGTGGACGCGGGCTATAACATTCTCGGCTTCGGGATCGGCTAATAATCTAGCCCGACGCCAATTTCGTCTCCTCCCCGTCCAACCGGGCGATAATCACGGCGCAGCTCGCGTCGCCAAAAATGTTCACGCTGGTGCGCGCCATATCCAGGATTCGGTCGAAGACAAACAGGACGGCGATTGCCTCGACCGGCAATCCAATGGCGGCAAGAATAATCGCGATCGCGACCAGGGACGCTGATGGAATCCCGGCCACACCGATCGACGTGACGAGGGCAATTACGACAACCGTGAACTGAACCGTGAAACTAAGTTCGAGACCGTAAGCCTGGGCGAGAAACATCGCCGCCATACATTCGTAAAGTGCCGTGCCGTTCATGTTGACCGTGGCGCCGAGCGGCAGCACGAAACTGCTGACCCGGTTGGATACGCCGGCGCCCTTTTCGACGCACTCCATCGTGATCGGCAGCGTGGCCGAGGACGACGCCGTCGAAAAAGCCGTCAACATGGCCGGCGCCATGGTTTGCAGCATCCCCAGCGGCGATACGCGCCCCACCCACCTCAGCAACAGGGGCAGGGTCACGAGAAGGTGCACCAGCAGCGCCGCAGCGACGACGAGCGCAAATTTAAGCAACGGCCCGGCTGCGTCGAATCCGGTTTTCGCGACCACGCGCGCAACGAGCCCGAAAACACCGATTGGAGCAAATAGCATGACCCATTCGGTCATTCGCATCATGACGTGAAATATCGCGGTCCAAAACTTTAATAGCGGCTCCGCGAGATCACTCTCAAGCCGCGTCATGAATACGCCGAATAAGAGGCAGAAGAAAATAATACCGAGCATTTCGCCGTTCGCCGCCGCGTCGATGATATTGGTCGGCACCATGCGCAAGAACACCTCGACGATATCGCCGGCGCCTTTGCCGCCGACGCGCTCCATGAGATCCCCGGTTTCGGCTTCGAGCGCGAGCAAATGACGTACCGGCTCGCCATCCTGGATTCCGGGCTCGACGATATTCACGAGCGTGAGCCCGACCAGAATTGCGGACAGCGTCGTCAGCGCATAAAACAGGAGCGTCTTCCCGCCGAGCCTGCCGAGGTCACCGGACGATCCGATGCCCGCAACGCCTACGATGATGGACGAACTGATCAATGGCACGATCAGCATCTTCAGCGCGTTAATGAATAGCGTGCCGAAAAAATCGAAAACTGAATACCAGGTGACCGTGCCTATCGTCGCGGTATCGCCCGCAAGCCAGCCGGCGATACCGGCCAGCAATATGGCGAAGAGTATCTGCCAGTGAAGCTTGGGCCAGTTAAGCTTGAAAAATCGCAACGGCCTACAACGGTTCAGCGCGGTCGAATAGCCCCGGCGCGACGTACACATCGGCGTCAGCGCGGAGATCCGTGACCAGGGCCGCCGCCGCCGAACTGCCGATTTGTTGCGCCAGCATCCGCTTGCGCTCGTCGCGCTGTTCCTGCGGGATCTCCTCGGGCCGGCCCGGACGGACGCTGTCCAGCCGGAAAACCGAGTAACCGCCGCTGCCGAGCGGCACCCCTCGAAACACGGGTTGACCGTCCACCGGTTTAGGCGCCCGGAAGATTGCGCCGATCAACTGGGCATCGACGGCATCGGAGCCCCGACTCAGAGGGCCCGGCTCAACGAGTTCGAAACCGTATTCAACCGCCAGGGCTTCGAGTGTTTCACCGTCCTGAACGCGCACGAGCACGCGCTCGCCGCGCAGGTTGGCCTCTTGCGCAGCAAGTTCGAGCCGCAGGATTTCTTCCAGTTGATCCCGAACGACCTCCAGCGGCTGCAGCGTCGATGGCCGATGCTCGATGACTCGAATCACGACCGCATGCTCATCCGACAGTTCGATGAGCGGGCTGTTTTCACCGTCCTCCAGCACCGCAACACTGAAGGCCGCGTCGACGAGCGACTGGTTATAGCCGAACGGCGCGCCGCCGGCGCGGGTGAAATTCTTCGCCTGCCCCAGCTGGAGGCCGGACTCCTTCGCGACCGATGCGAGCCCACTCAAACTCTCCAACGCGAGATCGTCGACCTGCTCAGCCAGCGCATAATATTGGTCTGTCGCCTCCCGTAACTGCAATTCCTCCCGCAATTCAATGCGCACCTCGGCGAATGACCGGATGTCACCCTCCCGCATGTTTTCAAGACGAATCAGGTGATAGCCGAATTCTGTTCGCACAGGGTCGGTCGTCTCCGCAAGCTGCAAGGCAAACAACGCCTCTTCGAAGGCTGGAACAAAATCCCCGCGACTGGCCCAGCCCAGATCGCCGCCCTGCTGCCCGGATACCGGGTCATCCGAATACTCAGCCGCAAGGGTCGCGAAGTCTTCGCCTTCGGCCAGCCGCTCGGCGAGGTCGGACGCCAGTTCCAGGGCGGCCGAGTCGTTCGTGTCGTCATCTACGGCGATCAGGATATGCCCGGCCTGACGCTGCTCTTCCGTGCGGTAGCGATCCTGGTTCGCATCGTAAAACTCCTGAACGGCTGCCTGATCAACCGAGACCGAGCGCCGGATATTTTCGAGGCGAATCTCGACAAATTCCAGATCGACACTTTCTTTCGTGTTGAACTCCTGCGGATTTTCATCGTAATAAGCCTGCAAGGTCTCATCCGCCACCTTGACCTGCGACGCCAACGAGATCGGGTCAAAACTCAAAAAGACCGCTTCGCGCCGCTCCGCCAACAACTCGATATAGCGGCGATATTCCGCGGGAGTATAAAAGGCGCTTTGCACGATCCCGTTCTCGAACTGTGCGATTTCGAGGGCCGACTTCTGGTCACGTTCGAAAACTTCCGGTGACAGGCCCTGGCTCGAAAGGACTGCCACATAACTGTCATAGGAGTACTCACCGCCCACCTGAAACACGGGTTGGCTGCGAATAAAAGTTCTCGTGCGCTCTTCACTGACCCGGTAACCGGCCTCGCGTGCGTACTGGCTAATCACCCGGTTACGGATCAGGCGTTCGAGAACATTGCGCTCAAGTTGTTCCTGCATCTCGGGCGGCAACTCGCCCTGAAAGAGTTCCTGCTGCCTGAGGATCTGACTCTGCGCAACTCTCCGGTAATCCAGGATCGGAATTTCCTCGCCATCGACCTCGGCGGCAAAGCTTCCGACAGCGCCGCTCATATCCATATTGCCGAATGAGATCACGAGGGTTATTCCTATGGCCGCGATAACGGCCAACGCGATCGGTCCTGTGAACCGCTCTCGGATAGTCTGCAGCATTTTCGCTCCGTTAAATGTCCTGACGTCAGTGCCAATTGTACGGTGAGACAAAAAAAGGCGTCACAACCGTGACGCCTTTTTCGTGGATACCTAATGGCGGAGTGGACGGGACTCGAACCCGCGACCCCCGGCGTGACAGGCCGGTATTCTAACCAGCTGAACTACCACTCCTCAGGTACTGGTGGGTGCTGAGGGGATCGAACCCCCGACCTACGCCTTGTAAGGGCGTCGCTCTCCCAGCTGAGCTAAGCACCCCGCGGGGATGGATCTCCCACCTAAGTGGCACTTTACACCGCTGGAAGGCCCCGGCCCCGGGAATCGGCGGCTTTAATGCACCGCTTCCGCGCCGGGCCCCGGAGTTAAATCCGGAGCCTGGCGCGAAAAGGCGCATTAGTTTACGGCTTCCTTCAGGGCTTTGCCAGCCTTGAACCCAGGCACATTGCTGGCCTTAATCTGTATGGTCTCACCGGTTCGCGGATTTCGCCCCGCGCGCGCATTCCGGTGTTTCACGGTGAAAGTTCCAAAGCCAACCAGCGAAACCTGGCCACCGCCTCTCAACGCGCCGGTAACGGCACCAATGAATGCATCAACAGCACGACCGGCATCTGCTTTCGACAAGCCCGCCGAATCTGCGACATTATCAATCAAGTCACCCTTGTTCATTAAATTACCTTTTGAGAAAAAGTTAACTGACACTGCCGTCACCACAATGTTGAACCATTTCGGTGATGACGCCCCCGATCGTGTCATCGACAACTAAGACACGACGCAGCCCTTATACCAAGCAGTAAAAACTGCTGTCAAGAAAATATTGCGCGTCAATCCCTTGACGTCAGTGAGCTCGAACGCCTTTGGTTGACGGGGTGGGTTTTTTCTGAGTGCCTTTGTCCACGATCTCCGGTTCCTCATCCTTCGCAACAGGCATGCGCTGAAGAGCGATTTCAAAAACCTCATCTATCCACCTTACAGGAATAATGTTGAGCTTATCTTTGATATTTTTAGGTATTTCCGCCAGGTCCTTCTCGTTTTCCAGCGGAATGATGACCGTGGCCATACCACCACGATGGGCCGCAAGCAGTTTTTCTTTCAGCCCGCCGATCGGCAAAACTTCGCCTCGGAGGGTAATTTCACCCGTCATGCAGACGTCAGCGCGCACGGGAATATCCGTCAACGCAGACACCAGAGCCGTGCACATGCCAACGCCCGCGCTCGGCCCGTCCTTCGGGGTCGCGCCCTCCGGCAGATGGAAGTGAACATCATAAATCTGGTAAAAATCTTCCCTTATACCAAGCACTTGAGCCCGACTTCTGATGACTGTCGTAGCAGCTTGAATGGATTCCTGCATGACATCGCCAAGATGACCGGTATGGATATGTTTGCCCTTGCCCGGCACGACGGTCGCCTCGATCGTCAGCAACTCGCCGCCGACCTCCGTCCACGCCAGCCCTGTGACCTGACCGACCTGATCCTTCTCTTCCGCGCGCCCATAACGGAATTTGCGCACGCCAAGATATTTTTCGAGGCCCCTGGGCACGACATGTGTCTGCTTGCTGCGCGGTTTCAGCATCAGGCTCTTGACGACTTTGCGGCAAATTTTCGAAATCTCGCGCTCGAGATTTCGCACACCCGATTCGCGCGTGTGGTAACGAATGATGTCGCGAACCGCTGAATCGGAGATCGCAAATTCTTCCCGCTTGAGGCCATTGGCTTTCAATAGCTTCTTCATCAGATAATTACGAGCAATATTCAACTTCTCATCTTCGGTATAGCCCGGAATCCGGATAACCTCCATCCGATCGAGTAAAGGTGGGGGAATATTCAGCGAATTCGCCGTGCAAACGAACATGACGTCTGAGAGATCGAAGTCAACCTCGAGAAAATGATCAGCGAAGGTGGAATTTTGTTCCGGGTCGAGAACCTCGAGCAACGCCGATGACGGGTCGCCACGAAAATCCATGGACATCTTGTCCACCTCATCGAAAAGAAATAATGGATTGCGGACACCCACCTTAGCCAGGTTCTGGATAATTTTGCCCGGCATCGAGCCGATATATGTCCTGCGGTGACCGCGAATTTCCGCCTCGTCGCGCACCCCACCCAGTGACATGCGGACGAACTTGCGATTGGTGGCGCGGGCGATACTCTTGCCCAGCGAAGTCTTACCAACGCCCGGCGGTCCAACCAGGCACAGAATCGGTCCCTTGAGTTTCGTGACGCGCTGCTGCACCGCCAAATACTCGAGAATCCGTTCCTTAACTTTTTCGAGACCGTAATGATCCGCCTCAAGAATCTGTTCGGCCTTCTGGAGGTTCTTATTGATCTTGGCACGCTTCTTCCAAGGCGATTTTACCAGCCAGTCAATATAGTTGCGGACCACGGTTGCTTCGGCGGACATCGGCGACATGAGCTTGAGCTTGTTCAACTCGGATGTCGCCTTGTCATGCACCTCAGTGGGCATACCGCTTGCTTCAATCTTCTGCTCGAGGTCGGCGATCTCATTCGGCGTGTCTTCCATCTCGCCGAGTTCCTTTTGAATCGCCTTCATCTGCTCATTGAGGTAGTACTCGCGCTGACTCTTTTCCATCTGCTGTTTCACGCGGCCACGTATACGTTTCTCGATCTGCAGCATGTCGATTTCGGCATCGATGAGCCCCATGACGTGTTCGAGCCGCTCACGCGCGTCCTCGAATTCCAGAACTTTCTGTTTTTCATAGAGTTTTAAAGACATGTGTGCAGCTATGGTGTCCGCGAGACGCCCTGGCTGATCGATCCCTGACAGCGACGTCAATATTTCAGGCGGCACCTTTTTATTCAGTTTTACGTAGTTTTCAAATTCCGAAATAACCGAGCGCTTCATGACATCGATTTCGATCTGATCGTAATCCTTCCCTTCCTCGATCGGCATGATATCGGCGGTAAAACACGGGCCTGAGTGCGATTTGACGAGCCGGGCCCGCGTACCACCTTCAACGAGCACCTTCACCGTGCCGTCCGGAAGTTTCAGGAGTTGCAAAATCGTCGCCAGGGTGCCGAGACTGTAGATATCGTCGAGACCCGGCTCATCGACGTCAGCTTGCTTCTGCGCGACCAGCAAAATCTGTTTGTCCGCATTCATCGCCTTGTCAAGGGCGACGATGGATTTTTCCCGGCCCACGAATAACGGGATCACCATGTGCGGATAGACGACAACGTCTCGCAGCGGCAAGACAGGTACTGCGGTGCGCAACTGCGGCCCCTGGTCAGACGTTTTTTTCTCAGTCATGCGACAACTCTATAAAAGTAAGGGAGGCAAATCCGGCACGGCAACCACGATTCGGAACAAGGCGCCGGTCGATTCGCCCTCATCTCCCACATATGGGGGCGACATACCACAATCTCAATGGCCCTTTACGGAGGCCCTGGAAATCCTACGGACTATCCGAGCCCGTCGGTCGCTGCTCTTCGGCCATGGCTACGAGCGGCGTCGTATCTTCACTTTCATAAATAATGTAAGGCGTCGTTTCACCGGTTACAACAGCCTCGTCGACGACGACTTTTTTGGCATTCTTCATCGACGGCAGTTCATACATTGTGTCGAGCAGAATACTTTCCAGGATCGTCCGCAAGCCACGGGCACCGGTCTTTCGCTTCATTGCACGGTGCGCGATCGCTCGCAGTGCGTCCTCGCGAAACTCGAGATCGGTGCCTTCCATCTGGAAAAGCTTGCTGTATTGCTTGGTCAAGGCATTACGCGGCTCGACGAGAATCGTCACCAGCGCATCTTCGTCGAGCTCCTCCAGTGTCGCGACGACCGGCAACCGACCGACGAATTCGGGAATCAAGCCGTACTTGATCAGATCCTCGGGCTCGACATCGGTTAACAAATCGCCAATGTTCCGCTCCTCCTCGGCGGTCTTGACGTCCGCCACGAAGCCGATGCCGCCATGCTCCGATCGGTCGCGAATAATCTTCTCAAGGCCTCCAAACGCTCCGCCACAGATGAACAGGATATTTGCCGTGTCCACCTGCAGAAACTCCTGCTGGGGATGTTTTCGTCCGCCCTGCGGCGGCACCGAAGCAATCGTGCCCTCGATGAGCTTCAATAGCGCTTGCTGGACGCCCTCTCCCGACACATCACGCGTAATCGAGGGGTTATCCGACTTGCGCGAAATTTTGTCGATCTCGTCGATGTAGACGATGCCAGTCTGCGCCTTTTCTACATCGTAATCACATTTCTGCAACAGCTTCTGAATAATGTTCTCGACATCCTCGCCCACATAGCCGGCCTCCGTCAGCGTGGTCGCATCGGCAATCGTAAACGGAACATTCAGCAGGCGTGCCAGAGTCTCGGCCAGCAGCGTCTTGCCGCAGCCCGTCGGCCCGATCAGCAGAATATTGCTCTTGGACAGCTCGATTTCCGATTTGCCCGCGTCATCGCTGCGACTCTCCAGGCGCTTGTAATGATTATAGACAGCGACCGCGAGCACCTTCTTGGCATGTTGCTGGCCGATGACATATTCATCGAGTATGGCCTTGATCTCGTGCGGGACCGGAAGCTTGACACCACCCTGCTCGGCGCCGTCCTCGAGCTCTTCACGGATGATGTCGTTGCAAAGTTCGACGCACTCGTCGCAGACGAACACCGATGGACCCGCGATCAACTTGCGGACCTCATGCTGGCTCTTACCGCAGAAAGAGCAATAAAGAAGTTTACCGTCTTCGGTCTTACTTCGCGTATCGTCCGCCATTCAGTCCCTCGACCGTAACCTCGGAAATCCAATTGTATATAGCACGCATTTAACCAAACCTGCAAAACGATTATTGCCAATTTGCCAACTCGCTTCGCCTATAAAGGGTTTGGCGCCAATTAACCGGCATATCACCATTCGATTAGACAATATTTTGTCAAATTGGTCAGGACGTGGCATCCGTTGTACTTTCGACGTCACCACGCTTGGCGAGCACGGCATCGATCAAGCCGTATTCGATGCAATCCTCGCCACTCATGAAATAATCCCGGTCGGTATCTTTCTCGATCCGATCGAGGGGCTGTCCCGTGTGCTTGGACAGTATTTTGTTCAGGCTGTTGCGCGTCTGCAGCACTTCCCGGGCGTGAATATCGATGTCCGATGCCTGCCCCTGAAAACCGGCAATGGGCTGATGGATCATGATCCGCGAGTGTGGCAGACAAAATCGCTTGCCCTTACTGCCGCCGGCCAGTAGAACCGCACCCATACTGGCGGCCTGTCCCGTGCAGATTGTGCTGATGTCGGGCTTGACGAACTGCATCGTGTCATAGACCGAGAGGCCGGCACTGACCGATCCGCCCGGAGAATTAATGTACAGATGGATATCCTTGTCCGGATTCTCGGACTCCAGGTAGAGCAGCTGAGCGACCACGACGTTAGCCGCGAGATCCTCGACCGGACCGACGATAAATACCACCCGCTCCTTGAGTAACCGCGAATAAATATCGTAGGAACGCTCGCCGCGGGCGGTCTGCTCCACAACCATGGGGATGAGATTCAGGGCTTTGGTATCCATTCGGGGCCTATCCTTTTATGAGTTGGTTAAAATCCGTTTCCTTGGTTTGAACCGTGGCCCGGGACACGAGCCATTCCACGACCTGTTCTTCCATTACCAGGTTTTCTACCTGGCTCATGAGCTGGGGATTCTGAAAATAAATCTTGCGAATTTCGTCCGGTTTTTCGTAAGGGGTGCAAATCTCATCCACCTTTTGATTGACGCGATTGCGATCGATGACGAGTTTGTGTTCCTCGATCACGGCGCCGACGAGCAGGCCAACTCGCACCCGGCGCTCCGCCGCTTCGCGAAAGTTGTCAGCCGGGGGCGCCTGGTCCGGTTTAGTAATGCCCATACTGCGCATCGTTTCTGACCGGAGCACCTCGGCCTCCTGGTCGACGAGGACGGCCGGAATATTAATCGGGTTGGCCTCGAGCAGCTGTTCCATGACCTGACGCTTGATCTCGGCCTTGATTTTCGTGTCGGCTTCGCGGTCCATGTTGCCGCGCAAATCGGCCCGAAAATCGTTCATTTCACCGCTGTCGACCCCAAGCAACACGATAAATTCGGCGTCGACGTCCGGCAACCGCGACTCCGCCACTTCCGTTACCGTTGCGCTGAAGCTAACTTTCTTACCGGCAAGATCACTCGCGTGATAATCCTTCGGAAATTTTACTTTGAAGGTTTTGTCTTCGCCGCCGGACATGCCGACCAGATTCTTTTCGAAATCACCGATCATTTGACCTTCACCGAGCACGATCGGCACCTGCTCACCGCGTCCGTTCTCGATCGTGTCGCCGTTCAGGGACCCTTCGAAATTCACCGTGACACGGTCGCCGTCGGCCGCGGCGCGTTCGACTGGCGACCACGTGACGCGCTGCTTTTGCAGCGTTTCGATCATGGCGTCGATATCGCTGTCCTGAATCTTCGTCTCCGGCCGCTCCACCTTCAACTTATCGAGGCCGCCGATCCTGAATTCCGGAAATATTTCGAACGTCGCCGTAAAGGTGAAGTCCTTACCGGTCTCGAGCCGCTCCGGCTCGATTTTGGGTGTGCCGGCCGGCCGGAACTTCTCCTGATGAATCGCCTCGCTGTAACTGGACTCGACGATCTCCCGAAGAACTTCCTGGCGAACCTGACCGCCATATTTCTGCAGAATCACCTTGGAGGGAACTTTGCCCGGCCGGAACCCTTTCATTTTCGCAGACTTGCGCACATTGCGCAGGCGCGTCTCGACCTCAGTCTCGATGCGATTGGCCGGAACCTGCACCCTGATCCGACGCTCCAGACCCTCACTGGCCTCCACAGATATTTGTAAATCCGTCATGTCACTGCTTTTCAAACTTTACTGAGGCACCGATCGGCTTCTCGGGCCGACCGGGACCAAAATGGTGCGAAAGGAGAGACTCGAACTCTCACGGGTTTCCCCACTGGCACCTAAAGCCAGCGCGTCTGCCAATTCCGCCACTTTCGCGGTTACGGCGAAAGAAATCACGTACGCGAATATTATATGAGACCCTACCCGCCACCGGTACGCCGAGATTCGCTGCATGCCAATACCCCGCGCCGTTCCCACGCGCGCCGAAAAACCATAAACACACCGTGGATAATAGATATTTTATCTATTAAAAACAAATAGATATTATATACTCATCACGGCCGGCTCAGATCGCCTGCCGCCCGGCATTTGATCGGTCAGGCGAGCCGCCCCAGCGGTCAACGCCTGTGCCTTCGCCGGATATCTCTGTGATGGTCATCACGGCGGCGCGTCGGCCCGGAAACTATACTGGATCGGGATTTCAACCCCGGCCGGGCAGATAGCCCCAGAGGTAACACGATCTGTGATGGAGATTTCTTCGGTTCCGGCTGTCGCCAGTTTTTCGGCCCTGGCGCTGATTTTATCTGCGTTTTACCTGTTGATATCGACACTGGGTGGTCACCTCGCCACGTACCTCCGTGGCGCACAACGTCAAAAGGCGCCGATCCCGTTTGAACCTGGCCGTTTTGTTCAACAGGAGGCGCAATATATAGGGCACTATTTACGTCGTCACGGGACCGCCGCCTTGATTTTCTGCGCGTCCTTCGCGTCTCTCCTCTCACTTGGTCGACAAGACTGGTGGCCCCAATTGCCGATTTGGGCCTGGTGGATCCTGGCCGGCGCCATCCTGGCCTTCTTCTCTTATGCTCAGTTCAAATTCTTCAGGCTCACGGTTTACCGGCATCAACTGAACTCATTGCACGACGACCATGTCGTCGTCGCGGATCGCCTGAATGAAGCCCGCGCACGCGGCAACCATGTTTTTCACTCGATCCCGCTGCGCGAGGGGGTGATCGATCACGTGGTCGTCGGCGAAAAAGGATTATTCGCCATTCAAATCGTTCGTCCGCCATCACGAAAGTTTACGAGCGCGCGTCTTGAGGGCGATATGCTCGTGTTCTCGCCGCACAACGTGGAAAAAGGCTACAAGAAAATCAGTAAATATATTCGCCCCGTCGCCATTCTAAAGAAACGCCTCTCGGATGCGGTCGGACATGAAATTCGAGTCCTGCCCATCATCGTCGTCACCAATTGCGAAGTCGAGGCGACCTCCGAGCGAAGTTGTTTGCTCGCGACACCGGGCAGCTGCATCATGTTCGTGGGCTGGAACGATCCCGGCGCTCATCTGATGGACGATGAGGTTAAGAAAGTCACGAACTGGCTCGTCAGCCGCTGCCGCGCGCGGCCCTTCCGCAAGTGGCGCGCACGCGTCAACAGCGCCGACGTCGGCTATTCAACGTAACCGAGAGCCTCGAGGTCATCCTTCATCAGATCGGTAAATTTGACCCGGCCGTCTTCGGTGCCAAGCCCCATACTCTCGACCATGGCCCGCAACTCACGTTGAAGCCTGATCTCGGCGTCGAGCATGGCACTATAATCAGCCAGAATTTCCACTTCCGTCCCGGACAGATCCGTTGTTTCCAGCCTGTCCTTCTCGATATCGTATAGCTCCTGCGCCGTGTCGTTCTGGCCGTAAATATGCTGAACAAACTTGTAGTCGCCGTAGTGGAGACTCGCATGTCCATGCGCGTTGAGCGAGCCGCTCACGATGCCTCTATCCGATAAGGCCCCCTCCCGATCGCCTTCGCCCCCCGACAGCACGCTGACGAGAGATGCCCCCTCCGCCATCGCAATGCCGCGGGAATCGACGAGATCCAGAATGGTGGGCGCAACGTCGAGCAACGAAACCGGGTCTGAAACCCGCTTGTTCAGCTCGCGCGCGTGAGCGGTTTTGATAATTAAAGGCACGCGTAGTAATTCGTCGTACATGGCCCAGTGGCCCAACCGGCGATGTTCGTAAAATTCCTCGCCGTGATCGGACGTCAGGATGATGATCGAATTGTCATACAGATCGTGCTCACGCATATGTTCGAATAGCCGGCCCAACTGACTGTCCACCCAGGAGACACCACAGTCGTAAAGTGAAGAGAGAATTTCGAGTTCTCTTGCGCTCGGCCCCTCGTAACTCGCCGCCTGCGGATTCTTGCGCGGATCGGACAGCGTGTTGACTTCGTCCATGTACGCTTCCCCCTGCTTACCGTTCAGGGTCGGCGGCTCCACCGATGCCCAATCCGGTATCGACTCCTCCGCGCACGGCTGGAATGGAAAGTATGGAAAACGCTTCAACTGCACCCGGTTGTCGAACTCGGCGTGCACGTCATAAAGGTGCAGAAAGAAAAAATAGGGCCGCCGCGGTTCGTCGCCTAACCAACTGATGATCGACGAGATCATCGATGAAGAATGTTCGTTTTCTATCGGCCTCCTGAGCCAATTGAAAACACGCGGGAACAGCAGTCGCTGGGCGGGGCTGACGACGATCGGATAGTGTCCGTAATAGTCGAACCCCTGATCGAAATTCCGCATGGCCCCGAGATAACCCATGCGATCATTATCGACAGCCCCCACGGTCATGTAGCCATGGTCGGACATTCGCTCGGCCAATGTCGGCAGGGCTTCCGGAATGACAGCGAGAAAACCGTTATTTGCCCTCTCATTGACGCCGTGAACATCCGGGCTCAGCGACGTAAACAGACTGGCATGTGCCGGCAACGTCCAGTGATCCGGCGAAAAGGCATTCTCGAAAAGCACGCCATCCGCGGCCAACCGATCCATGTGGGGCGTTTCCATCTTGTCGTAGCCGTAAACCGAAAGACGATCCTGCCGCAATGTATCGACGGAAATCAGCCAGACATTGGGGCGTTCCGTATCCACGACCTCGGCATGCCCTTCGCTGCCCGCCGCCATGAGGCCCCCGGCAACGATATACAACGCAACGATTCCGACGTGGAAAGCCGGTGTCCCAAGCCTGATAAGCAAGCTTTTGAGCCGGCGGTCACGGAAAACGAATCCGAATATCCACTGGCCCATCCAGCTGAAGATCAGCCACGATAAGAAAATACCGAGCAGGAAGAGCGAAACGATGTCCTTGCGCGTCAGTGGGTTGCCGAGCACGTACTGTAATATGTATTCGAATAGATAGGCCGAGCACACGAGCGCGACCGAGATGGACAGGATCGAAATTAACGCATCTTCGCCCCGGAAGGGCCGAAATTTACCGAGGAGAGAGAACAACATTCGCGCAAGGAAATACGCGAGCACACCGACGCCGAGATAAATAACGTAGGTCCTAATCATGAATCGCGCAGCAATAACGCCACTCGAGACCAGAATCTCGCCCACACCGAAGTAGATA
>Ga0114949_10001274_pt1 | contig 15186 bp, 15 predicted proteins | sample N074metaG_FD_83505 | JGI IMG/M metagenome (GOLD analysis project Ga0114949, IMG submission 83505) | Deep subsurface microbial communities from Kermadec Trench to uncover new lineages of life (NeLLi) - N074 metaG | ecosystem: Environmental > Aquatic > Marine > Ocean trench > Sediment | place... | reverse complement strand
CATAGGGTGTGCTCAAGAGAAACTCCTGGAAGGAAGTGATGGGCCGTCGAGTGCAGTGGGAAGTTCGCGCCGACGTCTGCGTTCGGCCAGGTCCGAGTTCTCCCACACCCACGGTCTACCCCCGATCAGATCGTTCGTCGCCAGCAGGCGGGGTGTCTTCGGCATGGCCACAGCGGTATTCTTCCATCTTGGATTTTTCAATAAGTCACCCTCGCCACGGCAGTGGAATGACGACCAAGAGGCCTCAATGAGCAACGATCCCTTCGGTGCCCGAACGGACATAGAGCTATCGGAAGGCCCCACCTCCTTTTATCGCCTCACGCGACTGGAGGAGTTGGGGCTGGTCGAGCTCGACCGCCTTCCATTTTCCATACGCATCCTGTTGGAGAACGCGCTACGCCACTCCGGCGGGCGCTACGTCGGAGAGGATCACGTGAAGGCGGTAGCGGCGTGGAGCCCGACGAACGCGGGGGCCGATCTGCCGTTCATGCCGACCCGCGTGGTCCTCCAGGACTTTACGGGTGTCCCCGCGGTCGTCGACCTCGCCGCCATGCGGGATGGTCTCAAGGCATTGGGTGGTGACCCGAACCGGATCAATCCGGTCGTCCCCGCCGACCTGGTCATCGACCACTCGGTTCAGGTCGACTTCTTCGGCACACCGGAGGCGTACAGGAAGAACGTGGAACGTGAGTTTGAGCGAAATCGTGAACGGTACGCGCTGCTCCGGTGGGCTCAGCACTCCTTCGATAATTTCCGTGTAGTTCCGCCGGGCGCCGGCATCGTACATCAGGTCAATCTCGAGTACCTCGCCTCGGTCGTTCATCGCAGAACCGAGGATGGCGTGTCGGTCGCCTACCCGGACACGCTCGTGGGCACGGACTCGCATACGACCATGATCAACGGTCTCGGAGTGGTGGGCTGGGGCGTCGGGGGAATCGAGGCGGAAGCGATTCTCACCGGCCAACCTTATTACATGTTGGTGCCGGAGGTCGTGGGCATGAAGTTTACGGGAGCGCTGCCGGAGGGCGCCACGGCCACGGACCTGGTTCTCCGCGTCGTGGAGATCCTCCGTGCACACGGAGTGGTCGGCCGCTTCGTTGAATACTTCGGGCCAGGCCTTTCCAGGCTGACCCTTCCGGACCGAGCCACCATCGCCAACATGGCTCCCGAATACGGTGCGACGATCGGCTTCTTTCCTGTCGACGACGAGACGTTGGCCTACCTGACGGGGTCTGGCCGCAGTGCAGGCTTGGTCGAGCGCGTGGAGCGCATCAGCAAGGAGCAGCACCTCTTCCGCACCGATGACACACCAGATCCCCAGTACACGGAGATCCTGCACTTGGACCTCTCCAGCGTCGAGCCCAGCGTCGCCGGCCCGAAGAGACCTCAGGATCGCATCACGCTGGGCGACCTTGCCGAAGCGTTCGGAAGGGATCTTCCGGACCTCCTGCCGACTGGCTTCTCGCTAGAAGACGGGCGAAAGAGGGTGGTGGAAATCGACCTCGAGGGAGAGACGCTGCAGATCAGTGACGGAAGTATCGTGATCGCAGCGATCACGAGCTGCACGAACACGTCGAACCCATCGGTCATGGTAGGGGCGGGGCTTCTGGCCAAGAAGGCCGTCGAGCTGGGGCTCGACGTAAAACCGTGGGTGAAGCCGAGTATGGCCCCAGGGTCGAAGGTCGTAACGGACTACCTGGAGGCGGCCAACCTCATGGAGTACCTCAACCGACTCCGTTTCGACGTCGTGGGGTACGGCTGTACGACGTGCATCGGCAATTCCGGACCTCTCGCCGAGCCGATCGACGACGCGATTCGCGAGCAAGGTCTCGTCGTCGCATCGATCCTCTCCGGCAACCGCAACTACGAAGCCCGCATTCATCCGGCCGTTCGGGCCAACTACCTGGCGTCACCCATGCTCGTGGTGGCCTACGCGCTGGCCGGCAGGATCGACATCGACTTGGCCAGTGAGCCGCTGGGCCGCAGCAAGGACGGGGAGCCCGTCTATCTCAAGGACCTGTGGCCCACCTCGGAGGCGATCGGCGAAATCGTCCGAACGGCACTCAAACCCGAGATGTACACGCGGCGTTATGGGGAGGTCTTCGAAGGCAACGATCTCTGGCAGGCACTCCCCCTGCCCGAGGACGAGGATGGGCTTTACGAGTGGGACGCGCAGTCCACCTATATCCGCAATCCACCCTTTTTCGAGAACATGTCGCCCGACCCGCCGGAGCTGACCGACATCGTGGGGGCTCATGTGCTCGGGATGTTCGGGCAGACGACGACCACGGATCACATCTCACCGGCTGGGGCCATCCCGAAGGACGAGCCCGCGGGAGTCTACCTCCGTGAAAAGGGAGTGAAGCCCTGGCAATTCAACACTTTCGGCTCACGTAGGGGCAACCATGAAGTGATGATGCGCGGAACGTTCGGGAACATACGCATCAGAAACCTGATGTTGGAGGACCGCGAGGGCGGGTACACCGTACACGTTCCGAGCGGCGACGAGCTCCCGATCTACGAGGCGGCGATGCGTTACCAGGCCGAGGGAACGCCTCTCCTCATCCTGGCAGGGAGTGAGTACGGCACGGGTAGCTCCCGGGATTGGGCCGCAAAGGGAACGGCGCTCCTGGGCGTTCGTGCCGTGATCGCAGAAGGCTATGAACGCATCCACCGAAGCAATTTGGTGGGGATGGGGGTCCTGCCCCTGCAGTTCGAGGAGGGAGACACCCCCGAATCGCTCGGGCTGACCGGCCGCGAAACGTACGACATCCTCGGGATTGCGGACGGCCTCGAACCCCATGAGCGCCTGCGGGTGATCGCACGCCGCGAAGACGGCGAGGAGATCAGCTTCGGAGTGATCGCACGACTCGACTCGGATGTGGATGTCGAGTACTACTCTAACGAGGGGATTCTCCACACCGTGCTGCGTCGCATGGGTGCGGGGGACATGTAGGACCGGTGGCGGCGGCCCCCTCCACCTCAGCCGAAAGGCTTTCCTCTGTCGGCTCGAAACGCTACAGGCGGCTTTAACACCTCTGCCATCACGATCGCTCTACGGAGCGAAGCCATCCGACCCATGGGTCGACGCGGGGCCCCTCTCCCGCGCGAGGTACGGGCTGCCTCATCGGACGAATCGACCGTGCCGGCTTCCGGGTGCATCACGTGCTCGTGTGGCAACTCGCTGGGCTCGCTCTCGCCGACCGCGCCCGAAGGGGGATCATCCGGGGACCACGCGAAGTCTGGAGGTACGGGCTCGGCTACCTTATCCGGAGGGTCATGCTCCAGCAACCCGTCTTTACCGTCGTAATCTTGCCCGCCGCCCGCGCCGTCATAATCTTGCCTGCCGCCCGCGCCGTCATAATCTTGCATGCCGCCCGCGCCGTCATAATCTTGCATGCCGCCCGCGCCGTCATACTCCCTCATGCGAGGCGATCGCTGCGCGGTGCGAGGCACGGGTCGCCCCTCGCTGCGCGTCGACGACGTCGACGGGGTGCCAGGGGGTGGTGGCTCTTCCGTACGCTGCGCCGGATGTTCCCCCCGAGCCATGGCAGCGATCTCCCCCCAGAGATCCCCCGGGACCATCCCTTCTGAAGAGTCCTCGCCCAATCGCTCTGGGTCGTCGGCTCCCGGTGGTCCATCTGACTCCGGTATTTGGTCGAGCAGTTGCGCCTGCTGGCGCTTTTTTTTCCGTGCGGCTCCATCCATCACCGAGATGATGATGAAAAATCCGATGACCAGGAGTTGAATAACACCGTCGCCCATGACGCCGCTCCTCCTTACGTACCGCTACGCTAACGGCTCGGACGACTCGTCTTCACTACTGGCGATGGCCTTCCGCATGGACGTATCCGACTGGATGTTGTCGTAGCGGACGTAGTCCATGACGCCCATGTGGCCCTGACGAAAGGCTTCGGCGATGGCCAACGGCACTTGGGCTTCGGCCTTGACGAGTTCGGCCCGCATCTCCTCCACCCTCGCCTTCATCTCCTGCTCCTGCGCCACGGCCATGGCCCTACGTTCCTCCGCACGAGCCTGGGCCACTCGTTTGTCCGCGTCGGCCTGATGCGTCTGGAGGTCGGCGCCGATATTCTTGCCCACGTCGACGTCGGCGATATCGATCGAGAGAATCTCGAACGCCGTGCCCGAGTCGAGGCCCTTCGCGAGCACCGTCTTCGATATGGCGTCGGGATTCTCCAGCACCTCTTTGTGGGACTTGGCCGATCCGATCGACGACACGATACCCTCACCCACCCGAGCGAGAATCGTGTCCTCACCCGCACCTCCCACCAAGCGGTTGATGTTGGCCCGTACCGTGACCCGAGCCTGCGCGATGAGCTGGATGCCGTCCTTGGCCATGGCGGCCACCTTGGGTGTGTTGATCACCTTCGGGTTCACGGAGACCTGAACCGCCTCGAACACGTCTCGACCGGCAAGGTCGATGGCGGCGGCCTGTTGGAAGGTCAGGCCGATGTTCGCTTTGTCCGCGCTGATGAGGGCCCGCACTACACGCTCCACCTGTCCACCCGCGAGGTAGTGGGCCTCCAGGTCGTTTACGCTCAAGGGGATCCCTGCCTTGGTCGCCCAGATGAGCGGCCGCACGACGGCCGCTGGGGTGACCTTTCGAAGGCGCATTCCCACCAAATACCCGATGCCGATTCTTACGCCCGCCGACCAGGCTTCAATCCAGAGTCGAACCGGCACCGCCCAAGCGATTAGCGAGATGCCTGTGACGGCGGCGAAGAGTACGAAGAGACTAAAAATATCGATCTGCTGCATGCGGTGGTCCTTTCGAATGAGCTGACCGATTCCCGGGGTAGAGCCCGCGAGGATCGGTGTGGGTGGCTAAACGTCCTTGTCGGCCTCAGTGTTGATGGGGCGTACCACGTTTCGAGATCCCTCGGCACTGACGATACGCAGGGGTGTCCCCTCTTCGATCCACTCGGACTCCGAGACGACGTCGATACGCTCGTCGATGAATACTCCGACCCCCGACGGCCGTAGATCGGTCATAGCGACACCCTCGGCATCGACGAGCTCGGATCGCGTCCGTGCCGACTCAAATCCAATCGCCTTGTCCGTCCGGGCCCCTAAGAAAATTCCAGAGCGGTATAACCACATGCTCTTGGGAAGATAGCGGAGCAGAGCCCAGCCCGTGACCAGAATGAGGAGGATCGTCGTGGAAAGCACCCCTCCGGCCCGGCTGAAATCCTGCATCGTCGGGAGGCTTCCGAGCAGACTCATATAGACTCCTCCAAGGATGCCTAGCATGCCGACGATACCGAACAGCCCGAACCCCGGGATCACGAAGATCTCCACCGCGACGAAGCCGACCCCGGCGCCGATGAGAAGGAGATCCTCCCATCCCGCCAGTCCGATGATGAGATGTGAACCGAAAAAAAGCGACAGCGCGAGTGCGCCCGCGGCTCCGGCCAAACCCAACGTGGGGGTCTTGATCTCGATGATGAGACCGAGAAACCCGAGAGAGAGGAGAAACGGCGCTACCACGGGGTGTGAAAAAAATCGGACGAGGCGCTCCGCCCAATTGATACGCATCTCCTGTACATCGGCGCCAGCGAGGTCCAGCTCTCCCAGCATATCCGCGAAGTCCGACGTTTCTCGTGCGAAGCCGAGGCGCACAGCCTCTTCCGTTGTCAACGTGAGGAGCTTCCCGGACTCGACGACGTCCGGAATCGACAGAGACTCGTCTACCATCGCCTCGGCAATAGCCGGATCGAGGTCGTGAGCCTCGGCGAGAGCCCTCATTTCACTTCGCATGGCTGACACGATCTTCTCTGAAGCCTTCGTTCCCGACCCATCTACCGGCGTCACCGCCCCGATGACCGAGCCGGGCCGCATGAAGATCCCCTGTGTGGCGAGGGAAATCATCGCCCCGGCGGAAAAAGCCCGTCGATTCACAAAAGCGTAGATCGGCACGCCCGAATCAGAGATGGCGTCGGCGATTCGCTCTGCCGCATCGACGCGTCCCCCCGGCGTATCGACGTCCAGAATGAGGGCGGCGGCACCCGCCGCCTCCGCCTCTCGTATGGACCGTTCAATGAACGGAGCCAGACCCATCTCGATCACGCCAGAGACGGGTACTCGAAACACTAGTGGCGCGTCCTGTCCGACGGATACGGTGGGCAACGCCACAAACCCTCCGAGCGTGAGGGCTGCAACTGCATAGATACTCCTCGACATAGTTGTCATCCCCCTCGAAGCAAGCGTCGCGCCGGACGGGCTAAACCTAAGACAGGAGGAGGGCCAAAAGCCAATTTCTCAGTTGGAGATCTCGATCCCCAACAAGAGACTGGCGTAATACGACCCCCGAATCGCCCGCGTGTAATCTGCGTCCCGCATCGCTTCACGAGCCACGTCAATGAGGCGCTCCACCCGCACCAGAGTCTGCTCTGTATACGATTCGGTGGACGGAAACCTTCGGGCTCCACGCTCTGCTGCACCGAGGAGCCGCGTTGCGACTTGGGCTGGCGCCATTTCGAGCAGATAATCGGCGGCCTCAAAAGTGGCCACGAGAGAAGACCTACGCTCGCCTGCCTCCAACAAGACATGAGACCGTTCGACGGACTCGCGTGCCATCCCCACGCGCTCTACCAAGGAAGAGGGCGAGGCCCCCACGGTCCATGCGCCCACCACTTGGAGCGTGGATTCGATCCTACCGAGTAGTTGGGAGACGTCGTCGTCCTCTAGGCGAGTCGCCAGAATCTCGGCGACCTGGATGTAGCTCTCGGATCGCAAAAGGCGTCCCTCCGCCGTCGGAAGTGTCCAAGAACGCTGCCAAGCCGATACGGCTACGTCCCCGGAGACACCGCCCTCGCCGATCCAAACGTCTACCAGCCTCGGCACGCTTTCCCCGATATCTGGAGTCGCTCCCGTCTCCTGAGCCAGCACGACGCCCATGGGGTCGGACAGAGAATCACTACAGCCCATGGACAGCGCGACCGCGACCGCGATGATCCACCTCAACTCTCTAGGCGCCGGGTCAGCCGCCGAATCGATGTGCATAGCCATGGTAGAAAGCTACCGAAGACCGAGACTCCGGATCAATCGCTTTCGTCCGCCGGAAGCGTCGATCGCTTCAACCTCTAGCCAGGTTGCCCACGCTGTGCGGCTCGAATAACTTTCCGTTCGAACGCTCGTCCTACCGACGAAAAGAGCGGATCTCATCCACCCTCGGAGGTCGTACATCGTTAGGCAGGGCCGACAATTCGACGTCAAGCTGGCAGCCATCTTGCGCACGTCGTCGGAGGTGTTTGCCCAGAAGGGTTACGATCGGGCAAGCGTTCGTGATATTTCCGCGGCCACCGAAGTCAGTCTCTCCGGCCTGTATCATTACTTCAGCAGCAAGGAGGAGCTACTCTTCCTCATCCAGAAAACCTGTTTCGACACATTGCTGGAGAGACTCGGCGAGGACCTCGCGGGCCTCGAATCACCCGGTGAGCGCCTGTCTGTGGTCGTCCGCAATCACGTGCGATTCTTCGCTGATAATATGGCGGAGATGAAGGTGCTCTCACATGAGGCCGACGCGCTCACGGGGGACTACAAGGAGCAAATCGCCGACCGCAAGCGGGACTACGTCAACATAGTCCGACAGTGCGTGGAAGAAATTCTGGAGACACCTCACGAGGCAGACGGCAGAGTGGCCACGTTCGCGCTCTTCGGAATGATGAACTGGATCTATACCTGGTACCGTCCGACGAGGGACGTTTCGGTTGACCGCCTCGGATCCGTCATCCTTCATACCTTCTTGAACGGTATCTCATCACCTCTCCCCCACCAGGGAAAGGCGGTGGAGGAAGCGGGCCCCCACGGCACTCTATTATTCGATAAAGACTAATAACCTAAAGGCGAGAATGAGATGACGGACAAGACACTGGTCCATTATGAACTGAACGACGGCGTGGTGATCCTGACGTTGGACGATCCGCCGGCCAACACTTACACGCACGAAATGATGCTTCAGCTCGACCAGGCCATCTTGCGGGCCCGCTTCGACGAAGAGGCACAGGTGATCGTGGTCACGGGGGCAGGTGAAAAATTCTTCTGCGCCGGGGCGAACATCCAAATGCTCTCGGAGGTCACGCCCGGCTTCAAGTACTGCTTTTGCCTCCACGCCAACGAGACGCTGAATCGCTTCGAGCATACGTCGAAACTCGTCATCGGGGCGCTCAATGGACACACGGTAGGCGGTGGGCTGGAAATCGCTATGGCGTGCGATATACGGATCGCGCGCAAAGACGGTGGCCAGTGCGGCCTCCCGGAGGTCACACTGGGCGTACTCCCGGGCACCGGCGGAACGCAGCGCCTGGTTCGGATCGTAGGAAAATCCAAGGCGATCGAGCTCATGGCCGGAGGCGACACGTTCGGGTTCGACCGCGCTCTCGAGCTCGGCCTCGTCAATCAGCTGTTCGAGGCAAGCGACAACGCGGGCTTCATGGCCCAAGTCCTCGACTACGCCAAGACGTTCACGACGCCCCACAAGGCGGTGAGAGCCGTCGGCAATATCAAGCGCGCCGTGCAAACCGGAGCCGAGTTGCCGTTCGAAATGGCCCTGACCCTCGAGCGTGAGCTTCAGCAGCAACTCTTCCAGAGCTCGGACGCCGGTGAAGGACTGGCGGCATACGTAGAGAAGCGTACGGCTGAATTCACGGGTAACTGAGTCGGGGATCAGAAAATGAGGACCGCCTGGATCGTCGACGCGGTGCGCACCGCCATCGGTCGGCACGGGGGGGCGCTCGCACGAGTTCGCCCCGACGACCTCGCGAGCCGCGTCATCAAAGCGTTGATCGACCGAACGGACGTCGATCCGTCCGAGGTCGACGACGTGCTGATGGGATGCACCAACCAAGCGGGCGAGGACAACCGCAACGTCGCTCGCATGGCGCTGCTATTGGCGGGTCTCCCGGTGGGCGTCCCCGGGCAGACCATCAACCGTTTGTGTGGGTCGGGCCTTCAGGCGGTGAACTCTGCCTTCCACGCCATCCAAGCGGGAGAAGGCGACATGTTCATCGCAGGTGGTGTAGAGAGCATGAGCCGAGCCCCTTATGTCATGCTCAAGGCAGAGAGGGCCTTCGACCGTGGACACCCGACCACCGCCGATACGGTCCTGGGGTGGCGTTTCACGAACCCCGAGTTACCGAGCCATTGGACCATCGGACTGGGAGAAACAGCCGAGGGGATCGCCAAGGAGTTCGGCATCGGTCGCGAGGAGCAGGACGCTTTTGCGGTGGAGAGCCAGAGGAGAGCGGGAGCCGCGATCGCGGCCGGCCTCTTCGACGCTGAAATCGTGCCTGTGGAGATCCCGGATCGGCGAGGAGATCCTGTCGTGGTGGACACCGACGAGCACCCTCGCCCGGACGCCACCCTCGAAGACCTCGCCCGTCTCCGGCCGGTATTCGCGGCGGAAGGCACGGTCACCGCGGGGAACTCATCGGGGATCAACGATGGAGCGGCCGCACTGCTCGTGGTCGAAGAGACCAAGGCGCGCAGCCTCGGGTTGGAACCGCTCGCCCGCATCGTTTCGACCGGAGTGGCGGGAGTCGAACCCCACCGAATGGGCATGGGCCCCGTCCCGAGTACACGGATAGCCCTCGAGCGGGCGGGCTTCGGGGTGGACGATCTCGACTTGATCGAGCTCAACGAAGCGTTCGCTGCCCAGGCGATCCCATGTATTTCGGAGTTGAATCTCGACCCCGAGCGTGTAAATGTGAATGGAGGGGCCATCGCCCTAGGGCACCCCGTCGGTTGCTCTGGCGCCAGAATCGCGACGACTCTCGTCCATGAGATGGCCAGGCGGGGGAATTCACGAGGATTGGCGACCATGTGTATCGGCGTTGGTCAGGGTATCGCCACGACACTGTCAACATGAACGACGACCTCTTCAAGAAATTGACTGTCCTTGGGGCCGGCACCATGGGCCAAGGGATCGCACACGTATGTGCTGCCGCGGGCATGCAAACCGTTCTCTACGACGTGGACCTGAGCACGGTGGATCGAGGCCTCGAACGCATTCGTGCGAGCCTCGACAAGGGGGTCTCCCTCGGGAAGGTCACAGAAGAGGACCGGGAAGCCACTCTAGGCCGCATCACGCGGAGCTCCGATCTGGCCCTCGCAGTCGAGGGCACGCCCTTCGTCATCGAAGCCGCCCCAGAGTCGATGGAGCTCAAGCAGAGACTCTTTCGAATGGTAGAGCAAAGGGTCGGAGAAGATACGATCCTGGCGACGAATACATCCTCCATCAGCATCTCTCAGCTGTCGACGGGGATGGAGTTCCCGGCCCGATTCCTGGGGATGCACTTCTTCAATCCGGTCCACATCATGGACCTCGTGGAAATCGTATGGGGTGAGCACACTGCGGAATCGACACGGGACCTGGCATTGGAGTTCACCCGGCTCATCGGTAAGGAGCCGATCGTCGTGAGAGACTCCCCGGGATTTGCGTCCTCGCGGCTGGGAATCATCCTCGGACTCGAGGCCATCCGCATGGTCGAAGCGGGAGTCGCGGAGCCGGCGGACATCGACAAGGCGATGGTGCTCGGATATCGCCACCCCATGGGTCCCCTCAGGCTCACCGACCTCGTGGGCCTGGACGTCCGACTGGGCATCGCAGAATATCTGCAGAAGGAGTTGAATTCCGATTCGTTTCAGCCACCTGAACTACTCAAGCGTATGGTATCGGAGGGCAAACTCGGTAAGAAGACCGGTCAGGGCTTCTACCGCTGGGAGGTTGAATGACTGAGGCACCGGTCCTCATCGAGCGAGATGGCGCCATCGCTCTGGTCACACTGAACCGCCCAGAAAAACTCAATGCGCTCAACCAGGACGTCAGACAGCGGATTACCGCTGCCATGGACGAACTGGCCGGCGACGACGACATCAAGGTGGCGATCCTCCACGGCGCGGGCCCGAAGGCCTTCGTCGCCGGCGCTGATGTGTCCGAATTCGCGTCGCGTACAGCCGACGAACAAAGGGAGGTGTCCGAGGGACGGCGAGTTTATGATGCCGTCGCCGACTTCCCCAAACCCCTGATCGCTGCCATTCACGGCTTCTGCGTCGGCGGGGGATGTGAGTTGGCGCTGGCGTGTGATCTGCGAGTAGCCGATCGAACGGCCCAATTCTGTCAGGCGGAGATCCGACTCGGCTTGATTCCCGGTGCCGGCGGGACGCAGCGGCTCGCGAGGCTCGTGGGTGCCGGCCAGGCCCTCAGAATGGCGCTCACCGGGGATAACATCGACGCTTCCGAGGCCTATCGTATCGGCTTGGTGGAATTTCTGGTCGACGAGGGCGAACACCTCAACAAGGCGAAGGAGCTGGCCTCGCGGATGGCGCGCTGGAGTCCGGTCGCGTTAGGATTGGCCAAACAAGCCGTCCGCGTCGCGTTCGAGAAGCCGCTCTCGGAGGGTCTCGACGACGAGCGGGAACTCTTCCTGAGTGCCTTTGACAGCGACGACGGCCGTGAGGGTGTTCGGGCCTTCGTCGAGAAGCGGAGGCCAAACGTCAAGGGTCGATGAGGGCACGCTCATGACGAGCAAGGGCGCAAGGATGTGAAGACGAGCACGGTCCGACGCGGCGTCGCCATTTTCCTCGTGCTGGATGGTCTCCTGGCCATGTGGCCGGGACTCCTCCCATTCAACCGCATCTATCCTCTGATCTTCGGGCTGCCCTTCGTCATGGCATGGCTCACGTTTCTCATGCTGCTTGTCGGCATCGCATTGTTCGTAGTGGCGCTAGCTGATCGAGCCGCCGGCCGACCATCCTCCTGATGGAGCGCTGGCACTTCATCGCGCTCGTCATCGGCGCCTACCTCCTCGTCACGCTTTCGATCGGCCTGGCCGCTGGCCGGAAGAGCACGAAAAGCGTTCAAGGGTTCGTGGCCGGCGATCGCGATTTCGGTCTTCTCGTCTTCTACTTCGTCACCGGAGCCAGCGTTTACTCGGCGTTCGCCTTCCTTGGGGGCCCCGGATGGGCATACAGTCGAGGGGCAGCAGCATTCTACATCCTCACATATGGTGCCCTCGGGATGGCTCCGTGGTATTGGGTCGGACCACGAGTCGCTCACCTTGGACGACGGTTCGGATTCGTGACGCAGGCCCAACTCATCACCGGGAGATTTCCATCCCGTTTTCTCTCGGTCCTCATCGCCGTCCTAACGCTGGGCGCATTCATCCCATACATCACGCTTCAGATGCGCGGGGCGGGAATCGTCATCGAAGCAGTGACCGAGGGCCACGTCCCGTTGGCACTCGGCGCTGCGCTGGCATACGGAATCGTGATCATCTACGTCTTGACGAGTGGCGTCACGGCCGTCGGCTGGACGAACACCTTCCAGGGAATGTTCATGCTGGTCATCGCCTGGACGCTCGGGCTCTACCTCCCGTTTCACCTGTACGGGGGTATCGGCCCGATGTTCGAACGGATCGCCGCCGAGCGCCCCGAGCTCCTCACGGTTCCCGGACTGGCTGCGAACGGGGAAGCGTGGACCTGGGGCGGTTATACGACCGCGATCCTCGTGAGCATCATCGGCCTACAGATGTGGCCTCACCTGTTCATGAAGGCGTTCACCGCAAAGAATGACGATATCATCCGGAAGACGGCCATTCTTTTCCCGACATTCCAGCTCTTTTTGGTTCCGGTCTTTCTCATCGGCTTCGCCGGAGTGCTTTTCGCCGAGGCACCACCGACCGCCGACTTCATCCTGCCGTTCATGGTCCTGAAGACTGAACTTCCGGCGTTGGTGGTCGGCCTGTTTTGTGCGGGCGCCCTATCGGCCTCGATGTCCACCGGTGACGCCTTACTCCATGGAGCGGCCTCCGTAACGGTGGAGGACGGAATCGGGCTCTTCATTCCTCTCACGGATGGGCAACGACGAGCCCTCATGCGTGTCCTAATCGTGGTGGTCGGCGCCGTCGCGTACGTCTTTGCTCTGGACGACCAAGGATCCCTCGTAGCACTCTTGCTTGGCTCGTACGGCATCATCTGCCAGTTAGCCCCGACCGTGTTGGCGGCCCTGTATTGGAGAAGAGCGACCACGGCAGGGGCTCTTGCGGGCCTGCTGTCGGGCTCCGCTGCGGCCGTCTTCTTCTTCCTGAACGGCGAGCTCCGGCCACTGGATCTTCATGAGGGCGTGCTCGGACTTCTGGTGCACATACCCGTGCTCATCGTCGTGAGCTTGATGACACGGCCCCAGAGTCCGGAACACATCTCGGGTTTCTTGGAGAGTCCACCTGTGGAGGGATCCGCATGAACGTCGAGGGAGAGGCCCCTGACCAGCCCCGCACAACGGAAGCTCACCTAGATGAGCTACGGGACCGGATCATCGAGTTGGACGACGAGCTCATCCGGCTGATCGGAGAACGCAGAGACGTCGTATTGGAGATCGGCAGCATGAAGCGGGAGCTGGGGCTCCCCGTGATGGACCCCGCCAGGGAGGCCCGGGTCGTTCGCAGAGTCGCCGAGCGTTCGAGAGAGCTCGGCGTAGATGAGGAGCTGACCCGGGACGTGATCTGGCGGATCATCTCCTCGGCGCGCGATACCCAGAGCGAGCGCACCGGCCTGGGACGTTCGGCCGGCGACGCTCCAGTCGAATAGGCGTTCAGCCCTCCCGAACTTAGGCGTTCAGCCCTCCCGAACTATCGCCGATCAGTCGTCCGCGAGGCGACTCCGGCGGTTCGGCACGGCGAGGGCCGCTACCACCTGGCTCGCTGCACCCACGGGAACCCTCAAGGGATAGATCTCACCCGGCGGCGTTACGCGGCGGATGAGCTGAGGGTTCAGGTCATACATGCTTCCGGCAGAAATGCCGAGCGCTTCGGCCACCTGGCCCAGGTCCACACCCCCCGGGGACCAGACGAAATCGTACGCGTATGCCTCCACCTTGGTCACCTTGAGGCCGTAGCGCTCCGCCGATCGTGCAAGGTACGTGGCAGCGAGGAGTTTCGGTACATATTGGGCGGTTTCCGCCGGCAAGTGGTCCACGACCTCCCAGTAGAGACTCTCATCTCCCCTCCGGCCGTCCGTGTAGCGCCGAAGGATACCGGACACACGCGTTGGACCCGCGTTGTACGCCGCGGCCGCCAGGTACCAGGAGCCATACTGCTCGTACAGCACGCTCAAGTACTCCAGAGCCGCGTCAGTCGCCCTGATCGGGTCATACCGTTCGTCCACGTAGGCGTCGATCCGCAATCCGTATTGCCTCGCGGTCGGGCCCATGAATTGCCACATCCCCGTGGCCATTACGCGAGACCGCGCGTCGACGTGGAAACCCGACTCGATCATGGCGAGGTACAACAGTTCCTCCGGCATGCCGCGCTCGCGGAGCTTCGTCTGGATCATGTCCGAATAGAGTCCCGCTCGTGAAAGAACTTCTTCGAACACGGATTTGCGGTCTGTAGCGAAATGGACCATCCAGGACTCGACAGCCTCGTTCACCTCCATGGGAAAGTGCACGTTCCTCAGCTCCATCTCCATCTCCGCCAGGGCGCTGGGAACAACATCCTCACCGGTCCACAGGGCCTGCGTTCCCGGGGGAGCATTTTGCGTGTGCTCCCACCCGATAAGCAGGAATGTCAATAACCCGCATAAGGCCGTCGCACCGATCCAATGCGTGTTCGGGCCACGATTCAAACTTTTATTGGCAGACAATTTTGCCTCCTTTGTCTTCCATCGCTTCCCACTACGAGAGGATCGGCCTAAAAGATCCTCCTGAAGCGTTTCACTTACTTCTCTTTCTCTTCACAAAAAAAGAAGCCCGCCTCGCGGAAAGTTCCGCAAAGTGGACCTCTTCATGACAACGCGACTATTCGCCAGGGTAGACCGAAACGGCCCTCCGTCGGCGATGAGTCTCGAAAGTCACGACTCCATCAGCCGTGGCAAACAGCGTATGGTCACGACCACGACCGACGTTCCGACCCGGATGGAAATGCGTGCCACGCTGACGGACGATGATGCTGCCGGCACTGACCCATTCGCCACCGAAGCGCTTGACTCCGAGGTGTTGCGGGTTGCTGTCTCTGCCGTTTCGGCTCGATCCTACACCCTTCTTATGTGCCATGGATGTCCCTGGGCGCTCTAGAGCTTGATTTCCGCAATCCGAATCTCGGTAAACTTCTGCCGATGACCCTGCTTCTTGCGGTATCCTTTCCGTCGCTTCCGCTTGAAGACAATGACCTT
>Ga0114949_10001273_pt1 | contig 15188 bp, 17 predicted proteins | sample N074metaG_FD_83505 | JGI IMG/M metagenome (GOLD analysis project Ga0114949, IMG submission 83505) | Deep subsurface microbial communities from Kermadec Trench to uncover new lineages of life (NeLLi) - N074 metaG | ecosystem: Environmental > Aquatic > Marine > Ocean trench > Sediment | place... | reverse complement strand
CATCAGATTTGCGTTTCCAATTCTCGCCTTCTTGGCTTCCTTTCGGAATCTCTCAGTGTTATAGGCATAGAAATTAGCTACGCCCCTAACCAATCGACTGGTTCCAGAGTTTCTGGAGCCGGCCACTTTACGGAACTCACGAAGAGCGCCGATGAAGTCTCCGGCCTGTAAGAAACCAATCCCCTTTCGAATAGTAAATATTCCCCTGGACAGAGTGGGGGCCCTCTTTCTACGTCCAAATACGGGCATTTCAATTCTCCTTATTTCCATTTTGTGTAAATTTATTGTTGAACTCGGGTCTTTTATCTGTGTGTTTTTCATTGATTTTCTTCATCTCATACATTGCCCTAAATTGGGCATCAACTACATCTCCTAAGTCTCCTATGGGACAACAACATGTTGCTGGATGATTAGGATCTTGGATAATAAAAAAGTCATTTCTCTTCATATGCTGAGCGTTTTCATTATCATATTCACTCTCCCCAGACGAACAAATGTAACTCATAGGAGCTACGAAAGCTCGTGTCATATCCATATTCACCTTAACGAACACAGACAGGGGGTGGGTCTCGAAAAACTTCTTCTTTCTGGCGGGAACACTGTACCCCTTTTTCCAAGTTGAAGGGTACGGATCTTCTTTGGACCATTTAGTACCCTGTGTGCTCTCTAATTCCAGTGCAAACCCTTCATAGCGTTTAGCAGTGGCTACTATATCTATACCATAAGGATCATCTACGTGTAAAGCTAGCTTGTATTTCTTACACTTAGGATGATCTTTCAATAGTTTAAAGAGCTTCTCTTCTAGTGCAAAAGCGTTCTTATGGTCTACCATTAATCTACCTCTCCTGTTTGGCAGGTCGGGCAGAAGTGCGTTCCGCGTTGTGCGAGAACTATCCTTTGAATGATAGAACCACAGTCTACGCATTTCTGTCCAGTCTTCCGATAAACTCTGTGGTGATCCTGAAAGGATCCCTTACTTCCATCTGCTGTAAAATAATCCGAGGTTGAAGATCCACGAAATTTAATTCCTTTCTTCAACACGGCCTTAACAGCAAACCAAAGCTTGGAGGATTCCTCGAAGTTTAATGAAGAACCTGGTCGGGCTGGGTGTATGCGAGCCTCAAATAAGGACTCGTCTGCATAGATGTTACCTACCCCAGCTATTTTAGTTTGATCAAGCAAAATGGACTTAATTTTACGTTTACTTTTAACTATCTCTTGAAATTCTTTATGAGAAATACCTAACGCATCTGGTCCCAGATTTTTAAGGCCTGGAATATCCAGATCCTCTATGTCTTCTACATCCTCCAGTAAATATATCTTACCGAAAGTTCGAGGGTCATTAAAGAGCAACTGGACATCGTCAAGACCTGTCATAGAATCATCTGAGGGATTTATCAACTCCAGAATGAGGTGCGTATGCTTATCAATTGATTCTGGTATCTCCTCAAAATTAGCTGTGGGTCCACGACGTAACAGAATCCTTCCTGTCATGCCCAAATGCATTACAATTACATTGTTATTAGACAAGGGAATAATAATATACTTACCTTTCCGAAGAACGGTAATAATCTCCCCGCCTATAGTTTGTTCATAGAACCTGTCGGCTCTAACCTTGAGGATATTACGCTGACAACTGGACTTAATAACTATGCCATAAATCAACTTGCCAATTAGCGCTGGCCTAATATCCCGTACAATCGTCTCTACTTCAGGCAGTTCCGGCATTGGTAAACTCCGGTTCTTTTTGCTCAAGGTAATACATCGGGAACTCTTTGACCAAAGTCTCCTCCGAGGTGCCCCTGAAGACGAAAGTCGCAGTGCCGATACATACGTTGTCAGAAAGAATGTTTATGACTTTGTTCACGGCTTGCCCCGAGGAAATGACATCATCCACGATCAGATAGTTCTTCCCTTCAAATACCGGACCGCGAGTCCTCTCTTCAACGGTAAGTACTTTGACTCTAGGCTTACCCAATACTCCTGCCATCACGTAAGCAATCTCAATGCCGCCCAAGACTGGTGTAGCTATGAAATCTATCCTATCCCTAAGTTCCTGAGGGATAAGCTCCGCCAGAGCGTAAACGTACTCCATCGTAGCTTCGGACGACAGGAGATCAAAATCATAGAAGTAAGGGGACTTACGTCCGGACGACAGGCTAAAGTCGCCTTCTAAGCGGCACTCTTCAAACATGCAACTCTCCTAATAGTCGGTTGTCATCGTACGATGATGTGGAATGTCTATAGAACTCATAACGCCCGGCGGTAGAGAACCTCTCTTACGCATGGCACTCCAAAGAAGATAATCCGTATGTAAAACGTTGAGAGACCCGTCATGATATTCGTTCAGATGGGCCGTAAGCATATCAGTACCAACTATTGTGGCTGCTCTGATTTCTAACTCTTGCTTGCTTCCATAGGGAATTAGTTTGTTAGAAGATATGTCCGACTGTAGAGACGTCGCATACCTAATCACTCCCATAGAATGTAAAGTCTGAGGCACTCTATAGTCCGCAAAGACTGTCAGGTCTTCCAACCCCTTATCAAAGTGTCCAAATTTACCTTGCACCATTCCTACAAACAACTGGGCCCTCTTAAAGAAAGGGTCTCTCCAACTAGGAAAGTAGAAAGGGATCATCTGAGACATAAAGTAGGCATTGTTATAATGCTTAGTAAATAATTTTCGGAAAGTAAAGTCTGGGTTTTCTAACATGAAAGTACCTATCTCTCTAAAGGCGAATGCTCTTTCTTTAATGAGAGAGATTGGTGTCTCAGCTTTAAACAATTCCCCTAGCATATAGGTTTCATCTACATGGGATAGAAATTGGGGGTCTTTCAACTGTTCCCAATTCTCTGTAATCCTAAGACCCGCTAGAGTGGAGGATCGATTCTCCCCGTCCTGAAATCTATTATCATACTCATCAAAATAGCAGTAATTGATGGAGTTAAACACTAGGTAATAGAGACACATTTCCTCAAAATCTTTGGTCTGGGGATAGAAAGGGGGAAAGTCCCAAGTAGGAAGTTCAAGCTTGAAGTCTTGCATCAACTCAGCAATGCGCGCTGCTCTCTCAGGAAGAACCGTAACATACTGTGGGTTTCTCATCATATGATTGGACAGCTCTCTAACCCTAGACATATTCTGCTACTCCCCGAAAAGTTTTTCGATGCTCTTTTGTTATACCATGCTCCATGATGGCCTGGCGGTGCTCTTCTGTTCCATACCCTTTATTCTTAGCCCAATTATACTGAGGGAAAAACTCATGCATGCCCACCATATAATTGTCTCTATAGACTTTGGCTATAATAGAAGCGGCACCTATGCACTTATACAAATTATCACCATTCTTAATGGTTTCTTGTGGGAACTCCAGATCCGGTATTCTTTGGTTACCGTCTACCAATACTAAATCAGGCTTGACACGCGTACTAAGAGCAACGACTGACATTTTCATTGACCAAAGCGTTGCTTTGAGAATATTCGTATTCTCTATGTAGTTAACCGAAGCATCTCTAATTGCCCAATGACAAGTGTCGGTAATGAGCGTGGCAAGCTCTACCCTCTTCTTATGGGTAAGCTTTTTACTATCCTTGATTTCTTCTACCCAAGGAAGCTCATGAGGGATTACCACCGCAGCTGTGACCACCGGCCCAGCTAGGCATCCTCGTCCGACCTCATCTACTCCAGCTACAATTCTACCCATCTTCTCTATCGGGAGTCCAGATTAAACTTGGCTCCTCTGGCGCATCCCGCTCCATCCCAGGGTCCGGGCTACGGACGTCGTGAATCAATTTGTCCTCTTGGATCTCGGTTCCAAGCAGGGAGGCAGTAGCAGTGCTAGCAGGGACTGCAATCTTACGCATTCCCCCTGCTTCCAAGTCCGCATCAGATACCGGGACAACTCCAAGTTTCATAAGCTTCTTTATAAGCTTCTTGGTTGCAGGATCTATGTGCGGGATATATACTGACTCCAAGGGCGTAGAGTTTTGATACTCTCCCTTAAAGTCATACGTGCCACAAGATCTTTTCTTCTTGGGGCTAACCGTAGGTGTACCTTTTCTTCCAATACACTTATTACCTTGAAGATGTACGCAATCTATACATCTAACTCTTCTACCGCCGTTGAACTGTGACATTATTCTTCCTCTGGTAAATCATCGTCTATAGAAATAGTTTTATGCCCCGCTGGGTCCGGTTTCTGGTCTGGCGCAGGGGGCTTACCTTTAGTAGAACCAACATTCACGCCGGGCTGGCCGATATCGCCGCGCGGCGTTGGATTAAATCTACGAACTGCCCGTTCTTGCTGTTCTTTAGTGGTGCCAGTAGAGCCGTCCGGTAAACTGTTTACTGCCTCTTCATACAGCTGTTTGTTCTTCTCATCTTCAGCTCCCTCTTTTCGGGGACGGCCTCTTTTCTTGTCGGGGACCTTCGCACCTGTCTTCTTGGGGCGTCCTCGTTTCTTAGGCGCAGCCTCAAGTAGGCCATCTACCTCGCCGTTGAGGAGACCCTCACATAGTTCTATCTTAGAATCTATCTGCTGGAAAGCCTCTTCCAATTCTTCCTGCAGCCCTATCTTTTCCGCTTCGAGAATCGATATCTTATCTCGTAAAGCTTCTTCTAATTTACTCATCAGTTTCCCTCTCACTCTTCGTGTGGATACGATCTATAATGCCGAAGTCTTTGGCCTCTGATGGAGTCATCCACTTATCTCGTTCAAACTGGCTCTTAACCTCCTCAAAAGGCTTGCCGGTATTGTCAGCTAGGATCTCCATGAGAAGTTCATTCTTCTTTATCATCTCCTCAAAACGGAGAGTAACGTCAGGCACAGCCCCTTCTTGGCCCCCTGAAATCTGATGCATCATGATGCTGGTGTGGGGAAGAGAAAAACGTTTGCCAGGCGTACCCCCTGCCAAAAGAAAGCACCCCATGCTCACAGCTTGACCAACACACAGAGTCTGGATATCTGGCTTAACATAGCACATAGTATCATAGATACCAAGCCCTGCGGTGACTGCTCCGCCCGGAGAATTAATATACATATAGATATCTTTGTCAGAGTCGCTACTCTCCAGGAACAAAAGCTGGGCAACTATCGCATTTGCCACTTGATCATTGATCGGGGTACCAAGGAAAATAATTCGGTCTTTCAATAGTCGGGAATAAAGATCGTACGCCCGCTCTTGATCTCCATGCTTCTCAATAACAATAGGGATATTGGCAGTAATTTCCATTTGGTTTTCCTTAATTTACTTCGGGCATCTCAGAAGAAGATACCACATACCCTTTACCTTCACACACGTCGCAGATTTCTTTGTTCCCCCTGGGGAGATCGTTTTCATCTGTTTCGTACACATTATATACTGTTATCCTACCCTCTTCACAATCGTTGGGGCAGGGCATGGATCTAATAGACAAAAGAGTCATAGTCTTCTCCTTCTCACTATAATAAGGATAAGTTATATTCCCCTAAATGTCAACGGCGCGGAAAAATTAATCGTGGTAACTCTTAATTTCGCCAACATAGTGGTTCTTCATATGAGTGGCATGTGATTTACATGCCAAATCGCTGGCAGCTTTCACTTCTTTTTTAGTGGCAGATTTTAGTCTGCCATCGGCAAGCATGTGATGACGTCTACACAGTGGCAGCCAATTCATGCCATCCAGGGGATTGTTCTCGTGGTCACCGTCCAAATGGTGGCAGTCCACGCTCTTAACATTCTCTCCTTCTACTTTATCGCACCCAGGAAATAAACACTTCAGGGGGTCTCCGAAGATCTTCTTCAATCTATACTTGCCTTTACCAAAGTAAAGGTGTCGGGACTTTCCACCCTTCCAGGAGTTACTTTTCTCCGCGGACTGGGCCTTGGAAATATTCTTTCGCCTTTCATCAGTGAACTCAACGTTACGCAGTAGTTCACGAGTTAGATCACTGACTTCATGTCCTAAAAGACCAGCACTAATTGCCATCTTATGGGCACTAGAAAGCTTCTTACCACTTCGAGCCGCACTAATCTTTCGTTTGGCCTCTTCAGTATGTGGCCTTCCAGTACCAACCGCTATTTCTTTTTTCGGTGCTCTCTGTCTGAGGATAAACCTCAGGCGTGCCATTTTAATACGGTGTAAAGTCAGCGGCGATACGGTAAGAGCGTTGAACTCCTCCTTGTACCGCTTGGCTTTGTAACCATGCTTTCTTAAATGGCCGGCAAGTGTCTTATATTTTTCGTAGCAAATCTCACATTTTACTGTTGGAGTTAGTTTTTTGGCCAATCATTTGACCATCCCTTCCTCCCCGTTCTTCGTCCCCGTTTAATTCCTTTCTATTCACACGCACTGGTCCCACAATCCGCACACTCTAAACAACCTTCGTGTAGAATGAGGTTTGAGGAACCACACATGTGGCATCTTGATATCTCTAGATACTCTTCGTCCGAGATATATTTCCTTAACACTCGCATCATCGCTTTACTGAAGGCCGTGATGTCACCCTCACACTTAGATAGCTGAGCAACAACCGAGTTCAGAGGGGTACCGTGCCGAAGGTTGGCGGAAAGTAATCTTGTTACCATGCGGTGCTCGTCATTCAACAATAGCGCTGCGATGTTCTTGATAACGTATCTGTCATCCTCTTCCCCTATGGAGAGGTCATACCTTCCTTGCTCTGCTCGACACAGAAGCCCCTCAGTTTTGCTGGCCGGTATTTCGATTTGTTCTTCCGGAAAACAGAAGGTCTCATAGGGCCTACCATGGAGGAGACCTACTAATACCTTCCACTTCTGCCCCTTCACACTAACTGTGTGAATATCACAAAACAATTTCTCTCCCCGCACAGGGGCTTGGACTGTCATGATAGTTTGTGGCCTATTTTTTGACTTCTTTTGGCTACTCTTAAGAGTTTCCAGAATTTGGGCCTTAGAACCATCTCTATAAACAGCCGTAGATTTAATATTCAGACTATAAGCCTCAATGTAAGCGTCCATGATATCCTCCACAGTCGCGTCAGACGGGAGATTTATCGTCTTGGACACCGAGCTATCAACCTGCTCTGCAAAGACTGCCTGCATCGCAAGATGGTCTTTCCAGGAAATATCCTGAGCTTCCTCAAAATACCCCGGTACTCTCTTGCTACGCCTCAATTCCTTTAGATCATACCCATAATGTTTGAAATCAATTCCTTTATTGTCGAGCCATTCTCTAAAAGAAGGGCAACCATCCATATAGCTGCCCACATTAGAGTTGCGAATATAAGCCATGGAAAAATAAGGCTCGCAACCACTCGAATAACCTGTAGCGGTTCCAGTTGTCCCCGTGGGGGCTTGCGTGAGTATCGTGACATTCGCGATCCCATGTTTTTTCATTGCCTCCCCGAGATCAGGACGCTCTTTGATAAGCTGCTGTATAAACTTACTCTCAGCAAACCCATCATAATTAAAAGCTGGGAATGGTCCGATCTCTTTAGCTAGCTCAATAGAAGACTCATAAGCTGAGTATTTTATAAATTTCAAAATCTTCTTGGCCACCGCCCTGCCTTCCGCAGAACTATAGCGGCAATCTTCATTCTTACGAGCAGAAACTCTAATCAAAAGCTCATGCATACCAATAGTTCCAAGACCAATTCGTCTCTCATTTAGAGTGCTATAGTCAATCTGATCGACGCCTGTTTCGTTAAGGGCAGTGATCCAATTGAGGCTACGCACTAGAACAGACACAGCTTTCTTTAGTTCTTCCCAATCAATGTCCCCATCTTCAGTAACAAACTCAGGCAAAACTATACTGGATAGGCAACAAACTGACCATTGGGGTAGAATCTGCTCTGCGCAGGGGTTAGTCGCGTCTAGGGGATTAAAGTATTCTCCGTTGTGATAATCTCGGGCCTTATCTATAAAAAATATTCCGGGGCAACCATCCTCCCAGGCGTTGGCACAAATCTTTTCGAACCATTCATACGCAGTAATGTGGTATGGTCCCTCCTCTAATGTTAGCCCTACGGCCTCTTTGTTTCTAAAAGGGATCTCATTGAGGGCCTCATGAAGAGCGACCTCTTCATCCAAAGCACATACTGTAATACTAATCTCCTCTTCTACGACCTCCCCATTAGGAAGAGGGCTATTTAAAACTGCTTTAAAATCCCAAAGGGGCCAATCCTCTCCCTGCCACTGTAACTTCCACGGACGCGGACTTTCACGTTTAACCTGTTTCATAAAATCATCTGACAGGGCTACAGAAACATTGAATGTTTGCCACGCGTGAGGATTCAACCATTGCCATTGCTTGAATGCATTCTCATTAGTTACTACAGAGAATTTCCTAATGTTTTCCCAGTTGGACCTAGACTTCTTAGTAATAAACTTCAGTAGGCCGGGGTGCCAATCTTCCAATATTCCCATGTTGGCACCACTTCGATTGCCACCTTGTTGAATATTAGAAGACAGGTACCCCATCGCAGTAATAAAACCCTCAGGTCCGCTGGAACGGGCGGCAGCCCCTTTACACCAGGCACCGCTTGGGCGGAGCTTTGAGAAGTTAATGCCGGTACCCCCACCATGGGCCTGAATATGAAAATGAATCCTCTGGCATTCAGATATAGACTCTCGGCTATCCTCAATACCAAGAACGAAACAGTTAAACAGATTCTTTATGCCAGTGCCCGCCTGGGCCAGGGGACGTCCAGCATACATAATTTTCTTTTCTTCACATAGTCTTTGAGCTATGTCCTTGTGTTCCAGGTCATTCTGATAAATATAGTTATTAACCCTTTCGAAGACTTGGAAAACATTCGTCTCTATGCACTCGCCCTTTTGATTCCTCAAATAATATCGAGACTTTACAATCTCCTCGTGGGCGGGGTTTAGAAAGTAAGTTTCAGGGGTATATCTAGCCATGTACAGGCGGCTCCTTTTCACACGGTGAAAGTTATAATTAAAATTCTAGAATATTGCCAACTGTTATTTCATTCTTTTCAAAGAAGCCTACCGGTACCTCTAGTGCAAACCTTGCTTTCTCGGATGCGGCCTGAGTAAAACCATCTAAGGGATCAAGAGTTTTGATCTCTCGAATAACACCTTCTTCATTTATAAACGCCACTTCTACAGGAAATACTAAACCCTTCGGGGTCATGATTACGGGGTAGCTACTACCAAAATCGAACAGCATGCCGTCCAATGATTCTAAACTAGTGACTCCTGCCAGTCCTGTAATCAGTTCCATAGCCGTGGTGGCTAGGGAGAAATTGAATTGCTTGTCTCCTATAGAAAAGACTTTAATTTCGGGAAGCTCGTGCATCTATTATCCTCCTTCTCTTAATATAGTTCGCCAAATCTACTGACGTAAGGGTAATTTTTATACTAACTAAGTTCAAGACGTCTACCATCTCTGGAAACTTCTCAGACATCTCATCAAAAATGTCAACGTTTATATTCCCATAGGCTATTGCACCAATATCTATATAATCGCCCACATTAAACGAAGTCTTTCTAGACTCAAGACTATCAGGGAAAATTCCTGATATACACAGAGCCATATCGCCGGTTATTCTTAAATACTCTCTACGAATATATCCGTCGGAGTCGAGGCCTGTGCGTAGTAGATCGTTTATGTAAACAACTCTAGATACCAAGTAAGGACGAGCAGCTAGTCCAGTAGTTACAGCTACCATGTATTCTTCAACCACCGGGCTAATGTCTGCTTCCAATTTCCTTACTGATGTGCCTATTAATTCCCTAAAAATCTCCTCCAAGCTCTCGTAACTTAGCATAAGGAGACCTCCTTGGATTTATTTAGTCCAATGGGAGGCTATACTCACAGAAACCTTGTCGCCTGCACCCACTGGTACTGTTTTTACAAACCTGCGAAATGCTTGCTTCATAATTTCAGCTTTAAGTTCTGCTATTTCCTCGGCCTTGTCGGCCGGGACTTCGGAAATAATTTCATCATGGACAGTAAAGAGAACCCGCGCACCTTCAATGTCGTTGTACGCTTTTTGTAGATGAATTAAGGCTTCCTTAGTAATGTCTGCGTTGGTTCCTTGGATAACGGCATTGTTACCCATTCTTCTGACAGCTCCCTTTGCTTTTCTGAAAAGTTCTTCATCGTCCGGGTCGGGGAGGGTATAATATCTCTTGCGACCAATAAGAGTTCGACTATATCTCTTGGCTATGGATTCGTGCCCATTTTTATTGAGCCACCTCTTAATACCAGAGTAGGTGTTCATATACGTGTCTAAGATTTTCTGTGCTTCGTCCTGAGGAATCTTAAATCTATCAGCCAAAGACCACGCACTCAATCCATAAACTATACCAAAGTTAATCGTCTTGGTCTTATCTCTGTAGTCACTTATCATCTTGTAGGCGGCTATCTCTTGCTCGGAGAAGAGGGCAGAGAGATCGGCGTCTGGTTTGTCCTGCTTCTTCACCTTTAGGTAGGTGGCCAGGTCCTCATCAGAGTATCTGAATACCTCCTGAGAAGTAATAATATGAAGGTCCTCGTCGTTCTTAAATATCTCAAGAAACTTTCTATCTTGCGTAATCTCCGCTAAAATTCTAAGCTCACATTGGCTGTAGTCGGCCGTTAGGATCATATTCCCTTCTTCTGCCTCAAAACAATCCCGGAACGAGATCCTTATTTCCTGATCCTCACGATCCTGGGGGATATTCTGAATGTTGGGCTTATCTGAGCTAAGCCTCCCCGTGTGGGTGCCCAGCTGGTGAAGATTAAAGTGAAGCCGGTTAGTATTTTTATTAATCTTTTTAAGAACCTTGTCCCCATAAGTAGAGATCAATTTCTCATAGGCTCTGTAATGTAAAATGTGCTCCGCAAGCGGGTGGTCGCACTTCTTTAAGATCTTATTTTCTGTACTAGGAACCGCCTCTTCGTCGAAACCTAGCTTACGAAACGCATCGAGAAGCTGGGGCTGGCTCTTGATGTTAACCAGAGATGCGCCGAACAAAGTATGTTGCTCTTGCAAAGGCTCTACAATAGCAGAGATCTCTACCTCAAATAATCCCGCCTGTTCTCTTGCTATTTCAATGATCTGCCCCCACTTCTTCTTGTTGATGTGGGCACCGTTGATTTCCATTTCAGAAACCGAAGCAACGAACTCAAACTCCAAGAGGGCCGTCTCTATTAGACCCTCTTCCAAAAGATCCTGACTTAGAATATCACACAGGGGTTGGAGCACTAGAATATCAGCAGCAGCATACTCCAACTGCTTGTCCGTAAATTGCTTGTCATACCTCTGGTCAGAAAATGTTCTTCTAACATTCTTGTCTAAAACTATTCCTAGATACTTCTGGCAGAGAAACTTCAAACTCTTATAAGGAAATTGTCTCTTGTTCTTATCTCTAAACACCGCAGCTACGAAGCCGCCTTTTCCATCTTCGATAAGGCCCGACGTTAGCAGCCTGTAAGCAAGCATGGTATCAAACACATTAGCCAAACGTATTCCAGTTCCTATCTTTGTAGACTGGTAGTCGAACTTAGCATTATGTAGTATCTTCAGAATGTCTGGTGATTCCAAGGGACGCCTTAGAATCTCGGTATTAATCTTACGAGGATCAAATAGATAGGCCACCTCTTCTGTTCCCAGCTGCATCAAGAGAAGCCTATCCTTCCCTCCTATTATCTCCAAGCCTGTAGTCTCAGTATCATATCCTAGCCTCTTAAATCCGCATAGATAATCTACTGCTTTTTCTGCCTCAGCATCGGTATCTATATAAATGAATTCTGTTTTCTGTTCGTTCACTTCAATTCCTTTTTTCGCTTACTTACCAATTCTTTTAGGCCTTCATCAAAATTCTTCTCACAAACAAATCCAAATTTCTCTTTAGCAAGGCCAGTGTCTGCCACATAACTAACTATATTTATACGAGGATCGTCCGATAGACGTACTTTTCCCGTATGCTTTGTTAACTTACTCAATTTATTTACTAAATCTTTAGTAACAACTGGTTCCCCTGTTCCTATTTCTACCATAGGAACTTGTTCATCCAAACTAACTACTAATTCTATAGCCCTTGCCGCATCCGAAACATGCATGTAATCTCTGTGCTTATTGGGACCATAGACTACGATATTCCTATCTGATAACATGTTATTAATCAAGAAATGCACCTCACTATCAGAGGTGGGACTGGCACTTACCCCATAAACTTCTGAAAGGCGCATAGTTGTATAGGAGATCCCCATCTCCCCACACAAAGATTCGAAAAGCTGCTCTGAAGCTTGCTTAGCAATTCCAAAATGAGATCCTGGGGTATTCACGGCAGCAAGAGAGGATGTAAAGATTATCTTCTTGGGCTTCTCTTTTGAATCCATGCATGCCTTCAAAAGATTAACAGCTCCTAGATAGTTTACTTCCGCACATTCTCTAAAATTACCCACCGCTTCGGGTCTGGTAATATGTGCTGCCATATGAACGATTACTTCTGGAGCAAACCTCTGTAAAGCACTAGACACGTGGGAAAGACTTCTAATATTTCCCGCCAACGGGGATTCTATGTTCTTCTTCGTTGGAAACTTCTTAGGAAATCCGTGTACATAGCCGTCTAATACAGAGATTGTATTCTTCCTGTCCTTTGCCAAAGAAGTAACCAATGGGTTGCCAATAAAACCAGCACCCCCGGTCACTAATATCCTCATTATTCCTCCAAAAGATGCAGTTTCCCATAGTAAATATAAATCATTTTCCTAATTTTTTCAAGCCGTCTTGAGGTCCAGAGCAGTAAGTCTGTCTAACATTAAGTCTCCCACCTTGTCCCAGGTAAAGTTCTCTATTACTCTTTGACGGGCCTTCTCACCTTTTCCAGCAGCCTCATCTCTATTGTCATAGACGTGTCGCATCAGCTTCATAGCATGCTCCATGTCAGGCTCGCACCACAGCTGGTCTCCTCTATAATAAGGGGACCACGTCATGCCTGTCACAGGACAGAGGGTGTAGTCTGTTAGATAACTATTTTCCTCGTTAAGAAAATCTACTTGTCCTCCATAACCAGGGGTGATTACTGGGTTACCGCAGGCAGCGGCTTCAAAATGGGGCAGTCCCCAACCCTCAGATCTCTGTAAGAGCACAAAACAATCCCCTCTATTGTGGAGAGCAAGAATACCCTCTCTACTCATATTCTCAACAATTAACATGATCTTAGGATAGTTATCTAAATGAATATACTTCCTGAAATCCAATATCAATTTCTTGACGGCCTCTAAATCGTCTTCCTGGTTCCTATTGTAGGTTTTAACAATAAGAACCACATCATCGATACCACTAAAGGTAGCATTGTAAGCAGCTAGCAGGCCGTAAGGGTTCTTTCTTTCTTGCCATTGGAAAATAGAGTAAAAGACATACGCATCCGGGGAGATGCCTTCTAAATTAAACTTCTGTATCTCGTCTAAGTTGGGAACATCAATAGCGTGTGGGATCTTATAGAGAGGAACGGTTACTCCCGAGTCTCGGAATACTTGCATATTCCACTCACTAGGTACCCACACCTCATCTACTTTATTACATGCTTGGGCCCAGCTAGAAACTATCTTACTGGTCTCCCACACAGTGTACCCAATGATATACTTATTCCTCTCGAACTGGGTGTAACGATCCCACAAATCAGGAGTGCTGTGAACTATTAACTTATCATATTGTATCTCAGCGTTCACCAAACTCTGCAGTATCTTACCATCTTCTCCTAGGTCAGGGCGAGCCGTCTCAAAGCTGATAGGAGCTAGAGTTACAGGATAGCCTTTCTTATAGAGAGACAGTACATAATTACGAGCCGCCTCAGCATAGCCGCTACCATCAAAAACCGGTCCGATGTATTTTACTCCGCCCATTTATAGCATTTCTCCCTTAAGCACAGGAAGAGCAAGATCTAGATCCGCAATTTTATGTGGACCAGCAGTCCCAGCAGTGATTTCATCAAATAGCTTTATCCACTGAGGATTGATTTGCTTATCCCAAATCAGCGTGCTGTGTACCATTTTGTAGGCAGCTTCGGCCCTCTTGTCCGCCTCTTCTTTATCGTCATGGACCATGATTAATTGTTTCACTACATCCTCAATGTGGGCCGTGGGCCGGGGGATCTCATTGTCATGGGGGAGCACAGTAATATGGTCCATATCTCCACCACTCTTAAATGGGAACCCTGTTTCTTCAGTAATGTACTCACCTAAACAAGTGTTGATTGGATACACTACCGGCGTCTTACAGGCCATAGCCTCAGTCCAAGACAAGCCCCATCCCTCACCAACGGTAGTGCTAATAAGACAGTCACTAGCATTATACAACAAATTGAGGACTTCTAAGGGAAAACCGGCAGATGGAGTAAATTTTTGTGGAAGAATCACATCCTCACGGACGTTAAGTCCAAAGCCCTTGATTACTTCAGGAAGATTCCAACCCTGATCCTGCGCTGCCATGTGCAAATATAGAACACTGTTCGGCCTTTCCTTTTTAAACTCGATGAACGCCCTGATAGTAGCAGGGATATCCTTTCTCTGTTGATTGCGGTTTACGTTTGTAATGATAAACTTATCAGAAAGTGGCCCAAAATACTGATCTCTGAAGGCTTTCACCTGTTCCTTAGGAACAGGGAAGAACACCTCGGGATTGACTCCATGAGGAATAACTCTAAGGCGTTCTCCTATTTCCGGCAGCTTCTCTATAGACTGTTCTTTACCAAATTGGGTATAAGTAACCGGAAAGTCTACGGAATTTGCTGCTTTAATCCAAGCCTCTTTGGGAATACCATCGATAGGATAGTAATAAATACTCTTGAAATCTTTACCGGCTTTCTTTAGGTTTCCCAGCATCTCCGGAATAAAATCTAAAATGAAAGTGTCCTGAAGAAAGAACAAATAATCATACTTTAGATTAGGGTCAAGAAGATGCTGATTAAGTCTTTTTCTTCCATAAGGGTCCCTATCCGAGTTAACAGCCATGGGCCAAATTTTGAAGGGATAGTCATGGGGGTCTCCCCAATAATTTATCCCTAAAATATCAACCTCATAGCGGCCAGAATTGTGCAAGGCTGGAAGAATGTTACGGGAAACCTGTCCAAAACCAGTGGCGCATGTTGGAGAATCTCCGTAAAATATTATCTTCTTTTTCTTAACCGTCTTACCTCGCGGATTTATTCTGTTGAGGAAATTCTTCTCCGCCATCGTTGTCTCCTTTTATTAGCAAGAAGGCTCTCTTTATAAT
>Ga0114949_10001272_pt1 | contig 15189 bp, 9 predicted proteins | sample N074metaG_FD_83505 | JGI IMG/M metagenome (GOLD analysis project Ga0114949, IMG submission 83505) | Deep subsurface microbial communities from Kermadec Trench to uncover new lineages of life (NeLLi) - N074 metaG | ecosystem: Environmental > Aquatic > Marine > Ocean trench > Sediment | place... | reverse complement strand
GGATCGCCCTCACTGTGTGGCTTTTGCCAGCCGCCATTCTCCCACTGGCGCGTGGAATCGAGCTGGCGCACTCGGTCGATAACTTCCCGCGATTTTACATCCACCGTCTCATTGGATGCACTCCACAGGGCTATCGCCGGGTGGTTCCAGCTCTCCTGAATCCAACTGGTGAATTCTTTTTCCATCTCGATAATAGACCACTCCAGATGGGCGTCATCCATGTCCTTATTTTTCTCTTTCGGGGGCGGAAAGGCGAGACTCCAGTAGGCAAACTCATCATCGATCAACAAGCCCGCCTCATCGGCTATGTCGTACCAGAAATTAGGTAGGCGACCGATGCTGGCACGTAAGATATTCCAGTGATATTGTTGCGGGTAAGTGGTGAGCAGTTTACGCACCCAACGCTCGTTCCAGGCCAAATTACCCGCCAGGGGATCTTCCACGAAACGGTGGAAGGCGATATTCGAGCCTCGCAGGTAGGTTTTCTTCCCATTCAGGTAGAAACCCTTATCATCGCCACTTTTCCACTGCACATGACGGAAGCCGAAGCGAGTTGCACGGTCATCGACCGCCTGGCCAGCGGCAGTCACTCGGGTGTCAAGCACATAGAGAAAAGGGCTCTCCAACGTCCATAAGCGCGCATCGTCCAGCGTCAGCTTGTGTTGTAGCGTACGCGTCTCACCCGCCTCGATAAGCAGTGTTTCACTTACAGTCACGCCACGGGGTTGCTCGCCGCGGGGATGCCCGCCACGCCATTCCCGCACCGCTTGTGAAATTTCAATTTCCACCGCGATATCAGCATTGTTGCGAAGCGTGGTAAAAATTGTCGCTTCACCGCTGTCGATATCAGTCTCGACCTTGACTCGAACTACCGTTTGCTCACCGGTATACAGCAGATTCACATCATCCCAGATACCCGGCATCCAATGGGTCTTTTCATGATCCTGGCCTGCGGGAATAAAGGCGGGCAGTTTGCTGCGCTCGGCACCCACTCGTACGATCAGTTCATTGCGTTCACCCCAGAGAATCGCCTCGCTGAGGTCGAACTCAGCCTGGCTAAATGCACCGTAATGATCACCCAGCAACTCGCCGTTAAGCCAGGCGCGCACACCGTACTTGGCTTTACCCACACAGAGAAGGGCAGTTTCCTTGGCATGCTCTGGTGCGTCAAATGTGCGGCGATACCAGAAAGCTTCACGGGAGGGATCAACCAATCCGATATTTTCAAGCGCCGGCTCGGCAGCATTCAGCATCCCGGGAACGGGTGCCTTGTAAGGAAATTCTGTGGGTGCAATATCGTCCAGTGCACCTTCCGCCAGGTCCCAGTTGCCATTCAACGACTGGTACTGCCTGCTTTGTTCACCCCAGTTATATTTGCCTGCGGTGCCGCCGCAGGCAATTTCCGGTTGGGCGCCCTCGATCTCAGCCAGGTAATTTATTTCTGACTTGGGATGTAGAGCGGCAAAGTGTTCGTATTTGGTTTCGATCAGCATCATGGATATCAGCGGGAATGCTAATATCAACAACAGAGGGAAAGCCAACAAAATGCTCAACACCCAAAGTACTATTTTTTTTCCACGCGTCATTGGCAAAGTGTCACCGTTCGTTTCTTTCAAAACTTTATTGCAGCTCCAAAGCGAGCCATTACCGCTAGAGAATATGGCAAAAGCGTGAACCAGACCTTAAGACAGCAAAAAATTCGTTCATTGAATTATCGAATCCCGGGGAATAATGGCGCCGGGGTATTGAACTACGGTTGAGGCAACTCTGTGGGCTAGATCAGCTGCGGACTGGATATTGACACCTAACATTCTGGCCGCAAGGTAGCTGCCATTGAAAGAATCCCCCGCCGCTGTGGTATCCACTGCAACTACGGGTTCAAATTGCTGCCGATAGATTTCGCTATCCGCTGACCAGGCCAGGCAACCTTGTGGACCACATTTCACGACCACTTCTCGTATCCCCAGAGCTCGATGACGCTCCAGCACCTCGTCCGCGCTCACCCCCGGTCGCAGTAACTGCTCGTCCTCCAGCGAGGGCAATGCCATGTAACAGTACCCCAGCACGCGATCAAATACTTCACGCGCGACTTCAGGAGCGGGCCAACCACGCGGCCGGTAGTTGCTGTCAAATACAATTCGTCCGCCACTTTGTGTATAGCGTGTAAAAAAGTCGAGTAGCAAATCCCTCGCAGGCTCCGAGTAGAGTGACAGTGTAATGCCGCTGAGATACAGGTAATCGAAATCCATCAATCGCAGGAACATCTCTTCGCTGCTGACCCTATCAAATAGCTGGCGGGCTGGCGCGTTGTCCCGCCAATAATGAAAACACCGTTCTCCGGCGAAATCAGTTTCAATGATATAAAATCCGGGTAAGCTTCCAGTGACGCGCTGCACCAGAGATGAGCCCACGCCTTCCCTGCCCCATGCGTCGATCATATCCTGGCTGTAGGGGTCATCGCCGAGGGCCGTCAGGTATTCCACACAGATACCCTGCCTTGCCATATATATCATGGCATTGAGCGTGTCACCACCAAAGCCCAGTTGGTAATACCCTGTATCTCCCGGTGCACGGGAGAGTTCGAGCATGCATTCACCAATGGCTACACATTTCACTGATTCTGCCCTGTCCAGATTGACTCAGCGATGACGCAATTGCGCCATTTCATCGTTGGTCACTTTTTCGATAATCCAGGCCATCAACGATGCAGTTAAAGTAGGCATCAGCCGATAGAGCTTGTCGATAATCCAACTATCGGCGCCTAGGAGTATCCGCGCCCGACCGCTCTCAACTCCCTGGATAATCTGCGACGCTGCCCTGGCGGCACTGATGCCAATTTTCTTACCGACGGTCTGCTCTCTTACAACCTGCTTGAACTGTTCCGATATAACCGGCGAATTGTCGGTAATTCCCGTGCTAACTGCGCCCGGATAGACGATGGAAACCTGAATATTTGAGTCTCGTTTAAGTTCAACGCGCAGCCCTTCTGTCAACAGTTTCACCGCCGCTTTACTGGCTCCATAGGCCACCTGGTCGGGAAAAGGCATATAGCCACCCATGCTCGAAACATTGACGATGCAGGCTTCCTGTCGTTCGCGCAAATAGGGTAAGAAGGCTTTTACAAGATAGTATGTGCCCCACCAGTTAACAGCGAACACCCGTTCTACCTGTTCCTCGGGAAGCGCTTCGATACTCCCGTGTGCATGAATAATACCGGCATTATTAATGAGCCCATCTACCCGGGAATGCGCTGCGATCACTTCGTCCGGCAATAAACGGATCTGGGACGGGTCACTGACGTCAATGACATGCTCACTCATCACGCCCGAACCATGCATTACGAGTGCCCTGGTTTCGCTCAGGGATAGGGCGTCATAATCCACTCCCGCAACTGTCGCTCCGCGACCGCACAGCTGCAATACCAACTCCCGGCCAATGCCGGATCCAGCTCCCGTAACCACAATAACCTTATCCGAAAATTTCATGCCTTGCTCTTCGCTAATAAAACCATGGCCAGGATAATAACGTACCCGGGTTAAGCCAAACTTAAATCGGGGCCGATTCAACGGCGCCCCTGAGCAGCAATTTATACATCACCGGAATTGCAAATACTGTAAAGAGTGTCCCCACCGCTAGGCCAGACATAATAATAATAGCCATGGAGTGAAACAGCTTATCTTGTAACAGCAGCAGCGGCACCAGCCCGAGAATAGTAGTAAGAGAAGTTATGCAGATCGGGCGCAACCGGTGTATGGCTGCTTCTTTAACCGCCTGCTCCACCAATGAACCACTGCCAACAAGACTGTCTGTTTTATCGATCAACACAATGGCATGGTTGATAACGATACCGGCCAGGGAAAGAAATCCCAACATGCCAATAAAATCCAGTGGGGCATCGCTAAGAAACAATCCCAATACGCCGCCGGATATCGCCATCGGAATAGTGAGAAAAACAATAGCTGTTCTACGCACGGAGTTAAACTGTGCTACAACGACACATAGCATCAAACCAATAAACAGGGGCACGGCAATGAGCATTGGGCCGGTGCTCTGCTGATAGTTCTCCTGCTCTCCTCCCAGCTCAATTCTATAACCCGGGGGTAGCTCGCTGTAGATATGGGCAATCGCGGCATCCCACTCCCCTTGCAATCTGGCAGAATCCCAACTCAGGTGCTTGCCACTTACTGTGACGGTTTTGGCCATGTCCCGTCTCAGGATGTTGCCAAACTGCACCACTTCCTCGATATTGGCGACCTGATCCAGGGTGATATACTCGCCACTGCTGCCATCGCCAACAAGAACTTTTATCGACTCAAGCTGGAAGCCGTCTCCAGCCACCGCCCGCTCTCGGGGCGACCTCGACAATATGGGAATCAGGGTGTCACCCTGTCGTAGCACACTGATCTGGGTACCACTAAACTCAGCATTCAGGCTGTCCGCAATGCCCTGGTAACTCACACCCGCACGATATGCGCGAGCCTGATCGATATCAATCCTGAATCGCCTGGTTCGGTTCTCCCAATCATTGCGCACATGCAAGGTGTCGGGAATGCTGGCAAGGGCCTGTTCCGCCTGCCGGGCGATATCATACAGTTCATCCGCGTCGGGCCCGCTAAAGCGCAGTTCTACAACACCGGCGGGAACCACGCCCCGACTAATCAGTTCTGTGCGCACTGAAGCCTGGGAAATCTCCTTCGCTGCAAACTGCCTGATGCTGGCCAGCAAGCCTTTAGCCTGTTTGCTATCGGTGACACTCACTGTCATGAAGGCGCGATGTGCCGCTGGATTGTTGGGTACCACAGACAGAGAAATACGCGGGCCTCCGGTGCCGATATAAGCTGCTACATCCTCGACCGATGGGTTTATCGACTTGTCTAACAACCAGTCGTTCAGCATCTGAACGGCATTCTCAGTCTCGTACACATTATATCCGGCCGGCAAATCAACATAGACCAGCACCTCGGGGCGAGAGGAGTCCGGGAACATCTCCGTGGGCACGTACTTCATCAACCCCTGAAACCCCCCAACCAGGGCAAACATTACAAGCAGGGCCACAATCGGGCGTCGTAAAACCATGTCCAGTGTTCGTCGGTAAATTGCCGAAAGAAAAAAGCTGCGGCGCTCTGCCTTGGGGCGTAGTAGAAGCGACGCCAACAGGGGCACGAAAGTCATGGACATAAACCAGGAACACAGCAGCGTTATCCCCACCACCTGGGCCAACGATCGACTGAATTCTCCGGAGGTATTGTTCACTGTCAGTATCGGCAGGAATGCCAGTACGGTGGTAACAGTGGACGTCAGTAAAGGCAGCGCCAGCTCTTTGCAACTGGCAATTGCGGCGCTGTGCCCACTGTCGCCCCGATTCACTCTCAGGGTCATATCCTCGGCGATGACTATCGCGTTGTCGACCAACATACCAAGTGAAATTATCAAACTTGCCAGCGATACAAACTGTAGCTCCACACCAACGAAATACATGATTATAAGAGCCGCCAGAATAGTTAGCGGTACGGTTACGCCGACGATAAGGCCCTCCCGTAAGCCAAGGGCTAACATCACGACAACCAACACCACAGCCAGCGTCTGGTACAAACTCATACTTACCATTGAGATTGCCTCATCAACCACATCCGGCTGCATACTGGCTATCTCAAGCCGCATGCCCACCGGAAGCTGTTTTTTTGAGTCCACCACGAACGCCCTCAGCAATGGTCCCATTGCCTTCACGTTGCCACCTTTTTGCATGGACGCGGAAATCATGATGGCGGGACTACCGTTGTAATAGACGAGTTCTGTTGGGGGCGAGACGTAGTCGGCCCTGATTTCCATGAAGTCTTCCAGCGCTAACAGGTACTCACCATCCCGTGAGCGCACCACCACATCATGTAAATCGCGCGTTGATTCGAGCTTGCCACTAGTCTCTACCGATATCATGCGTCGCCCGGTGACGATTTCTCCCGCCGGTAAAATTCGGTTCTGATCGCGAATACTACGAACGGCCTCACCAACGCTGAAGCTATCCGCATCCAATACCGAGGAATCTATTTCCAGATAAACCCGCTGCTCCTGAATACCGTACAGGCTGACCCTGCGCACGCCCTGGACTGCATGAAGTTGATCCCGAATAGCACGGGCCCGCTCCCGCAACTCAGCCATAGACCAGTCCTCGCCACTAAGAGCCAGGGTGACTATGGAAGCATCAGCGTACTCATCATTGACAAAAGGGCCTTGTACGCCTTCTGGTAAAGTCGTCCTCACATCTTCGGCTTTACGCCGCAGCTTCTGCCAAACCGGGTCAAAATCTGGAATATGCTCATGTACGTGCACCTCCACAATGGACAGACCGGGCTGGGAGTAACTGACGACACGTTTGATTTCACCAATCTCCCGAAACTTTTCCTCCAGTTTCCGGGTGATCAAGTTTTCCACCTGCTCCGGCGGGAGACCCGGAAACCAGGTCAACACTGTCGCTCTTGGTATCCGAATAGCAGGTTCTTCCCTACTCGGAAAGTTGTCGTAAACCGTCAGGCCCAGCAACAGAATAAGGGCAAAAAATAACCAGCTAAGCCTGTTTCTTGCCAATACAAATCGAGTGAGTTTCACGGTTTGGAGTACCTAGTGAGCCGACTCGTAGAGAGTCACGCGCAGCCCGTCGCGCAGGAACTCCACGCCCGCCACACAGATGATGTCACCCACAGACGCCCCGCTTTGTATCGCCACACTATCCAGGCCCACAAGATGGGTCTCTACCTGACGCTTATTCACGACAGACTGAGAGGGGTCAAAAACATATACATAGTGCCTGCCCTGGCCATCCACGATGATTGCCGAGCCGGGTAGCAGAAGTTGCCTTCTTTCATTTTCGAGGGTGAGGGTCACTTCTGCTGTCATACCCGCCTGAATATTTGTTGCACTATCTTCAAGGCCAACATTTACTGGAAAAGCTCCTCTGCTATTGGCGCGCACCCCCATCTCCGTCACTGCCCCGACCAGGCCATGTAAATCCAGCGCCGGAATCGCAACCACTGCCACGGTACCGCGGCTGATAGTAGAAGAAAGGTGGCTGGGCAGCAGCAGTGCCACTTCGAAACCGGCAGTTCCGTGAATTTCGAATACCGACCTGGCAGCTACCACATCCTCAAATGGTTCGACATCCTGAAGATTGATGGTACCGGTAAAGGGGGCAAGCAATCGGGTGTTTTGCAAATCACGCTGGGCCAGCTTAAGCCTTGACTCGGCCAATTTTACTGCGCTCTGCGCTTTCTCATATTCCGCTTTGGCGCGATCCAGCTCACTTTTACTAATGTAACTTTGCTTGAATACCCGCTGCTGAGAGCGAAAATTTTCGCTCCGTTCTCGCAATACGGAGTGTGCGCTGGACAGCTCTGCTTCGACGGTATTCATGCGAAATTCGTAGGGCTCGGGATCGAGCTCCGCAATCAGGTCGCCACGCTGGACTTTGTCGCCCACCGAGACATGTACGGCAATCACCTGGCCAGCCACTTGAAAGGACAACTGACTTAACTCCCTGGCCTGAATGTGGCCAGAAAACTTGCGGGTCAGCGGGGCGATGTCTTCACCCAGAACTTGATATTTAATGGCCCGGACCGGTTCAGCCTCCACCTCCAGCACTACTGGGTCCGAGCAGGCCACGGTACCGGCAATCAATAAGGAACCCAGCAGAGCCCCAAACGCGTTTCTCGGAAACATAATTATGCTCGTACTTGCACAGATAAGAATTCTCAGTCATTACAACACCACTGACTGAATACAGCCTTAAGCCGGTGGCAACGGCCAGAAGCTACAGCGTACTGGACGTGAGAATCGCATCTTCCCGGGAAAACACGCTGGCCTTGAGGGAGGTACCCAGGCCGGGGCCTTCCGGCGGTTTGATCATGCCATTTTTAACCTCCGGCAGTGACTCCATAACTTCGGTGTACCAGCCGGTATACAGAGCCCTGACCGATTCCTGGATTACCGCATTGGGCGCGTTGAGCGATAAATGGCATGACGCGCTCAGCACCACAGGGCCGGTACAGTCGTGGGGTGCCAAAGGCAATTGGTAGGCCTCAGCCATGGTAGCGATCTTCTTGGCCTCGGAGATCCCGCCCACCCAGCCCAGGTCAGGCATCACAAAATCCGTCGCTCGTTTCTCCAGCAAATCCTTGTAGCCCCAGCGGGTGGCAATGGTTTCACTGGCGCATACAGGTATCGATGTGCGCCTGCGAAACTCCTCTACCACCGAAAAACTGTCCATTTTTACCGGATCTTCAATCCAGAAGGGATTGTAGGGCTCCAGCGCCCGGGAGATTTTTATGGCGGTGGGCAGGTTCCACAGGGAGTGGCACTCCACCATGACATCCATTTTGTTGCCCACCGCGTCGCGAATTCTGGCGAAGGGCTGCAGGGCCCTGTCCAGTTCAGCGCTGGAAATAGCCTGGCCGTTACTGGCCTCGGCGGCGCTGTCAAAGGGCCAGATTTTCATTGCCGTTATGCCCTGTTCCAGCAGGCTAAGTGCCAACTCGTCTGCACGGTATAAAAAAGCCTCCAGATCCTCATAGGGCCCCTGGGGTTCGCCGGAAGGTAAACCGAAGTTGTCAGTTTTCTGCCCCTCGGAGGTGCGGATATAGTTGTAACCGGCACAGGTATTATAGGTTCGGATTGAATCGCGACTCTTGCCCCCCAACAACTGGTATACCGGCTGATTGGTGGCTTTACCCCACAAATCCCAAAGCGCGATGTCCACCGCAGAGTTACCGCGCATCTCCACACCGGAGGAGCGAAAGCCCAGATAGCCGTAAAGCTGCCGCCAGTGCCAGTCGATTTGCAGAGGATCTTTTCCCAGCAGGTAGGGTGCCACGGTTTCGTGAATGTACGCTTCCACCGCCGCCGCGCCCATGAATGTTTCCCCCAGGCCAACGACCCCTTCATCTGTATGCACCCGTACCCAGCACAGATTGGCAAACTCTTTCAGCCTCAGGGTTTCAATTTTAACGACTTTCATTGCGCCACCTAATTTTTACTGCCGCCAATATTGACACCCAGACCACCATCTACCCGAATGGCCTGGCCGTTGATAAATGGGCACTTATCCCCTGCCAGAAAAGCGATGAGTTCGGCAACTTCTTCCGGTGTGCCAATTCGCCCGCTAAGGTGCGCCCGGTTCAGTTCTTCCATCATGGCATCGGGGTCGCTGGCTTGTTCAAGAGCACCCTGTAGCATGGGCGTATCGATAGTACCTGGACACACCGCCACACAACGCACTCGCGGAGAAAAATCGATAGCGATGGAGCGGGTCAGGCCCAGAATGGCAGCTTTACTGGTTGCGTAAGCCGCGACCAGAGGCTGAGCCACAAAGGACTGCACGCTGGCCACATTAATGACAACTGAACCGGCTGACATCAGGGGAATCGCGTGCTTCGCGCACAGCCAGGGGCCCTTCACATTGACAGCCATCACCCGGTCCCACTCATCCTCGCTGAGTTGCACCGCATCGCCGTAGGACAACACCCCGGCATTGTTGACCAGCACATCCACCCGGCCGAAGCTGTCCTCTATAGACTTGAATACGGCGGCCACCTGGGATCCGATACTGACATCACAGGGATAATAAGCACTACCGCTGGCCGCTGGCCCTGCATCGTCACCCAGGCCCAGCACTACCGTGGTGAATCCGTTATCAGCCAGACACTGCACCGTAGCGAGGCCGATGCCGGTGTTGCCACCGGTTACTACTGCAATTTTTTTAACCATAGTTGGGCTCCTGTGCCGCAAATCAACAGGCACGACTCCGCCGTGCAGTAGCCCATATACTGAACAAGTTTGCTGAACGCAGTATTAAGGCGCCTCAGGAAAAATGGATGGTAACGGATAAACCCCGACCGTCCTGCCAGTCTGCCACCGACATCCTGGCATCATGCACACTGGCAATACGCTGCACAATGGACAAACCCAGCCCGGCGCCGGGACTATTGGTGCCTGGCTTGCGATAAAAACGATCGGTCAATTTATCGCGCTGGGCGACGGTCATTGGTTCGCAGTCATTGGCCACTCTGAACAGCAGGCCGCCATCGAGTGTTTCACAGTCGATCACGACCCTGCCCCGCTCTGGCGTATAACGAAAAGCGTTGGCCAGTAAATTTCCCACCATGATCTCCAGAGAGTCGCGTTGCCCTCGGATCAGCCATTGTTGATCCTCCGGGAATTCGATAACCAGTTGGCGTTCCAGCGCCTTGTGAGCGTGATCTGCCAGTGTATTTTGCGCCACCTGATGCAAATCCAGCTCGATCATCGGCAGCCTCGCATCATGGGACTCCAGTCTTGCAAGAGTCAGTAGTTGCCGAACCGTGTGTACCGCGCGATCAACTCGACTGCCGATACTCCTGAGCATCTCGGTAGTTTCCGGGTCACTGACCCCGCGCTGCCGCATCTGTACCTCGGACTTGATTGCGGTCAGCGGTGTTTGCAACTCGTGGGCGGCATTGGCGGTAAAACGATGTTCATTCTCCAGCGCGCCGGAAAGTCGCTCGAGTAGGCCGTTCAGGGCGAAAACTACCGGTTTAAGCTCTGCATGAATGCCGTTGGTATCCACCGGTTCAAGCGATGTCGGAGAGCGATTCGCCACCGCCACTGCCAACTGGGCCATGGGTTTCAGTCCGCGGGTGATCCCCAAATAGATGCCCAGAATGGTGAGCGGTATTATCAGAATCATGGGATACAGGGCCTTGATGCCCACCTGGACAGCAGCCTGGCGGGCCTCCCGTGTATCCGCACCCACCGCCAGCCAGAAGGTGTCATTCACTGGGCGGGTATAAACTCTCCATCGCGTCTTTTCGCCATTCTGGATTATTTCCTCATCGAAAAAACCTTCCTCACTGGGAATATCGAAGTCGGGTGCATTGGCCGTGCGGTAAATCAAGTGGCGATCCATACCCCAATAAACCATCGGGTTACCGCCCCATCCTATGCTGTCGCTGACAAAAAGGCTTTGTTGCCCGATCTCCGCATTGAGTTGAATGTCGAGGCTCTCCACAAACTTGATGAACATACGGGAGTTGAAATCGACAAATTCCGCCTGGGTTTTCAGTTCCTCATCCAGGGAATCAAATATGACATTGACTGCAGTCAATGAGGAGAAAAAAGCGGCGACAAACCAGATAGAGAGGTGCACGCACACTGCAATGACAATCATGCGGAACTTGAGTGTTTCCGTCACCCGCTTGCCCGGGAAGAAATTCACTTTTCGGAAACCCGGTATCCCACACCCCGCAAGGTTTCGATAAATTCCTTGCCCAGGACTTTCCGCAGTCGTGAGATGTAGACTTCGATAGTGTTGCTCTCGATTTCGTCCTCCCAGTCGTACAGGCTCTCCTGCAGACGCGACTTGGAGACGAAGCGCCCGGCGCGAGACATCAGTGCCTCCAGTACCGCCATTTCCTTGGCGCTGAGCAATACGACTTCTCCCCTCTTACGCACCAGATTTTCCTTGGGATCGAATTCGACATCCCGAATACAAAGCATCGGCTTGGAGCGACCGACACTGCGACGAACAAGGGCTCGTATGCGGGCGAGTAATTCGTCTATGTCGAAACGCTTGGTCAGATAATCGTCCGCACCGAGGTCGAATCCCGCCACCTTGTCCTGTACGGAATCCCGAGCGGTCAACAGCAGGATCGGAATCGGGTCATCATGGGCGCGCACCTTTTTTAGAATCTCATCGCCCGAGATGTTAGGCAGGCCAAGGTCCAGCACCATCAATTCGTATTCGCCCGCTTCCAGCATGGGTAAGACTTCCGCACCATCGCGTACCCAGTCCACGGCATAGTTCTCCATACGCAGGGTCGAGAGCAAGGTCTCTCCCACCTGGTAGTCATCCTCGACCAGTAATACTCGCATATCACTTCCCCCTCCACTGAACTGCATACAGATTACCTATAATGGCGCTTTCCACTGCGCAGTGGCAAGTGCTTTGCCCATCCCTGATTTTCCCGCCCGCACACAAGGTCTTGCGATCGCTCTGCATGGGTTTTCGAGGATGATAATAGATCAAGTCAATTAACTGAGGCTGAAGTTAGAATCAATTTGCCCAGACTTAAGGTTAGATTAATTTTGTTGATGCAGAATGCAGAGCAAGGGTCACAATTAACTATAACTACAATGACTGACACCCAACTAAAGATGACTGTATTACTGCAGTTTTTTTGGGGGCAGCTAAAGCAGAATCAACGCGATGAGGTCTTAACAATGAGTCGATTACCTGTATTTTCATATTGTGCATTAAGCGCAGCCATCGGTCTTCCAAGTGTTGTCCTGGCGCAGTCGGACAGTGACACAAGGCGCACTCTTGAAGAGATTGTCGTCACGGCCCAGAAAATCAGCGAAAACCTGCAGAATGTACCCATATCCATTAGTGTTGCAACCGCGCAAGACATCAAGGATATCAATGCCTTTGACTTTCAGGATTTAGAGGAGATCACCCCGGGTATTGCCTTCGGTGGCGGCGCAGGGTTGCAAAGCGCCGCTATTCGTATTCGAGGCGTCGGGCCGGAGTTCTTTGCCCTCGGCACCCCGCCCAATGTGGCGGTGTTTGTCGACCAGGTCGCCCAGTCGCAGATCGGCGCGGTGTTTTCAACGCTGGTAGATATCAACCGGGTTGAACTGCTTCGCGGGCCGCAGGGAACCCTTTATGGTCGCAACGCCCCGGGCGGCGCTTATAACATCTCCACCCAGGATCCAAACCACGACGGCATAAACGGATATATTGAGGGAAGCTCTAGCCTCTACGATTCTTCTGATCTTGCAACCCAGGATGTACGGGCAGCAGTTAATATTCCGCTGCTGGAGGATAAACTGGCCTGGCGAGTTGCCGGCGTTTATTCAGAATCCGACGGCCACGTCCGCATGGTAAATCCTGTCGCGAAAGATTCCACCACAGGCGGCAAGGATAACCAGGCGATCAGGTCCAAGCTGTTATGGAATCCCTCCGATAGCATAGACTTGTTGTGGATAGTCAACTATCAGGATCTTGAGCAGAACCCGGCTGGATTTAACTATGAGGGACTCGTGCCGGGAACGGGCGGCACGGCCATTTCACCTGTACCTGCGATTTTTAACAAGTTTGACAATAATCGTAACTATGGCGAGCGCGCCAGCGTAGTCACGGGCGAGATCAAGGATACCAGCTTGCACCTGGGTTGGGACACCGAATTGTTTCGCCTGGATGTGATCGGGTTGTACCAGGAATTTGATACTTTTTCAAGTGAAATTCGCGCTCCCTACCCGGGAGGTACCGGAAAATTTCAGATTGCTTTCGACAGCGAGATCACCACCCTGGAAGTTCGCTTCTCCGAATCCGGTGATACCCTGGATTATGTTGCCGGCTTGTATTACTTCGACACTTCCTTTGACGGTGACACCGACATTCAAGTTCAGGGTGTTGATGTTAACGGCTTGTTTGAAGGCGAGACCACGGGCTATGCGGCATTTGCCAATGTGAATTTTCACCTGACAGACAAGTGGGACCTGGCGGTGGGCGCCCGCTATGATGATATCGAAGACACCTTGACGTCCAGCACGACCTTTAGCGGTATTACCGCAGCCATCGAAGATGAAAAACTAACTTTCGACCATGTCTCCTGGAGCGTAAAACTGCGCTATTACATTAGCGACGACATGACCGCCTACCTCGCGGTCGACCACGCCTTTAAACAGGGTGGCTTTAATGGGCTGGTGGCCGGAGTAGCCGCCGTGAGCGACGGCTTTGGGCTGACAATTCCGCCAGTCGTTGCAGCGGCAGCAGCGGACAGCCTAACCTACGACGAGGAGACCTCAGATGCCATCGAACTGGGTATCAAAGGCACCTTTCTCGATGATCGATTGAGCGTCGGTGCCGCCATCTTCTACCAACGCTACGATGATCACCACGTCGCACAAACAAACCAGGCACCTCAAGCCCTGGGAGGCATCTTCGGTTCCTTTTTCCTGGCTGCGATTACCAATGCTGAAGAGGTTGCTACTCAAGGTATTGAATTCGATGTGGCTTACCTGATGGGCGATTACTGGGATGTCGCTCTGCGCGCAGCCTACTCTGACCCAACTGTTGAGGAGTGGAGTTCACGCTTCTGCCCCTTCGGCGAAAATGAGACCCCGGATCAACTCTACTGCCCCAAGGACAGCGGAGAGTCATTGAACAACCTGCCCAAGTGGGGCACCAACGTCCAGCTGGGTTACAGTCGCCCCATCAATGGGCAATGGGATTTTTACTCGCGTGCCAGCTGGAGCTGGCGGTCCGAGCCGGACGATACCAGGCTCACCGACGATTATTCCGAATCCAAAAGCCAGATTGGCCTCAGCGTAGGAGCCAGTGCAAGTGCATTGGGTCTCGATATCCGGGCCTGGGCTAAAAACCTGACCAATACCGACCGCAATATCGACCCGGGCAGGCAGGCAAACGGCGATCCCGATCTGCCCCGGGCTTTCCAGGGCAGCTTTACGCCAGGCAGGGAATACGGCGTGACCATACGCTATACATTTTAAATAAACCCGGCCTTGCCCCAGACTGGCTGGAGCGTACCATCTGCTCCGAGTTAACTCAGTACAGATGTTACGCCAAGCACTGCGTAGTGGTTATCACACTTCCTGTATTACATTGCGTATTCACCGGTACTCGACAGGAAACTGATTACGATGAGCAAGTACACAGGGACCCTCAGAAGTGAGCATTGGTTCAACGACCGCAGTAAGCCCGACCAGACGGCACTCCACCTCGAGCGCTACCTGAATTTCGGGCTGACGCCGGAAGAACTACAGTCCGGCAAGCCTATCATCGGCATTGCCCAGACCGGTAGCGATCTGGCGCCCTGTAATCGCCATCACCTGGATCTGGCCAGCCGGGTGAAAGACGGCATACGCGAAGCGGGCGGTATACCATTGGAATTTCCTGTACACCCGATTTTTGAGAACGGAAAGCGCCCCACCGCCGCGCTGGATCGCAACCTGGCCACACTGGGACTTATCGAAGTGTTATACGGCTACCCTCTCGATGCCGTGGTACTGACCACGGGCTGCGACAAGACCACCCCCGCCACACTGATGGCGGCAGCCTGCGTCGATATCCCCACCATTGTCCTGTCCGGTGGCCCCATGCTCAATGGCTGGTCCAATGACCGCGATAACCCGGAAGTAGAACCG
>Ga0114949_10001271_pt1 | contig 15192 bp, 14 predicted proteins | sample N074metaG_FD_83505 | JGI IMG/M metagenome (GOLD analysis project Ga0114949, IMG submission 83505) | Deep subsurface microbial communities from Kermadec Trench to uncover new lineages of life (NeLLi) - N074 metaG | ecosystem: Environmental > Aquatic > Marine > Ocean trench > Sediment | place... | reverse complement strand
CTTTTATTGTAAAACGAAAAGCATTTTCTAACAAAGCTTTTAATCATACGGAAATAAAAACAGATAATAAAGTTATTGGATTGGCTAAAAATTCGTTTGGATTGGTTGAAAATTCAGTGAGCGGAACGGTTGAAAATTTCTCTCCACTTATTATTGAAAGTAGTGTAATATCTACCGGAGTTGATACATCAAAAGGTAAGGTGAGTATAGCAGATGCTGATATAGTTGTTTCAGGAGGCAGAGGATTAAAAGGGCCGGAAAACTGGGGCATGTTAGAAGAATTAGCCGAAGTATTGGGTGCTGCAACGGCTTGTTCTAAACCGGTTTCGGATATGGGCTGGAGACCACATAGCGAACATGTTGGGCAAACAGGAAAACCTGTTTCAGCCAACTTATATATTGCCATTGGAATATCAGGAGCAATTCAGCATTTGGCAGGCATAAATGCCTCAAAGGTAAAAGTCGTGATCAATACAGACGCTGAGGCTCCATTCTTTAAAGCTGCAGATTATGGAATTGTTGGCGATGCTTTTGAAGTGGTACCAAAATTGACTCAAAAGTTAAAAGAATTCAAAAGTAATCAATAAAACCACATAATTTTATTAAATTGTGCCCTTATAAAGGCTGTCTAAATATTTGGATTAAATTAGTCCTTAATATGGACAGCCTTTATAGATTAAAAAAAATTAATAAAAATTCAAAAGCTTATTCGTGAGTTTAGTACGTTTAAAAATAAAAGGAATTTCTTATAGTCAAACTCAAAGCGGAGCATACGCTTTGGTTTTAAGCGAGGTAGATGGTGATCGCACTTTACCTATTATTATAGGCGCTTTTGAAGCTCAATCCATTGCTATTGCTTTAGAAAAAGAAATAAAACCTCCTAGACCATTGACTCATGATTTATTTAAAACTTTTGGAGATCGATTCAACATCACAGTAAAACAAGTGATCATACATAAATTGGTTGATGGTGTATTTTATTCCAGCCTAATATGCGAATGTGATAAAATAGAGGAAATAATAGATGCCCGGACTTCAGATGCTATTGCTTTAGCCACTAGATTTAATGCTCCTATTTTCACCTTTGAAAATATTTTAGATAAGGCCGGTATCATTCTTAAGGTAAAAGATGAATCCAAATTGGAGCAATCCAAATTCAAAATAGAAGACTTAGTAACCGATGTTATTGGAGAAAGTCAAACATATAAAAACAAAACTTTAAAGGAATTACAGAAAGAATTGGATCAAGCTGTTGCCGGTGAAGATTATGAATTGGCAGCCAAACTAAGAGATGAAATTTCAAAACGAGAAAAAAATAATTAACCTGAATTTTATATAAAGCGAGTACATTAAAATATTATTCTCCCCCAAGAGAATGATTAATAGTGAATCTTAAGCGGCAACCAGACAGCATGTGACCCTAAAAAAGCAATAAATAAATCAGATGAAAAAACTTTTTCTCGCCATCATTATTCTTCTGAATATTATACCTGCACAAGCCCAAGAAATTTCAAATCAAATCATACCAAGTGATGGTTTTTCCATGATGTCTTTATGGCGAGGTCTGTTAGGAATGGCTGTTTTATTGATCATAGCTTATTTATTTAGCTCCAATAAAAAAGCAATCAACTGGAAAACTGTTGGTATTGGTTTGTCTGCTCAATTAGTTATTGCATTTGGGGTTTTGAAAATTCCGTTTATTCAAGCAATATTTGAGTGGGTGGGAAAAATATTTATAAACGTATTGGATTATACCAGAGCAGGAAGCAAGTTTCTATTTGACGGGCTTGTAACAGATATGGATGCTTTTGGATTCATTTTTGCTTTTCAGGTATTACCCACAATCATATTCTTTTCGGCTTTAACCTCTGTTCTTTTCTATTTGGGCCTCATCCAAAAAATTGTGAAAGGAATGGCATGGTTATTATCTAAAGCTATGAAAATATCCGGGGCGGAAAGTCTAAGTGTCGCCGGAAATATTTTTCTGGGACAAACAGAAGCTCCCCTATTGATAAAAGCGTATCTGGAAAAAATGAATAAATCTGAAATGCTTTTAGTCATGATTGGGGGAATGGCTACGGTTGCAGGAGCCGTTTTAGCAGCATATATCGGATTTCTTGGTGGCGACGACCCAATACTCAGATTAAAATTTGCCAAACATCTTTTAGCAGCATCAGTAATGGCTGCTCCCGGAGCAATAGTAATTTCTAAAATATTATATCCTCAAACAGAAAATGTAAATTCAGATGTACATGTTTCTTCCAAAAAAATTGGCACTAATGTATTAGATGCCATTTCTAATGGAACCACTGAAGGATTAAAACTAGCAGTTAATGTCGGTGCCATGTTATTAGTTTTTGTGGCATTTATTGCGATGATCAATGGCATATTAGGCTGGGTTGGTGATATAACAAACTTCAATGAATGGATGGCTGCCAACACGCCTTATCCTAAACTTACATTAGAATCCATATTAGGCACCATATTTGCTCCATTAATGTGGTTAATTGGAATTGCTACAAAAGATACAATACTCATGGGCCAGTTATTAGGAATTAAATTAGCAGCCAGTGAATTTGTTGGTTATATTCAACTTGCCGAATTAAAAAATGCAGCCAATAGCATTCATTTGTCTTATGAAAAATCAATTATCATGGCAACTTATATGTTATGCGGATTTGCGAATTTTGCTTCCATAGGGATTCAAATTGGGGGCATTGGTTCCTTAGCCCCGGGACAGCGTAAAACTTTATCAGAATTTGGAATGAGAGCTCTTCTTGGAGGAACAATTGCTTCTTTAATTTCTGCTACTATGGCAGGAATGATACTCGGATAAAATAAATATACTTTTGAAATGAAACAATATTTAGATTTAATAAAACACGTTAGAAATAATGGAATAGAGAAAACTGATAGAACCGGAACGGGAACTAAAAGTGTTTTTGGTTATCAATTGCGTTTTGATTTAGCCGAGGGTTTTCCAATGGTTACAACCAAAAAATTGCATTTGAAATCAATCATTTATGAGCTTCTATGGTTTTTAAAAGGAGATACGAATATTGGTTATTTACAAGAAAATGGTGTAAAAATTTGGGATGCCTGGGCTGATGAAAATGGAAATTTAGGACCTGTTTATGGGCATCAATGGCGTAATTGGAACAGTGATGGAATTGACCAAATTTCGGATGTAATCGAAACTATAAAAAACAATCCTGACAGTCGGAGAATGATTGTATCGGCATGGAATCCGAGTGTATTACCGGATACTTCAATTTCATTTTCCGAGAATGTTGCAAATAATAAGGCTGCCCTACCTCCATGTCATGCATTTTTTCAATTCTATGTGGCCAATGGTAAATTATCTTGTCAGCTTTATCAGCGTAGCGCAGATATATTTTTAGGTGTTCCGTTCAATATCGCCTCCTATGCCCTATTGGTAATGATGATAGCACAGGTTTGTGGTTTAAAATATGGAGAATTTATACATACCTTTGGTGATGCTCATATTTACAGTAATCATAAGGATCAAATTGATTTACAATTATCGCGTGACGCCAAACCGTTACCCAGTATGATATTAAATCCACATGTGAAAAATATATTCGATTTTAAATTTGAGGATTTCGAGCTGAAAAATTATGATCCGCATCCATTGATCAGAGGTAAAATATCCGTTTAGAAACATCTCTATGAAAAAAATACTATTATTCATTATAACTTTAGTTACAACCGTTGTTTTCTCTCAAAATACGGAACGCCCCATTGATTTCGTTGTCATTGGAGTACCTCCGGTTTATCACGGATGTGAAACACAAAAATCTGCTTCAAATAAAAAGGCTTGTTCAACGAAAATGCTCATGAAACATATCGATGATAATTTTGATTTTTCGGTTTCTGAAAAAACAAATTTAGCTGTGGGCCAATACAATGTATTCGTATCTTTTGTCATTGACAAAAAAGGTAATATAAGCGATATAAAAACCAAAGGAAATGATTACGCCACCTTTGTAAATGAAGCAATAAGACTTGTTCAATCAATACCTAAATACGCGTCTCCTGGCATGCATAAAGGAAAAATTGTAGAAGTTCGTTTTACTCTACCCATAGGATTTATTGTTGAAATTGAGAAAAAATAAACCGAATTTGATAAATAACTTTGATTATTCAGATAAAGATTATAATTTTGTGTATAATCATTTCTATTTAAAAATAGTAATTACTATTAAAATACTGACAATAAACAATATACTATGACATCTAAGGATTTAAAAAACAATATTCTTCAAAAAATAGGTCAAATAGAAGATGAAACTTTATTACAATATATTCAAGATTTTTTAGACGCTTCGGATAAATATTACACAAAAAAAAACAAAAGATTTGAATTGACCGATGATAATCAAAATAATGACACTGTTGACTTTACTGATTATATCAAAGAATGGTTGAAAGACATGTAATTTATTATAAAAAAAAATTGAAAGAAACAGATCAATATGAGTTCCACGAAAAAGTAAGAAAACGAATCAAACAAAAAAAACGATTATATTTTCATTTTATATTGTTTTTAATTGGTTCTTTATTTTTTGTGGTTTTAAATAAAATTGTCAAATTTAAACCTGAAAACGATTGGTTTGTTTGGCTCATTTTTATTTGGTTTTTTTTCTTAACAATTCATTTTATCAATGTTTTTTTTATGAATCGGTTCTTTGGAAAAGACTGGATCCGGATTCAAACAAAAAAACTTATCGAAAAACACCAAATAAAGGTTGACGAACTAGAAAAGACCCTTGAAAAAAAAGGTGTTTTTACTTCCAATAGTTCAAACGAAGAAATTAATTCTTGAAATCCAATTCATGATTACAATTATTGCAGCCATTGCCAGAAATAATGCACTTGGTAAAAACAACAAATTAATTTGGCATTTACCTGCTGATTTGAAACGATTTAAAAATATTACCAATGGCCATCATATAATTATGGGGAGAAAGACCTTCGAATCTTTAGGCAAACCCTTGCCCAACAGAACCACTATCATTATTACTCGAAATAAAAATTATAAAGTAAAAGATTGTATTGTAGTAAATTCATTGAAAGAAGCTTTAGAAAAAGCCAATGCAGATGAAAATCCGTATATACTTGGTGGTGCCGAAATATACAAACAAGCTATGAATCTGGCAGACCAATTAGATGTAACCTTGATACACCATGAATTTCAGGCTGACGCATTTTTTCCTGAAATTGACAAATCTATCTGGAAAGAATCATCTCGTGAAGACTTTAAAGCTGATGAGAAAAATAAATATGATTATAGTTTTGTATGCTATAAAAAGATCCATTAAAAATTAAACCCAAATTGTCCATTAGAGTTTTATAATGAAGGGTTAAATTGGTTGAATAACTACTGAGACTTATTTGAATTTAGAATTTTTTGATTCTTTAAATATTTTTATCCCTCAATTTTATCTACCCTAAAAATATTCACATGATTCCTGTTATAAAAGGTTCTTTTAGAAAATTTTAATCCATTTTTTAAAGCCACTTTTTCAGAAGAAATATTGGTAACACTTATTATTGAAATCAATGACTTTGTTAAATTATTTTCAAAGGCAAAATCTTTACATTTTTTAGCGGCTTCAATTGCATAACCCTTATTCCAAAATTCGGGTAAAAGAGAATACGCAATTTCGAGTTTAATTTTACCATCAACAGTTTGAATTAAAAGTCCACTATGTCCAATTAATTTTCCACTAGTTTTTTCTATCAAGGCATTCATTCCACCCTTATCATTTTTATATCTGTAAAACTGCTTTTTATACCAGTTTTTACATTCAACCGAAGGGCTTTGTTTCTCCGAAATCCAATGAGCAGATGTCTCAGGTTGCTTGTAAAATTCTAACCAAATGTCAAAATCGGAAATTCTTACTTTTCTAAAAACAAGCCTTTCCGATTCCTCTTTATCAAGCAAATATTTCAATTGTAAAGGATAAACTATTTAATTTCAATCAAAAAAGGCAATCGGGTTTGAATGCCTTTTAATTGTGACATTTGTTTGATGCTTTTATAAATGGTATAACTTTCCATACCAAATTCTTCTTTTAAAATACTTTCGGTTTGACTACCAAAAGGTGATTTAAAAAAATCCTTAAAATCTTTTTCATAATCAGGATAATTTCTCACCCTATAAGAATCTATCTCAGCCAATTTTGCCGCCGCCTTAATCGCATCTTCCAAACTCCCTAACTCATCAACCAATCCATTATCAACGGCTTCTTTACCTGTCCATACTCTACCTTGGGCAATTTCATCCACTTCATCAAAGGTCATATTTCTACCTTGGGCTACTCTATTAACAAAAGTTGTATAAACCCTTTCTACCCCTTCCTTCGTAACCTTATAAAATTCTTCAGAAATAGGCTCAAAAGGACTATAGCCTATGGATTGCTTATTGGTTCCTATTTGCTCTGCATTGATACCCATTCTTTTAGCAAGTTCGCTTATATTGGGTAACATTCCAAAAACACCAATACTACCGGTTATCGTTGTTGGTTCGGCTATAATTTTATCGGCATTGCAAGCTATATAATAACCTCCTGAAGCGGCCATATTACCCATCGAAACTACCAAGGGTTTTTCTTTTTTCGTAATCTCCAATTCACGCCAAATTAAATCAGATGCTAAAGCACTTCCCCCGGGGGAATTAATTCGAAAGACAATGGCTTTTACCTGTTTTGAATTTCTGGCTTTCTTCAAAGCTTTGATAATTAATTCCTGACCAATATAATTTTCATCACCACTTCCAAATCTTATTTCTCCTTGGGCATAAATTACCGCAATTCTATTTGAAGAAGTTGAGCGAACCCTACCTTTTCCTGTACTTATATAATCTTTTAACTTAATAGTATTTAATTTATCATCATCGTAAATCCCGGATAATTCTTTAAGAATATCTTCGTATTCATCTCTAAATAATTGATTAGTGACCATATTATTTTCTACGGCCAAATCCGGATTTCTTGCTAAGAGTTCATCTGCAATATGATTTATTTCATCATGGGTTTTATTCCGACTTTCAGCAACATCATGAACAATTTCTCCCCAAATCGAATTCAAAAAGGCCTGTGTTTGCTCTCGATTGGCTTCACTCATTTCATTACTTAAAAATGGTTCAACCGCACTTTTGTATTTTCCATGTCGAATAACCTCCATTTTTACACCATACTTATCCTGAAAATCTTTGAAATATAACAAATGACCCCCAAGACCCTTAAAATCAATACCGCCAACCGAATTTACATATATAGAATCTGCAACAGAACTTAAGTAATAATTTATTTGATCGTAATAATCTGAATAGGCAGTGATAAATTTACCTGATTCTTTAAACTCAAACAATTTATCTCTAATGGCTTGTGTTTGAGCAATTCCAGCATTAAGTTGCATGGCTTCAATACTTATGCCAATAATATTATCGTCGTATTTTGCATTTTCAATGGCATTTATAATGGTATTCAATCCCATTTTTCTATCTCCAAAACCTAATATTTCTTCAAAGGGATCTGAACTTTTTGGAGCATAATCTTTAATGTGATCTTCAAATTTCAACGTGAGTACGGTATTGTTTTTTACTCTTATCTCCGTACCTTCTCCAAATGACGATCCTATTGCAGATCCGACAGCAATTAATACCATAAACATGATAAAAAACGAAATGAAAACGCCCAAAATAACTGCCAATAATTCTCTTAAAAATGTCATATAAAACTGTTTATTTAATTTGACGATAATTGCACCGGATTGTTACAATTACTGAAAAATATGATTGCAAATATAATCTTTTATCCTTTTGTTTTATTTTCTTTGTATTTATAATATGAAAATCGTTCGTACTACATATTTATCCTTGGGAAGCAATACAGGAGAAAAGCTAAAAATTTTACAAAATGCTGTAAATTTAATCGCTGATCAGATTGGTCATATAATAAATATTTCTTCAATTTATGAAACCAAATCATGGGGTTTTGAGAGTTTTAGTTTTTTAAATATTTGCATAGAAGTTTCTAGCCATTTAAATCCTGAAAATCTAATTGAAAAAGTACTTGATATTGAAAATCAATTCGGGCGGAAAAGAAATGATTCTTCTAATTATACAGATAGAAATATAGATATTGATATATTGCTTTTTGATAATGAAATTATTTTTTATAACAACTTAAAAGTTCCTCACCCCAAAATGCTGGAAAGGAAATTTGTACTGGTACCGCTAACAGAAATTGCACCAAACATTATCCATCCCATAGCAAAAAAGTCTATAAAAATTTGCCTGAATAATTGTGACGATGTAGGAGGTATTGAAAAAACAGACTTGAAATTAATCAGACCAATTTCTCTTGGAGAAAAATTCAACTATATAGCCATTGAAGGAAACATAGGTTCCGGGAAAACTTCGCTTGCTCATAAGATTGGGGACGATTTTAACGCAAAACTTGTATTGGAACGTTTTGCTGATAATCCGTTTTTACCAAAGTTTTATAAGGATAAAGATCGATATGCCTTTACTTTGGAAATGAGTTTTTTAGCCGATAGATATCACCAACTTAAAGATGGATTGGTTCAATTTGATTTATTCAAAAGTTTTATAGTCTCAGATTATTTTATTTTTAAATCACTCATTTTTGCTCAAATTACACTTCCAAAAGAGGAATATAATTTGTATCATAAAATGTTCGATATTATGTACAAAGAAATTTCAAAACCAGATATTTATATTTATCTCTATCAAAACACCGAAAGGTTATTAATAAATATTAAAAAGCGAGGCAGACCATATGAACAAAATATTCAACCGAAATATCTGGAAAAAATTCATAAAGGTTATTTAAATTTCATTAATACAAGAGAAAGCTTACATACATTAATCATTGATGTATCTGAACTTGATTTTGTAAATAATGAATCAGATTACAAATCTATACTAGATAAAATTTTAAATTTTAGTTCGAAATCGTAGTTAACCATAACTATAAATTATAATTCACTTCTCATTAATACCTTCGACGATATGGCCTAATTATTTTTTATTCGTTCTATTTTCCAATCGAAATTCATCCTGTTCCTTACTTTCACGAAACATATCTTCAACATGATCGATCTCCGGTGATTCTTCTACAGCCTTCCAATTAAATTTTTCATCTAATGGATCAAGCGCTTTTTTCGGATCGAAAATTGCACGATCAATTTCGATAGCATTATAGGGTTCTAAGTTGGAAGTTTCAAAGAAAAAATCACTCAAATCGGTAGCCCCTGCATCATATTGATTTAAATAGGGCATTTCCAAAATATTCCAAAATGATTTAAATATACTTCCAAAACTATAGTGTGTGTGACTCACATAATTTCTTTTTACCCAAGGAGAAATTAACATCAACAAACTTCTATGGGCGTCAATATGATCCACACCATTTTGAGCATCATCTTCTGTAACAACAATTAACATATTTTCCCAATAGCGTGTATGTGAAAGATATTCCACAATACGGCCAAGCGCTAAATCATTGTCTGCCATATAACTTTCCCTGAATGGATAACCCGCCTCAGGGCGATCTCCAGCACCGTGATCATTGGGGATAATTACTGTGATAAATTCCGGCATTTCTTCTTCACCATTGATCCACTTTTTATCAAATTCTTTTATAAACTGATCTATTCTAAATTGATCTGGTATGGCCATATTATAGGTAGGAAACATTTTTGAAGTTCGTTCAAAAAGTGGCTGGGGCATGGGATAATTAATATATTGATGAATTCCTGAATATTTATATTCCGATTTGTATAACGCAGGCTCAAACATAACACTAAAACCAAAATTATAGAATTCTATATCATTCCGTTCCAAATGATCCCACATAGATCCTGCTTCATTATAATCTTCTGGGTAAATAGCTCCTGCAGCACCGTTCATAGCATAAACTCCCGGAGCTTTTGAATCTTCCTTAAAGCTTCGATTGCCTCCATAACTAGCGGCGGTTGATGTTTCGCACCATTCATTTGGGTAGGTATTAACCAGCCATCGATGACCATCAGCCGATACATCTGCATCTACATAAAAGTTATCTGCGATTCCAAAATGTTTTGCTAAAGACAAATGGTTTGGCATAACTGTAACATTTGAAACTGTATTCGTTTTTTCTCCATTTGAAAAAGTTGCATTTCTACCGTAACGAGCCAATGATGGATCGCCATTACCATTTTTAATTTGACCAAAAACTTCATCATAGGTTCTGTTTTCCTTCGATATAAATACAATATGTTTAATTGGACTTTCTTTCTCTCCCGGGTATAGTGGTAATGGATTATTTTTTCGCTTATCAAAAACAGTATCTGTACTTTTTAAAAATTTAAAATTATTAGATATCACCTGTTCTGTCATTGTTTGTAATTCATCTTCATCAGGAATATCAACTATCTCAACAGTTCCCTTCATTAAGGATCCGATATAACTCCCTTCCGGCCCCTGTTCAAAATTAGCTCCCCCATTAGGACCGCTGCCAAAACCTTTGGCATTGGCAATAATTAATTTTTTCCCATCCCTGCTTACTTCAATTTTTGACGGAAACCAACCCGATGGAATATGCCCTATAACCTTTAAATCTGAGGTATTGATAACGCCGATGGCATTTATCCCGGATTCAGCCACATATAACCTTTTTTGATCCGGGCTCAGCGCCAAACCAAAGGGGATTACGCCTCTAAATTGTTTTATCCGATCATCGGGCTTAAGGTATATCGTATTGATAATTGTATCTTTTTCAATAGAAATTACTGAAATATTGTCATTTGTTCCATTGCTTACAAAAACAAATTCATCTGTTGCAACCATCGAATTCGGGCTCGAACCACCAACTGCAGGAATCCCTTCAACCAAAGCGCCAACCAAATGTCCGGTCTTAATTTTTGAAATGACTTTAGGGTTTGATGGATCCTCAAGATTAATAATAAATACAGAAAAAGCCTCTATGGCATTTAAATCACCTAAACCCGAAATTAAAATCGTATCATTTTCAATACCTTCTTTCATTTCTTTTGAACCATAGGCAAAAGCCGGATAGTCAATTGACTTTATTTTGGAATTTTCTTCCTTACTTTCCTTAATAAAAGAATATTCAAACATTCCTACATTGGCAACATAAACCTTTTTTTCATCCGGAGACAAGCAAATTCCAAAAGGATACCTCCCAACCGGTACCGAATGTTTAAGGCTTTTGTTTTCAGTGTCAATTATAATCATTCTAAAGCCTATCTGGTCAACCCCATAAAGTGTCTTTCCATCTTTTGATAACTTCAAATCGCCAATATATCCATGAGAATAATCCTCTAAATCAGAAACATAAGAACAATCTATAAAGCCTTTCTTATCGCCGGTTTGAACATCAAACAAGTATATTTTATTTTCCTGACCTCCTGCCACATATACGGTTTTATTATCGGGAGAAATGGCTAAACCCATAAATACGGAAGCCAATACCCCCTCATCTGTGGAAGGCCCGGGAGGTATTTGTTGTACTTCAGGATGTTCCGATAAAATATTCCTAATTATGGTTATTGACAAGGGATTGGTTCCTGAATTTGCAGTAACGGCTATATTGCCATCCGGACTTAAGGTTAAGCCATAAGGATGCGGTGCTGTTAAAATACTTTTCCCAGCCGGTGTGATATATCTACCATTTGGAATTACCGTTTTTCCTTTTTTATCAATTTTTGTCAATTCATCTCCGCTTGGCGCCGATATTATCCATACCATATCATTTTTAGAATCATTTTCAAAGCCACAAGCTGATATAAAAATTAGTATTAAAAATTGAGCAATTGTTTTCATAATATTTCCGAAATATTATAGGTTCTCTGGTTATTATTGCAAATATTAATCTATTTACATTTGTCTCGATCATTTGATGTTATAAACATTGATATTCAAAGGGGAAATTCCTTTTGAATGGCACAATAATAGGGTCTAATTATTAAAATTACAATGTTACTTTTTTAATTCTAATTTCTCGGCAAAATAATCACAAAAATCACGCATAGTTGCACTCATTTTTTCATCATTTGTAGCAGTTTCGAAAGTATCAGCCATAGATACTAAAGTTTGATGAAAAAATTGTTTCATCTCATCTACCGGCATGTCCTTGGTCCATAAATTAATTTTATATGTGTCCTTACTTTTATGATCCCAAACAGAAAGTAATATGGCCTTAGACTTTTTGTTTTTTACATTTCCATCATCTGCCGACCAATATAATTGCTCCGGAACCCTATTTTCATCTAAATCAACTTTTATTTTAATTTCTGAACTATGTTTAATTGTCATGATTTTTATTTGGGTAATTCCTGCCTCGGCGAGAATTATATTAATAATTTTTCAACGTAGTTTGCCTTTCCTGCTTATACAGAAAAAACAAACTTCATATTATTTTTTTGGTTTATATTTTGAATGTTTAAAGATTTCTTCGTTTTCAATAAGCATTACTTTTTGCAAAGATACCTTGTTGTTATTTATATAAGATTGAACGATTTGCCACCCAAACCAGGCACCAATTCTACCAGGTGAATCTTTATCAACCTCCAAAAAAAACTTTGAAAATGGTGCTTCATCTATAAATCGAGATGATAATTGAGCATCCGAATCAAACAACATTTCGTTTTGAATAAAATATTTCCATATCTCAACCTCACTATTTGCTGCCCAGCCGTATTGATCAACTGTATAACCCAATATTTCAGCTTTTTCAACACCTGGTAAAAATGCCTGGGTCAAAGCCAATTTTTTACCTTCTTGAACCATTCTTGAAACCAGATTATTATCTGAAGACGGTGGTATAAATTTTTCTACAAATTTATCAGCTACAGCCACTATCAGATGTTCTTTTGTATAATTTTGCTTGACATAATTTGGAAACTCACTATATACATGGTTGTCTTTTCCCAAAAATATATCCAAAGAAATAAATAATAAACTATCGGCTAGAATTACATTATTATTATAGTCTACATTTGATAAAATGGTAATTACTTTTGGTTCGTAAAAACCTGAGTAATAATATTTTATATGTTTAAATAATAAATTTAACTCTTTAGTTTCTTTATCAAAATCAGCATATAATTTTTGTGATTCTTCAAACAATGCTTGTTCATCTTTATTTTGCATTTTGTTTACCCACACACTATCTTCATTTGAATCAGGAAATAAATATGGAAAATCGATTTTTAATGCACCTAATTTATCCGGTGGCAGGGTATAAAATTTTTGATCAAATCGTTCAACAACTGTAATAACTTCAATATTACTAAGATCTATTTTACCGGTTTTGTCTTTTACACATCCCATAACTGTGAAAATCAACAAAAATGAAAAAAGGATAAATTTAATAAGATTATATTTAAGAAGAATCAATGATAATATATTTTAGTTTTATTTTAATATTTTTGTGTTTCGCAAATTTAAATAAATACTTTCAATATGAATGCAGAAAAGGTCACAAATCACATTATACAATGGTTAAAAAATTATACTATTTCAGCTAAATCTAAAGGGTTTGTAATAGGTATTTCAGGAGGAATAGATTCGGCTCTTACCTCAACATTATGTGCAAAAACCGGATTTCCCTTATTGTGTATAGAAATGCCAATTCATCAAGCTAGTAATCAAGTAAGCAGAGCGATGAATCATATTGATTGGTTACAAAAAAGCTTCCAAGATGTGAGCCTGACACAAGTTAATTTGACACCGGTATTTGATAGCTTGGTTGATTCATTTCCACCGGTTGATAATGAAGAAATGCGTTTTATGACTTTAGCTAATACCCGTGCACGTCTCCGTATGAATTCATTATATTATTTTGCGGCGTTGAATGGGTACCTGGTTGCCGGAACAGGAAACAAGGTTGAAGATTTTGGTATTGGGTTTTTTACAAAACATGGTGACGGTGGTGTTGATTTGAGCCCCATAGCAGATTTATTAAAAACCGAAGTTTACGAATTGGCCGCATATTTAGGAATTCATCAAGAAATTCTTAATGCTGCCCCAACTGATGGATTATGGGGAGATGATCGTACAGATGAAGACCAGATAGGGGCTTCTTATCCCGAGTTGGAATGGGCCATGCAAATGGTTGATCAAGGTAATTCTTCAGCAGACTTTGAAGGAAGGCAAAAGGAGGTGTATAATATATATAAACGATTAAATACTGCAAATAAGCATAAAATGGTAGCGATTCCTGTTTGTGAAATTTCTGAAAGTCTTAAAAATTAATGATCAATTCAAGTGCAACAAATAAGCTTTGCTTAATTGTTCGTTTCTAGTTTTAGGATTTAAAAAAGGTAAAGTAAGCACGGTTATTCTATAATGAGGAACTTCATAACTTTCACTCCAACTTACATTTTGTTCCTTTAGCTGATCTATATCTTTATCATATACAAAAAGCCATTTGCCTTTGTTATTATTCACTTTCGAAAGCTCCATTCCTGGTGTTGCTCTTTGGGTGTAAAAATTTAAAGACCAACTATAATGCTTATCCAAAATATAAATATTATCTAAATTAATATGCTCATCTTCAATGATTTTAACCATATTACTACCTGCTTGATATTTTAACAAACTAGGATAAAACTGTGTGTTTAGGCTGAAATTTACAAAAACGGCAAACAATACCGACACCATAACTATTTTTGAAATAAATACATTTTTCTTAAACAAGAAATAACATAAAATAGTAAACAAAATACTATAAACAAACAGTAATAGATAGGATGCTGGAAACACGTACGTAACTATAATTATTACCAAAATACTACCAAGAGCAATGATAAAGTATTGTATATATAATAAAATTTTAAGCTGTTTAACTTTATAATTTTCATACAAATAGACTAGATAACCCGATAATAGAACTGCCAAAATAGGAAACAGGCTATTCATATAATGAGGTAATTTAGATTTTGACATATTAATTATTATCATAACCAACCAAAATCCACCTACGGTTAAAAATTCTAACCCTTTTTTATATTTAAACTTAAGTTTAACAAACTGAATAGTTCTACCAAAAATTGCCGCATAAACTATTAAGCCCCAAGGTAAAAAAGCCCATAACATAGTATGGAAAAAGAAAAGGTAATCGGTACTAGAACCACTTG